>Ga0315278_10001136_pt1 | contig 23098 bp, 25 predicted proteins | sample YL17G06_0_MG_FD_203880 | JGI IMG/M metagenome (GOLD analysis project Ga0315278, IMG submission 203880) | Sediment microbial communities from Yellowstone Lake, YNP, Wyoming, USA - YL17G06_0 | ecosystem: Environmental > Aquatic > Freshwater > Lake > Sediment | place: USA: Wyoming | collected... | reverse complement strand
CCTTCGCCAGGCACGATGGCTCTTCAAGAGCCCTCGTGTCCGGGCTCGCCTTGCAGGCCGCGCCCTCGCAGAGCTCGGGCCCTTCGCCAGGCACGATGGCTCTTCAAGAGCCCTCGTGTCCGGGCTCGCCTTGCAGGCCGCGCCCTCGCAGAGCTCGGGCCCTTCGCCAGGCACGATGGCTCTTCAAGAGCCCTCGTGTCCGGGCTCAGCGCCGTTTGCCGCCGAGGATGCCGCCGAGCACACCGCGAATGATTTCGCGGCCAACGGCCGAGCCGATGCTGCGCACTGCGGAGCGCGCCGCCGCTTCCGCCAGGCCTTCGCGCTTGCCGCCGCGCGGGCCGGTAGAGCCAAACAGCACATCCTTCATGCCACCGAGCATCCCGCCTTCGGCAGCAGGCGGCGGTGTCTGCCCAGGTCGAGCGTTCGCCGGCAGGGTGGCGCCTGCTGCAGTCGATGCGGTCGCTGCGCGCGCTGGTGCGGATGAAGCGCCGGCAGGTGCGGCGCTCGATGCCGGCCCGGACAGCACCCGGCCCTTGAGCCGCTCGTACGCCGAATCGCGGTCGACCACCTTTTCGTAAACACCCGCGACCAATGAACCCGCAATCAGCGCCTTGCGCTGCTCGGGCGTGATCGGACCGATCTGACTGCCCGGGGGCGTGACGAAAACGCGCTGCGTGATGCTGGGTCGGCCTTTTTCGTCGAGAAAACTCACCAGCGCTTCGCCCACGGCAAGTTCGGTGATGGCGGTTTCGACGTCGAGCTTGGGGTTGGCGCGCATGGTGCTGGCGGCAGCTTTCACTGCCTTCTGGTCGCGCGGCGTGAAGGCGCGCAACGCGTGCTGCACCCGGTTGCCCAGTTGCGCCAGCACGGCGTCGGGGATGTCGAGCGGATTCTGCGTCACGAAGTACACGCCCACACCCTTGCTGCGAACGAGGCGCACGACGAGTTCGATGCGCTCCTCCAGAGCTGCCGGCGCGTCCTTGAACAGCAGGTGCGCTTCGTCGAAGAAGAATACGAGTTTGGGCTTTTCGAGGTCGCCGACTTCGGGCAACTGCTCGAACAGCTCGGACAGCATCCACAACAGGAAGGTCGCATACAGGCGCGGGTTGTTCATCAACTTGTCGGCCGTCAACACGTTGACGACTCCACGGCCGGCGTCCGTCTGCATGAAGTCGGCGATGTTGAGCATCGGCTCGCCGAAAAACATGTCGCCGCCCTGTTCACCGATTTGCAGCAGCCCGCGCTGGATCGCGCCGACGCTGGCGGCGCTGACGTTGCCGTATTCGGTGGTGAACTGCGAGGCGTTTTCGCCCACATGCTGCAGCATCGTGCGCAGATCCTTCAGGTCGAGCAACAGCAGGCCGTCGTCGTCGGCAATCTTGAACACGAGCTGCAGCACGCCTTGCTGGACTTCGTTCAGCGCGAGCATGCGCGCGAGCAGCAGCGGCCCCATGTCGCTGACGGTGGCGCGCACCGGATGGCCCTGCGTGCCGAACACGTCCCACAGCGTGGCCGGGCAGGCCACGGCATCAGGTGGGGCCAGGCCGCGCTCTTTGAGCACGGCGGCAAGCCTGTCGCTCAACCTGCCGCTTTGTGTGATGCCGGTCAGGTCGCCTTTCACATCGGCCAGGAACACCGGCACGCCGATGCGGCTGAAGTTCTCGGCCAGCGTCTGCAGCGTGATCGTCTTGCCGGTGCCCGTGGCGCCGGTGATCAACCCGTGCCGATTCGCCAACGCCGGCAGCATGAAGCACTCGATGCTGCCGCGCTTCGCGACGAGAAATGGTTCAGCCACGGTCTTGCTCCTGGGACGACACGTAAAATTGCAGTCTATCCAACAATCAGGGTGGGCCGCTCGTGGATTGACTTTCGCGGGTGAACCCGCATCGCAGGAGCAGCAATGGCCGGCCATTCCAAGTGGGCCAATATCCAGCACCGCAAGGGCCGCCAGGACGAAAAGCGCGGCAAGGTCTGGACCCGAATCATCCGCGAGATCGTCGTTGCGGCGCGCCAGGGCGGCGGCGACCTGGGCATGAATCCGCGCCTGCGCCTGGCCGTGGACAAGGCCAAGGCCGCGAACATGCCAGCCGACACCATCAAGAAGAACATCGACAAGGCCACAGGGGCGCTCGAAGGCGTGAACTATGAAGAGATCCGCTACGAGGGCTATGGCATCGGCGGCGCGGCCGTGATCGTCGACTGCATGACCGACAACCGGGTGCGCACCGTTGCCGAAGTGCGCCACGCCTTCAGCAAATACGGCGGCAACCTCGGCACGGAGGGCTCGGTCGCGTTCCAGTTCAAACATTGCGGGCAGTTCATCTTCGCGCCCGGCACGGATGAGGACAAGGTGATGGAGCTGGCGCTGGAGGCCGGCGCAGACGACGTGGTCACGGGGGACGATGGCACAATCGAAGTGCTTTGCGTGCCGGTCGAATTCGAAGCCGTGAAGGCGGCGCTGGAAGGCGGCGGCCTGAAACCTGAACTTGCCGAAGTGACGATGCGCGCCGAAGCCAGCGTCGATCTGTCGGGGGAAGATTCGCAGCGCATGCAAAAGCTGCTCGACGTGATCGAAGACCTGGACGACGTGCAAAACCTGTACCACAACGCGGTGCTGGATGAATGATCTGCCCCCGAACTCGCGCTTGCGCGCGCCCCCCTGAGCCAGTGTGGTCCGGGCTCAGGCCGGGCAGTGTGCGATGAAGATCCTCGTCATCGGCAGCGGCGGGCGTGAACACGCTCTGGCGTGGAAGCTGGCCCAGTCCGAGCGTGTACAGATGATCTACGTGGCGCCGGGCAATGGCGGTACGGGGGCGGACTTTCGCTTGCGCAACGTACCGATCACCGAACTCGAAGAGTTGGCCGACTTCGCGCAGCGCGAGAAGATCGCGCTCACCGTTGTCGGCCCCGAGGCGCCGCTGGCGGCCGGTGTCGTTGACCTGTTCCGCGAGCGCGGCCTGCGCATTTTCGGCCCGACGCGCGCCGCCGCCCGGCTCGAAAGCTCGAAGGCCTTCGCCAAGGCGTTCATGCAGCGCCACAAGATTCCCACGGCGGCGTTCGAGACGTTTGTCGATGTGGCCAAGGCGCATGCCTATGTGGAGGCGAAAGGTGCGCCGATCGTGATCAAGGACGACGCCCTGGCCGCAGGCAAGGGCGTGGTCGTCGCGACCACACTCGATGCAGCGCATCAAGCGATCGACTCGATGCTGGGCCGCGGCGCGCCAGGCGCTACACGCGGCGTGCCGCAAAACGCAGGCGCAGACGAGAGCAGCGCACCGCGCATCGTGATCGAAGAGTTCCTCAGCGGTGAAGAAGCGAGCTTCATCGTCGTCTGCGACGGCCACAACATCGCGCCGCTCGCGACCAGCCAGGACCACAAACGCCTGCTCGATGGCGACGCCGGCCCGAACACCGGAGGCATGGGCGCCTACTCGCCGGCGCCGATCGTCACGCCCAATGTGCATGCCAGGGCGATGCACGAAATCATCATTCCGACCATCGCCGGCCTGGCCGCCGAGGGCATCGTCTACACCGGGTTCCTGTACGCCGGCCTGATGATCGATGCGCGTGGCCAGCCGCGCACCGTGGAGTTCAACTGCCGCCTGGGCGACCCGGAAGCGCAAGTGATCCTGATGCGACTGAAGACCGATCTGCTCGAGGTCTTGCTGCACGCGACCGACGGCACGCTGGGCAGCATCGAGATGCAATGGGACCGGCGCAGTGCGCTCGGTGTGGTTCTCGCCGCGGCGGGCTACCCTGTGGAGCCGCGCAAGGGCGACACGATCACGGGGGTGCCGGCCGAGACGCCCGACACCTGTGTCTTCCACGCCGGCACGGCGCTGCAGGACAAGAAACTCGTCAGCTGCGGCGGGCGCGTGCTTTGCGCCACGGCACTGGGCGAGCCGCTGAAGGCGGCGCAGACGCGTGCCTATCAACTGCTGCAAGGCATATCGATCGACGGCGGGCAGTTTCGGCGCGACATTGGCCACCGCGCCATCAAGCGATGAATCAATCGGTCCGTGGCTGAGGCATTGCCGATCCAGTTGCAGGGCAGCCCGACGGCTCGTGCGCTGTTGCGTCTGGCCGGTTGGCGCGTGCTGTTCGATGGCCTTCCCGCGCGCCAAGGCGTGCTGATCGTCTATCCGCACACGTCGGCCTGGGATCTTGTCGTCGGCATGTTCGCCAAGTGGACGATCGGCATCCAGGTCACTTTCTGGGGCAAGGACACGCTCTTTCGCGTGCCGCTGTTCGGCACCTGGCTGCGCTGGTTGGGCGGAGTGCCGGTGGATCGTGCGGCGCCGCACGGCATCGTCGGGCAGATGGCGCAGGCTCTGGTCAATGCACGCGAACGCAACCAGTTTTGCTGGCTCGCCCTGAGCCCGGAAGGAACGCGCAAGTATCGCGACGCCTGGCGCTCCGGCTTTTATCATGTGGCGCTGCAAGCCAGCGTTCCGTTGGGCCTGGTTTGCTTCGACTACCGCCGGCGCGAAATCGGGATTCGCAACTTCCTGAAGCTCAGCGGCGACGTCGGGCTCGACATGGCGAACATCGCCGCGATTCTGGGCACCTGCACCGGTTGCAACCCGGCACAGGCGGCGCCGATACGGTTGGACGCATGAAGATCGACAGCGTCAGGGCCTACTTTCTGGGGCTGCAAGAGGCAATCGTGCAGGCCATGCAGCGCGAGGGCGGCGAGCCGTTTCGCACCGACGCATGGGTGCGCGAGCCCGGGGCGAAGCTCGAAGGCGACGGCTGTTCGCGCCTGATCGAAGGCGGCGCCTTGCTCGAGCGTGCCGGCTGCAATTTTTCGCATGTCAAGGGCAAGTCGCTGCCGCCCTCGGCGACCCAGCACCGCGCCGAGCTTGCCGGCGCGGCGTTCGAAGCGCTCGGCGTCTCGCTCGTATTCCACCCGCGCAACCCCTATGTGCCCACGGTTCACATGAACGTGCGCATGTTCGCCGCGTTGCCGGCCGGGACCGAGCCGGTCGTCTGGTTCGGCGGCGGCATGGACCTCACGCCCTACTACGGCTTCGAAGACGACGCGCGCCATTTCCACGAAGTGAATCGAAGCGCGCTGCTGCCGTTCGGCGCCGACAAGTACCCGCGCTTCAAGAAGTGGTGCGATGAGTACTTCTTCCTCAAGCACCGCAACGAGCCGCGCGGCATCGGCGGGGTGTTTTTCGACGACCTCGGTGAGCTCGGTTTCGACGGCGGTTTCGCGCTCACGCGCTCGGTGGGCGATGCATTCCTGGGCGCCTACCTGCCCATTCTGCGGCGCCGGCGCGACCTGCCGTTCACGGAGCGCGAACGCGACTTCCAGGCTTACCGGCGCGGCCGTTACGTCGAGTTCAACCTCGTGTTCGACCGCGGCACGCTGTTCGGCCTGCAATCGGGCGGGCGCACCGAAAGCATTCTGATGTCGATGCCGCCGATCGTGAAGTGGCGCTACGACTGGCATCCTGAAGCGGGTACACCTGAGGCCCGCCTGTACAGCGATTTTCTGCGACCTCGCGATTGGCTGAATGCCGAGGCTGGCGCATCGGGCGACTCGGGCGACGTGGGCGAAGCCGGTGCCATGGCAGGCGAATGAGCGCCGCTGAACCTGCCGCTTCAGACCAGACCCCCGGCCAGGAAGACTCCGGCGCGGCCCGGCGTCCGCCTGGGAGTCGCATCGGCATCTTCGGTGGCAGCTTCGACCCGGTGCACAACACGCACCTGGCGCTGGCGCGTGTCGCGCTCGAAGATCTTCAGCTGGATCGATTGTTGTGGGTGCCGGTCGGCCAACCGTGGCAAAAGTCGCGCCAGCTTGTGCGCGCCGCCGACCGCGCGGCGATGCTCGCGCTGGCGATTGCCGACGAGCCGCGTTTCCAACTGGAAAGCTGCGAACTGCTGCGTACCGGGCCGAGCTATACCGTGGACACGGTGCGCGAACTGAGCGCACGCGAAGCCTACCGCGGTGCGAAGTGGTTCCTGATCATCGGCCAGGACCAGTTCGCCCAGTTCCATACCTGGCATGGGTGGGAAGAACTGGTGCGGTTGGTGACCCTAGCCGTCGCCAATCGTGCCGGCGACCCGCCGCACTCGAACCCGGATGTGGCCGCGGCCAGCGGCAGCGTGATCGAGTTGCGTTTGCCGCCGAGCACGGTCTCGGCCACGGACCTACGATCGCGCATGGCGCTGGGCGACGATATCGCCGCCATGGTGCCGAGCGCCGTGGCACGTTATATTGACCAACATGGCCTGTACCGAGGCCCACTCAGGAGCTGAATGGACATCCGCAAACTGCAACGCGCCATCGTCGATGGTCTGGAAGACGTGAAAGCCCAGAACGTCGTTGTGTTCAACACCGAACACCTCACCCCCTTGTTCGAGCGCGTCATCGTCGCCTCGGGCGCGAGCAACCGGCAAACCAAGGCCTTGGCCAGCAGCGTTCGCGAAACCGTGAAGAGCCGCGGCATGGACGTGCTGCGCACCGAGGGCGAAGCAAACGGCGAGTGGATCATCGTCGACTGCGGCGCCGCCGTGGTGCACGTGATGCAGCCGGCGATCCGCGACTACTACCACCTCGAAGAGCTCTGGGGCGACAAGGCGGTGCGCATGAAGATCGATGCCGCGCCTGCGACGCTGGTGAAGGCCGCGCCGGACCAGGCCGCGCCGCGCTCGCCCGAGCCTACGCAGCGCAAAGTTGCGGCGCGCAAGGCCGCGCCACGCAAGGCCGCACCACGCAAGGCCGCGCCGCGCAAGGCCGCGCCGCGCAAGAAGGCCTCGGCTTCGTCGGACGGCGCGCGCCAGCCGCTGTCGCAGGCCGCGCCGGGGCGCAAGCGAGTCTTGGCGAGCGCTGCGAAGAAGACCGCGGCGCGGCCGCCCGCCGCGCGCAAGGCCGATGCCGCGAAACGCACGGCGAAGAGTGCGGCGCCACGCGCTGCGAAGGGCGCCGCGCCACGCGTTGCGAAGGGCGCGACGCCACGCGTTGCGAAGGGTGCTGCAAAACCAGCGAAGAAGCGCTAACGCGTTCGCGGGACCGGATGAAGCTGCTGCTGATCGCAGTCGGGCAGCGCCCGCCGGCCTGGGCGCAGCTGGCCTACGAAGAGTTCGCGAAGCGTTTTCCACCCGAGATGCGGCTGCAGCTGAAGTCCGTGAAAGCCGAGCCGCGGCAAGGGCGCAGCCAGGTTCAGGTGCTGGCGCTCGAGGCCGCACGCATCGAAGCGGCCTGCCCCAAAGGCGCGCGCCGCGTCGTCTTCGACGAACGCGGCGAACGACTCAGCACGGCGCAACTCGCCGCGCGGCTCCAGGCCTGGGCGCATGACGCGCGCGACGTGGCGCTGCTGGTCGGAGGCGCCGACGGTCTGGACCCGGCGCTGAAGGCCGGCGCCGACGAGAGCATTCGCCTGTCCGACCTGACCCTGCCACACGCCCTGGCGCGAGTGCTGGTCGCCGAGGCGCTCTATCGCGCATGGACCGTCACCGTGAATCACCCGTACCACCGCGAGTAGTTGCTGCAGCGTGTTGCCGATGCACCGGAATGACTTCGTTTACCTTGCTTCGGCGAGCCTGCGCCGGAGCCAGTTGCTCGATCAGCTCGGTGTGCGCCATCAACTGCTCGTCGCCGACGCCACTGAAGACGCCGAAGCGCTGGAAGCCACGCGCCACGGTGAGTTGCCCGCCGCCTACGTTCGGCGCGTGACGTCGGCCAAGCTGTGTGCGGCGCGCGCGCGGCTTGCGCGGCGCGGCTGGCCCATCGCGCCGATCCTGTGCGCCGACACGACCGTCGCGCTGCGCACGCAGATTCTCGGCAAACCGGCTGACGCGGCGCAGGCGATCGCGATGCTGACGCTGCTGTCCGGGCGGCCACACCGCGTCATCAGCGGCGTGGCGCTGTTCGACGGCCGGCGCACCACGTCGCGCCTGAACATTTCGCATGTGCGTTTCGGGGTCATCCCACGCAGCGAAATCGAGGCCTATGTCGCGAGCGGAGAACCCTTCGGCAAAGCCGGCGCCTACGCGATCCAGAGCCAGGCCGCGCGCTGGATCGAGCACATCGACGGCAGCTACACGGGCATCATGGGGCTGCCGCTTTTCGAGACGGCGCAACTGTTGAGGCGCCTGTTGCCGCGCGCCTGACCCGCGCCATGAACTCGGGCTGGGCGTGCGCCGCTTCGCTCACAATCGTCACCATGCAGGACATACTGATCAACTGGGCGCCGCAGGAGACGCGCGTCGCCGTCGTCGAAAACGGCGTGGTGCAGGAGTTGCACCTCGAACGCGCGCTCGAGCGCGGCCTGGTGGGCAACATCTACGCCGGGCGCGTGGTGCGCGTGCTGCCCGGCATGCAGTCGGCGTTCATCGATATCGGCCTGGAGCGCGCGGCGTTCCTGCATATCGCCGACGTCCATGTGAACGGCGCGAACGCATCGAGCAGCGCGAATGGCTCCAACGGCGCCGCCGGCTTCATGGGTCCGGGCGGGCGCAGTGAAACCCCAGGCGCGGCGCCGACGCCGATCGAGCGCCTCGTGTTCGAGGGCCAGACGCTGACGGTGCAGGTCATCAAAGACCCGATCGGCAGCAAGGGCGCCAGGCTCTCGACGCAGATCTCGATCGCCGGGCGATTGCTCGTGTTCTTGCCGCAAGACGACCGTATCGGCATCTCGCAAAGAATTTGCTCACCCGAACTGCGCGAGCAATTGCGCGCGCGTACGAGTGCCCTGGCGATGCTGCCCGATCCGAGCGGCGTCACCGGCGGCTTCATCTTGCGCACCAATGCCGAAGAGGCGAGCGACACCGAACTCGCCGACGACATCGCCTACCTGCGCAGAACCTGGGCGGCGGTGCGCGACCGATCCTTCAAGCTGCCGCCGGCAACGCTGCTGCACCAGGACCTGAACCTGGTCGAGCGCGTATTGCGCGACATGGCGCACGACCAGACGCAGACGATCCGGATCGACTCGTTGATGCAGTTCGAGCAACTGAAGGGTTTTGGCCGTGAATTCACGCCGACCTCGGTGGCCAAACTGGAACATTACAAAGGCGAGCGGCCGATCTTCGACCTGTTCAACATCGACGAAGAGATCGCGCGCGCGTTGGCGCGGCGTGTCGATCTCAAGTCGGGTGGTTACCTGATCGTCGACCAGACCGAGGCGCTGACCACGGTGGACGTGAACACTGGCGGCTTTGTAGGCGCGCGCAACTTCGACGACACGATCTTCAAGACCAATCTCGAGGCGGCACAGGCGATCGCGCGTCAGCTGCGACTGCGCAACCTCGGCGGCATCATCATCATCGACTTCATCGACATGAAGCGCGAAGAGCATCAGGCGGCGGTGCTCGCCGAGTTGCGCAAACAACTCAGCAAGGACCGCACCAAGATCACGGTGAGCGGCTTCACCCAACTCGGCCTGGTGGAGATGACGCGCAAGCGCACGCGCGAATCGCTGGCCCATGTGCTGTGCGAGCCTTGCCCCGCGTGCCAAGGCAAGGGTCAGGTCAAGACCGCTCGCAGCGTGTGCTACGACATCCTGCGCGAGATCCTGCGCGAGGCGCGCCAGTTCAACCCGAAGGAGTTCCGCGTCATCGCCTCGGCCACAGTGGTGGAGATGCTGCTCGATGAAGAGAGCCAGCACCTCGCGGGATTGAGCGACTTCATCGGCAAGCCGGTTTCGCTGCAGGCTGAAGCGTTTGCGTCGCCGGAGCTTTATGACATTGTGTTGATGTAGCGTTTCACGGCGTCTCGCGCCTGCCCACTTGCCGCCCGCAAACCCGCATGGGTCCGGGCGCTTTCGCGTTGCGCCGGGTCTTCGGGGTCTTGACGCCTCACCAAGCTCCACGCAAATTGGGTCACTTGCTGGGTAGCTGGCGTGGCGGGTGCATCGAGCGATCGACTTGGAGGCCGGGCGCACCAGTCCCACGAAGTCGACCCAGCATTGATCCGATGGCTAACCGGAATGGGTGCAAATGGGCGTCGAAATGGCTTGCCATGCCGCATGATGATCCAGTCGACCACCATTCAAATCACCTCCGAATCCTGGGCCTTGTCGCTGGCATCGATGAATTCAAGGGCGCCTGGAGAGCGCTGGGCACACTGGCACCGGCTCGGCTGTCCGCACTGCTGCGGGTGGCTGAGCCGACCAAGCTGAACGTGCTCGATCCGCAGGTCTACAAGCAGTTCGTCGAGAACGAGTCGTTCAAGCGGTTCGTCGGCGACATAGAGTTCGCGATCACGAGCCCGTGAATGTGCGCCCGGATGGCGTGCAGCAGTGCTTTACGAAGATCGATCAACCTGAATTTGTGCGTGCTGGAAATTCAGCTCCATCGGGATATTGGTCGCTGCTCGGCCCAGTGTGGCGCCACCAGTCCCACCAGACGTGTGGCGTCTTGGCCAAGGTGCACAGCATTGATGAACGATGCAAATAAAGCGACAATCGACGCCTTCCATGCATCGCTCACTGCCTTCATTGCTGTTCCCGGAATACAGGCGCCGAGTCCTCGGGCTGCTCTTGCTCCGGCCCGATGAAGCGCTGCACGGCCGCGAGATTGCACGGCGAACCGGATTGCCAGCCGGCACCATCACCCGCGAGTTGACCAAGCTGGCCGAGGTGGGCCTGCTCAAGCGCGAGAAGCGTGGCAACCAGCAGGTCTACAGCGCCGACACCTCCGGCCCCATCTTTGCCGAGTTGGCGAGCATCCTGCGCAAAACCTCCGGGCTGGCCGACGTCCTGGTCCAGGCCCTTGCCCCCGCCGCGCCGAAGCTGCGCCTGGCTTTCGTGTTCGGCTCGGTGGCGCGGGGGCAGGAGACGGCCGGCAGCGATGTCGACCTCATGCTCGTGGGTGACATGGGATTCCGCGAGGCGGTTGAAGTGCTGTACCCCATCCAGGCCACGCTCGGCCGGGAAGTAAACGTCAAGGTCTTTGCGCCCGACGAGTTCGCCACCAAGGCCGGTACCGAGCCCTTCCTGATCGACGTGCTGGCAAGACCCAAGATCTTCCTGATCGGCAACGCCCATGACCTTGAAGAACTTGTTGGGCATCAGCCTTGACGCTGTCGCGCCCAACAAGGCGCATATCGGCAAGCTCATGGCCGCCGCGCAGCGCAACATCGCCGATGCGCAACTGGCCGGGTTGAGCACCGAGAACCGTTTCGACGCCGCCTACAAGGCCATCATGCAACTCGCGATGGTGGCGCTCAATGCCAATGGCTACCGAACGCTCACCAGCAAGCCCGGGCATCATCAGACAGCGATCCAGACGCTGCCTTCGACCGTGGGCCTGGCTCAAGGCAAGGTGATCGTGCTCGACGCACTGCGCAAGCAGCGCAACCTTTCGGATTACTCGGGCGACTTGGTGCCCGATGCAGTGGCCGCCGAGTGCCTGGCCAGCGCCTCGGACTTGCACGCGCATGTCCGGGCGTGGCTCAAGGTCAACCGGCCAGAGCTTCTTTGACCGCATATGCTTGTGAAGATGACATTGAAGAACCGACACACGCTGCCGCAGAGCGTGATGGAGTCCCTCGGCCCGGTTCAATACGACATTGTGTTGATGTAGCTTCGCGGCAGACCCCGAGACCCATGTTCTCCATCCTCATCCCGACCTGGAACAACCTCGACTACTTGCGCTTGTGCGTCGACAGCATCCGCCGCAACTCGGCGCATGCGCATCAGATCCTCGTGCATGTGAACGACGGCTCGGACGGCACCCGCGACTGGGTGCGCGCCTCTAGCCTGGAGGCCACGTTCTCCGAGACGAACGTGGGCATTTGCCTGGCGGTGAACGAAGCGGCGATGCGCGCGCGGCACGATCACGTGGTGTATCTCAACGACGACATGGTCTGTCTGCCCGGCTGGGATGTGGCGCTGCTCGAACGAGCGCGGCGGATGCCGAGCGACTTGTACCTGCTGTCGGGCACGATGATCGAGCCGCGCGATTCGGGCAACCCGTGCGTGGTCGTCGCCGACTATGGCGACTCCGTGGCCACCTTTCGCGAGGCCGAATTGCTCGCTGCCGCACCGGGCCTGAAGCGTGGCGACTGGTGCGGCGCCACCTGGCCACCGACACTGGTGCATCGCAACTGGTGGTTCAAGTGCGGCGGCTACAGCACCGAGCTGAGCCCGGGCATGAGCAGCGACAACGATTTCTCGATGAAACTGTGGCATGCAGGCTGCCGCCATTTCATCGGCGTGGGCAATTCGCTCGTTTATCACTTTCAATGCAAGTCCACCGGCAAGGTGGTGAAGAATGACGGCCGGCGCCAGTTTCTCGACAAGTGGGGCATGACGCAGTCGACCTTCGACCGCTACTATCTGCGACGAGGCCAGGCGCTGACCGGCGACGCTGCTTTGAGCGAACCGACGCTGCACGGCACGCCCGGCTTGGCGTGGGCACTGCGCAAGAGCGCCTTGCGAAGACGCTGGGGTTGAACTCTTGCGATACAACCTCGGCCCACTCATTCTTGGATCGACACCCTGTTTGCGCGAGGCCTGTGAATGAAAGCTGTGATTCTTGCCGGCGGCATGGGAAGCCGCATCTCCGAGGAAAGCAACCTGCGGCCCAAGCCCATGATCGAGATCGGCGGCAAGCCGATCCTTTGGCACATCATGAAGATCTATTCGGCCAACGGCGTCGACGACTTCGTGATCTGCTGCGGCTACAAGGGCTACATGATCAAGGAGTACTTCGCCAACTACTTCCTGCACATGTCCGATGTCACCTTCAACATGGCGGACAACACGATGCAGGTCCACCACCGGCAGGCCGAGCCGTGGCGCGTCACACTCGTCAACACCGGCGAAGACTCGATGACCGGTGGGCGCCTGAAGCGCGTGGCGCACTACGTCAAGGACGAAGATGCGTTCTGCTTCACCTACGGCGATGGCGTGGCCGACGTGGATGTCGCCGCGACGATCGCGTTTCACCGCTCGCACGGCAAGCTCGCCACCGTGACGGCGGTGCAGCCGCCCGGGCGCTACGGCGCGCTGCAGCTCGCGAAGCAGCAGGTCATGGGCTTCACCGAAAAGCCGCGCGGCGATGGCGGCCTGATCAACGGCGGCTTCTTCGTGTTGTCGCCTCGCTGCCTGGAGCGCATTGCCGGCGACGCCAGCAGTTGGGAAGGCGAGCCGCTCTCCGGGCTGGCCGCTGACGGAGAACTGATGGCTTTCCCGCACAGCGGTTTCTGGCAACCGATGGACACGTTGCGCGAAAAGAATCTGCTCGAAGAACTCTGGCAATCGGGGCGCGCGCCCTGGAAGACGTGGTGAGCACTGCGGACTCCGCTTTCTGGCGCGGCCGGCGGGTCTTACTCACCGGCCACACCGGCTTCAAGGGGGCCTGGCTGGCGCTGTGGCTCGCGCGTCTGGGGGCGCGCGTCACCGCGCTGGCGCTTGAACCCGCGGCGAGGCCGAATCTGTTCTCGCTGGCGCGAGTCGATGCACTGTGCGACAGCCACATCGGCGACATCCGCCACAGCGCTCCCGTGCTCGCCGCGGTGCAAGCGGCACAACCCGAGGTCGTGCTGCACCTGGCCGCGCAGGCGCTCGTGCGGCAGAGCTATCGGGCGCCGCTCGACACCTTCTCGACCAACGTCATGGGCACCGCCAAAGTGCTGGACGCGCTGCGCGGCATGACGAGCGTGCGCGTCGCGGTGGTGGTCACCACCGACAAGGTGTATCGCAACCGCGGCACGCCCTACCCCTATCGCGAAGACGATGCGCTCGGCGGGCATGACCCCTACAGCGCAAGCAAGGCGGCGGCCGAGCTCGTGACGGCGAGCTACCGTGACGCGTTCCTGGCGGCACAGGGGGTCGCGGTTGCGACTGCTCGGGCCGGCAATGTGATCGGCGGCGGTGACTGGTCGGAAGACCGGTTGATCCCCGACGCGGTGCGTGCCTGGCAGGCCGGCGCGACGCTGCAAGTGCGCCGACCGCAGGCGGTGCGCCCGTGGCAGCACGTGCTGGAGCCGCTGGCCGCCTACCTGCGACTTGCCGAAGCGCTGTGGCGCAACCCCGCGCTCGCAGGCGGGTTCAACTTCGGGCCGAACACGCACGAGGCGGCGAGTGTCGGCAGCGTCATCGGCCTGGCACGCGACGCATACGGGCGCGGCGATACCGAACTGGGCGACGGCCTGGATGGCCCGCATGAGGCCGCCTGGCTGGCGCTCGAAGTGGCGCATGCGCGCAGCCAGCTGGGGGTGCGGCCGCGCTGGGGCCTGCACGAGGCGGTGGCCCGCACGATGGCCTGGTATGCGCGTCAGGCCGAAGGTGCCGACGCGCGTGCCTTGTGTGAGGCCGACATCGACGCGTTCGAGCGCTGCCCATGAACCTCCGGATCAGCCGCGATGGGAATACCACAGCAGTGCCCGCGCCGGCACGCCGCCGATGAGCCGGTTTGACGTCGAGCCCACCCCGCTGAGCGGCCTGATGCGGGTGAGCCGGCAGCGCCTGGGCGACGCGCGCGGTTCGCTCACGCGAATCTTCTGCGCCGATGAGTTGCGTGCCGGCGGCTGGCTCGAGCCGGTGGCGCAGATCAACCACACGCTCACCCTGCAGGCAGGCACGGTTCGCGGCATGCACTTTCAGTACCCGCCGCACGCCGACGCCAAGCTCGTGAGTTGCCTGCGTGGCGAGGTCTGGGACGTGGCGCTCGATCTGCGTTCCGGTTCGGCCACGTTTCTGCAGTGGCATGCCGAAAGGCTCTCGGCCGACAACGGTTTGGCGCTGCTGATTCCCAGTGGTTTCGCACATGGATTCCAGGCGCTGACCGACAATGCCGAGATGCTGTACTGTCATTCGCATCCGCATGAGCCGGGCGCCGAGGGCGGGCTGCATGCGCTCGACACACGCCTGGCCATCACCTGGCCGCTGCCGGTCATTGGCCTGTCGCCGCGCGACGCCGCACATCCGCGCCTTGAACAGGGGTTTGCGGGAATGCGCGTATGAAGTGCCGGCATTGCCGGGCCGAGCTCTCGCTGCCCTTCCTCGACCTGGGCAGCGCTCCGCCGTCCAACGCCTACCTCACCGAAGCCGGGTTGCGTGCGCCCGAAACCTGGTTCCCGCTGCGGCTGCTGGTCTGCACCACATGCTGGCTGGTGCAGACCGAAGACCACGCCGGCCGCGAACAGCTGTTCACCGGTGACTACGCCTACTTCAGTTCGTTCTCGACGTCGTGGCTGGCGCACAGCCAGGCCTATGTCGAAGCGATGCGCGAGCGATTCGAACTCGGTGCGCAGAGCCGGGTCGTCGAAGTCGCTGCCAATGACGGCTACCTGCTTCAATACGTGCGTGATGCGGGGATCCCCTGCTACGGCATCGAGCCCACAGCAGGCACCGCCGCCGCCGCGCGCAAGAAGGGCATCGAGATCGTCGAGCGCTTCTTCGGCGTGGCACTCGCCGATGAACTCAGCGCGCAAGGCCGGCAGGCCGACCTGATCGCGGCGAACAACGTGTTGGCCCATGTCCCCGACATCAACGACTTCAGCGCCGGCTTTGCCAGGCTGCTCAAGCCCCAGGGGGTGGCCACGTTCGAGTTTCCGCACCTGTTGCGCATGGTGGCCGAGAACCAGTTCGACACCGCCTACCACGAGCACTATTCCTACCTGTCGCTGAGCGTGGTGGCGCGCATCTTTGCCCAGAACGGGCTCAGCATCTTCGATGTGGAGGAGCTTTCCACGCATGGCGGCAGCCTGAGAGTCTTCGCGCAGCGGCATCACGGCGGGTCCCAAGCGGTCAGCCCGCGGGTCGCGCTCATGCTGGGGCGCGAAGCCGAGGTGGGGATGGCGACCCGCGCCTACTACCAGGGCTTCCAGGCTGCTGCCGACAAAGTGAAAGACGACTTCGTCGGATTCCTGCTCCGGGCCAAATCCGAGCACAAGTCGGTCGCCGCCTATGGTGCAGCGGCCAAAGGCAACACGCTGATGAACTACGCCGGCGTTCGCCCCGATCTGGTTTCATTCGTGGTCGATCGGAATCCGGCAAAGCAGGGCAAGTACATGCCGGGGAGCCGGATCCCTATCGTCGACGAATCCAGATTGGAAAGCGAGCGCCCGCACTTTGTCGTGATCCTGCCTTGGAACCTGCGCGCCGAAGTCCAGCAGCAGCTCGAGCCCGCCCGCACCTGGGGCGCGCGATTCGTCACGGCGGTTCCACGGCTGGAGGTGCTCCAGTGAAAATTGCGGTCACCGGCTGCACGGGATTCGTCGGCCGGCATGTACTGGCCGAACTCGAGCGTCGTGACTGCGATGTCACCTGTGTGCTGCGCGACGCTTCGGTCGCGCCGGCCCCGTCCGCGCGGCGCGACGTCGTGCGCATCGATCTGTCGCGTCCGCCCCGCGACACCTTTAGCGCGATCGGGTCGCCTCAAGTGCTGATTCACCTCGCCTGGGGCGGCCTGCCCAACTACAGCTCGCTGCACCATTTCGAAACCGAGTTGCCGCTGCAATACCGCTTCATCAAGCAATTGCTCGCGTCCGGTCTGCCCAACCTGGTCGTGGCGGGAACCTGTTTCGAATACGGCAACGTATGCGGGGCATTGTCAGAAGAACTCGAAACCAGGCCCTCCAATCCATACGGGCTGGCCAAGGACACCTTGCGCCGCCAGCTCGGCTTCGTGAAGCAGGAACACTGCTTCGCTTTGACCTGGGCGCGCCTGTTCTATGTGCACGGCGAAGGGCAGGCCGCAACATCGTTGCTGCCACAATTGCAGAGTGCCGTGGCGCGGGGAGACAAACGTTTTGCGATGTCTGGAGGCGAACAGCTGCGCGACTTCCTGCCCGTGACCGAGGCCGCCAGGTATCTGGTCGACCTTGCTCTGAATCAGCGCGATCACGGCATCGTCAACGTCTGCTCGAGCAGGCCGGTTTCGGTGCGACGCCTGGTCGAGGGCTGGATCGAGCGCAACGGCTGGTCGATTGATCTTGAACTCGGGCGCTACCCTTACCCGGACTACGAACCGATGGCCTTCTGGGGAGACCGTCGCAAGCTCGACGCTTGTCTCGGGCCTGCATGAGTTCACCAATTTCCACGGTCCAAGAAAGTTGAACATGACTCCTTTCGACAAAGAAGTGGCCGAACGCGTCGAAGCAAACGGGCGCAACCGCGAACTGGCTGCCAGCGCTGCGGCGTTCCTCAAAGCCTCGACCGTACCGAAGTACTCCTACAACTTCTCGTGGCTGGGCCGGCCCATCATCCAGTACCCGCAGGACATCGTCGCGTTGCAGGAACTGATCTGGACCGTGCAGCCCGACCTGATCGTCGAGACCGGCATCGCACATGGTGGTTCGCTGATCTTCTCGGCTTCGATGCTTGAACTCAACGCCTCTTGTGGCGGGCCAGCCGATGCGCGCGTGGTGGGCGTGGACATCGACATCCGCGCGCACAACCGCGCCGCGATCGAGGCCCACCCCATGAGCCGGCGCATCACGATGATCCAGGGCTCGAGCATCGCGCCCGAGGTGGTGGCGCAAGTTCATTCGCACGCCGCCGGCCGCAAGCGCGTCCTGGTCTGCCTGGACAGCAACCACACGCACGCGCATGTGTTGGCCGAGCTGCACGCCTATGCGCGCCTTGCCACCGTGGGCAGTTGGTGCTGCGTATTCGACACGATGATCGAGCACTTGCCCAAAGAGCTCTTCCCCGACCGCCCCTGGGGCCCGGGCGACAACCCGAAGACGGCAGTGCTCGAATTCCTGAAGCAGCATCCGGAGTTCGAGGTCGACGCCGCGATCGACGACAAGCTTCTCATCAGCGTTGCGCCTGGCGGATACCTGAAACGGGTGCGTTGAAGTGGTGTCGCCCGATGCAGGGCTCGTGTACGCGTGCCTGACCCATGTGCCGCTGTGGTTGCCCCAGCCGCCCTGGGTGTCGACCATCCACCTTGGGCAGGCACAGGGGAACGGACTCCTGAACCTGCGCGACTTGGCGCCCGAATGGGAACCGCACCACCCAGTGCTCGGCGGAACGGCGGGCAGTTTCGCGCTGCGTCGGTACATCCTGAAGCATCGACCCGATGCGACCCGCGTCGGCATCTGTCAGTACCGAAAGTTCGTCTCACGGCGTCGGGTTGGCGGCGCACCCGATCCGAAGTACCGCGTGATGGACGTGATCTACGTGCCAACGCTGGACCGCGAGGCCTATGCCCGCCATCTCGACCCCGGGGATTCACGCTTCGTGCTCAGTGCTCCGCTGCACTTCACGCGGCTGCCCTGGTACCGGCGCGGATACCTCAAGGAATACGCCCGCGACCACGAGGTTCATGATCTGCTGCGCTTCACTGCGGCCGCTGTCGAGAACGGTGTTCTCGGCCAGCGCGAGGTCGAGGCGTTCTTCAATGAAGACGTGTTCATGCCGGGCGGCGTGGAGCTCGGGGTATTCCCGGCCGATTTTTGGCTTGAGAGCATTGCCGCCATCGAGCAGGTCGTGCGCACGTGCGTCGACCTCTACCCGCTCGCGCGGGAGGGGGACCAGGCGCGCGCCTGGGCTTTCTGCGCGGAGCGCTTGGGCAGCTGGATGCTGCTGCGGCGGCTGCGCGCCGAGGCTGCCACGGGTGTCCTGAGCCGTCATTGGGCATGGTTGAACCGGCGCATCTGGTCGCACCGCCATGTGGGCCAACTCAACCTTCTGACACAAGACCCGAACCACCGCGGCTATTCGGTCAAGTGACGCGCTGCCCGCTCGCGGCAGGGCGCGGGGCGCCAGCTGGGCCTGCGCTGTGCCGCACCGTGCGTCAGCGCATCTCCCAGCGCCCGCCGCGGCGTTCCATGTGCAGCGTCATCCCGTGCCGTTTGCGCTCGGCGTGGCTCCAGGTGTCGGCCTGCGACCGCAGGGCGCGCTTGAAGCTGTGGCGTGACCACCAACCCATCCCGAGTTTCGCGTAGAGGTAACGGTGATCTCCAAAGCTCTTCACGCCGAGCTCCTTCTTCAGCGCGCTTTGCGTCACCGAGCCGTAGTGGTGCAGCACGCCCGCGCCCGTGACGCCGAGCGAGACGCCGTTGCGCCGGCAGCGCACCAGGTACTCGACGTCCTCGCGGCCGAACAGGGCACGATCCGTGTCGGGGAATCCGATGCCGTGCAGGACGTCCCGGCGCACCGCGAAGCACACCGCATGGAAGTAGTTGTCGCGCCATTCAGAGCCCATCGCGGCAAGAAACTCCGCGGTGAACGCATCCTGGTCGTAGTCCAGCTCGCCTTCCATCAGCGCCGGGCTCACGACAGCGACGCCGCGCGACTCGGCGGCACGGATCGAGGCGCCTATGGCATCGTGGGCGAAGCGGACGTCGTTGTTCAGGAATGCAACCCACTGCGCCTCGGGCATGAGCACGGCACCTTGGGTCCAGGCGCTGCCGCAGCCCAGATTGACCGGGTTGCGGATCGAACGAATCGCCGGCGTCGCCGCCAGCCATTTGGGAGTGTCGTCGGTGCTCGCGTTGTCGATGATCAGCACGGACTCGGCGGCCACACCCGCTTGAAGCAAGCTTTCGACGCACTCCTGCGTGTAGCGCAGCTGATTCAAAACCGGGATGACGACGGCGAACTTCATGCGTTGCGAGGCACACGCCCCATCAAATAGAACTCGTCGTTCGGTCGCATCGAGGTCACGTTCGCCATGCGATTGGACAGGCCGAAGAACGCCGTGATGGCGGCAATGTCCCAGGCGTCTTCGTCGCCGAGACCGACCTCGCGCAAAGCCGCGAAGTCGGCGTCGCCCACTGCGGCCGAATCGGTGCAGACCTTCAGCGCAAACGCCAGCATGGCCTTTTGCCGCGGCGTGATGTCGGCTTTGCGGTAGTTCACCGCCACCTGGTCAGCAATCAACGGTTTCTTTTCGTAGATGCGCAGCAGCGCGCCGTGCGCGACGACGCAGTAAAGGCACTGATTCACTGCGCTCGTGGCGACGATGATCATTTCCTTCTCGCCCTTGCTCAGCCCTGAATCGCGCAGCAGCAAGGCGTCGTGGTAGGCGAAGAACGCGCGGAATTCGTCAGGTCGGCGCGCCAGCGCCAGGAACACGTTGGGCACGAAGCCGGCCTTTTGCTGCACCTCGACGATGCGCTCGCGTATGTCGGCGGGCAGCGAGTCGAGCGTCGCTGCGGGATATCGGTCAGTGGTCTGGCTCATGGTTCAGCTCCTGAATTGCAAGGCATGCAATCGCGCATACAGGCCACCCTGCGCCAGCAGTTGCGCGTGGTTGCCCTGTTCCACGATACGCCCGGCGTCGAGCGTCACGATGCGGTCGGCGCGTTCAATCGTCGACAACCGGTGCGCGATGACGAGGCTGGTGCGCCCGCGCATCAGCGTTTCGAGCGCTTGCTGCACGAGACGTTCCGATTCGGAGTCGAGCGCCGAAGTGGCTTCGTCGAGGATCAGAATGGGAGCGTCCTTGTAGATCGCGCGCGCGATCGCCAGGCGCTGGCGTTGGCCACCCGAGAGCCTTTCGCCGTTGTGGCCGATGGGCGTGTCCAGGCCTTGCGCCAGGCTGTCGACGAAGTCGAGCAGGTTCGCCCCGCGCAAGGCCTCACGCACGCGTTCGCGGTCGGCCGATTCACCCAGCGCGACGTTGGCGGCGACGCTGTGATTGAACAGCACCACGTCCTGGCTCACGAGTGCGAACTGGCGCCGCAGGGCTTCGACGCCCCACTGCGACAAGGGCACGCCATCCAGTGACAGATGGCCGCTGCTGGGTTCGATGAAACGCGGCAGCAAATTGACCAGCGTCGACTTGCCTGCACCCGAAGGCCCGACCAGGGCGACGGCTTCGCCCACCTCGAGGCGCAGGCTCACGTCGCTCAGCGCCGCGCCTTGCGCGCTGGGGTAGCTCAGGCTCACGCCGTGCAGTTCGAGTTCGCCGCGCGCGCGTCCCGGGTCGAACGTGCCTCCGGCTTCGCCGGGGCTTTCGTCGATGAGTTGCACACCGCGTTCCAGCGCGGCCAGGCCGCGCGTGATGGGACCGGCAACTTCTGACAGATGCTTGACCGGCGCGACCAGCATCAGCATTGCGGTCACGAAGGCCGCGAAGCTGCCCACCGAACCGCCTTGCGCGCCGCTTTGCCACAGCGCCGCGACGATCACCGCCGACAGTGCACAGGCCGCGAGCACCTGCGTCAGCGGCGTCATCGTCGCTGCCGCCACCACCGATTTGATCGAAAGGCGCCGCAACGTATCGCTGACCGCGCCGAAACGCCCGGCCTGCGACGATTGCGCGTTGTGCAGCCGCACGATGCGCCAGGCGAGCACGTTTTCTTCGACGACATAGGCCAGCTCGTCCATGGCCTTTTGCCCTTGCACGACCAGCCGGTGCAGGCGCCGGCTCAGCGTGCGCATCACCAGCGCCACGGCGGGGAACAAGATGGCGACGAAAGCGGTCAGCTGCCAGTTCAGCCACAGCAGATACGCCAGCAGCGCGACCAGCGTCAGCGTATCCTTCACCAGCGTCAGCAGCGAATTGACGAGTTGGTTGGCGCCGTTCTGCACTTCATAGGTCAGCGTGTTCGTCAGGCTTGACGCCGTTTGGCGCGTGAACAGCGCCGGTTGCGCGTTCAACAGCCGCTCGAACATGGCGCTGCGCATCTTCAGCGTTCCACCATTGGCGACCCAGGTCAGGCCGTACTGGGCGGTGAATCCGGCCAGCCCACGCACGGCGAACAAGCCGATCAGCACGATCGGTACCAGCCACAGCGGCAGCGTGCCGGCCTTGAAGCCGCTGTCCAGCAAGGGCTGCATCAGCGCCGGAATCATGGGCTCGGTGGCGGCACCGACGAGGGCTGCGCCGAAAACCGCCACCAGGCCGCGGCGGCTGTCTGCAAAGTAAGGCGCCATGCGCCGCAGGCGCGACTTGAACGTGGGAGAGGGCAGGCTCATGCGGCGCCGATTATGCGTCGCGCCCCTGCCTACAATCGCGCACTTTCGGCTTGGGGCCCGCGCGCCGTTCATGTCTGCCATTCAACTGTCGGTCGTCGTCATCACCAAGAACGAAGCCGGCCACATTGCCGACTGTCTGAAGAGCGTGCCCTTTGCCGACGAATGGGTGGTTCTCGATTCGGCGAGCAGCGATGCGACGCGCAGAATCGCGCAAGGCCTGGGCGCCCGGGTCGAGGCGAGTGCTGATTGGCCCGGTTTCGGCGCGCAAAAGAACCGCGCATTGGCCCTGGCGCAAGGGCAATGGGTGCTGAGCATCGATGCCGACGAGCGCGTCAGCGCCGAACTCGCGCGCGAGATCGTCGATGCCCTGCAGCGCGAGCGCGTCGCGCCGACGGGCGTTGCCGGTTTCGAGCTCTCGCGCCTGTCCCGTTTCTGCGGCCAATGGATGCACCACGGCGACTGGTACCCGGACCGCGTGCTGCGTCTGTTTCGCCGTGGCAGCGCCCGCTTCAGCGACGACCTGGTGCACGAGCGGCTGCTGCTGGATGGGCCGGTGCAACGCCTGCGTGGCGAGTTGCTGCACGAAACCATGCCGACCCTGCACGACGCGCTGGACAAGATGAATCGCTACAGCACCGGCCGTGCCATCGACAAATTGCGCGGCGGCGCGAGCGGCGGCCTGGGCGCCGCGCTCGCGCATGGGGTCTGGGCTTTTGTGCGGTGTTATGTGCTCAAGCGCGGCTTTCTCGACGGGCGCCTGGGCTTCGTCCTTGCTGTCTATGTGGCCGAGGGCACCTACTACCGCTATCTCAAGATGGCCACGCCGATCTCGGCTGAGTCGTGAAACGATGGAACAATCGCGCCTTGCCACCACAGGAGTTCTGGAATAGTGATGTTGCGACGACGTGAATTCGCGCTCGCCGGGTCGGCGCTCGTGGCGCTACCGGCGCGCGCCCAGTTCCGCATCGAAATCTCCGGCGTCGGCGCGACGCAGTTGCCGATTGCCATCACACGCTTTCGCGATGAAGACAAGTCGGGACATGCGATTTCGGCGATCGTGCGTGCCGACCTCGAGCGCAGCGGCGCGTTTCGCGGCATCGACGCCGATGCCGCGCTCGACGAAACGGCACGCCCGGTAATGACCGAGTGGCGCAGCCGCGCCGCCGATGCGTTGGTGGCCGGCTCGGTGGCACGACTCGCCGACGGCCGTTTCGACGTTCGTTTCAAATTGTGGGACGTGGTCCAGGGCCTTGAGCTGGGCGGCC
>Ga0315278_10001132_pt1 | contig 23110 bp, 19 predicted proteins | sample YL17G06_0_MG_FD_203880 | JGI IMG/M metagenome (GOLD analysis project Ga0315278, IMG submission 203880) | Sediment microbial communities from Yellowstone Lake, YNP, Wyoming, USA - YL17G06_0 | ecosystem: Environmental > Aquatic > Freshwater > Lake > Sediment | place: USA: Wyoming | collected... | reverse complement strand
CTGCTCACCTGCTCTATTTTGAGCAACTTTGTTGCTCAAAATACCCCCAAGGGGAATCGGACCCCTGTTGCCGGGTTGAGAACCCGGCGTCCTAACCGCTAGACGATGGGGGCAAAAATAAAAATCCTAAATTCTAATTTCGAAATCCGAAACAAATCCGAAATTCAAATACCAAATGCTCCAAACAACTATTTGTGATTTCGAATTTTGGTTATTCGAATTTACCCAGTTTGCGGAAAACCGCAAACTGGGATTAGCGGCGGTCGGAATCGAACCGACGACCCTGGGCTTATGAATCCCATGCTCTAACCAACTGAGCTACGCCGCCGAAATAAATGGCGGATTTAATCTACAAAAAGAGCCTGTTCGTTGCAAGTAAATTCGGCGGTATAGACTTTGACCTCATATTTTTTTGACAGTCGAGAAGATTTCTATTATCCTGAAGATATAGGAGCAAATCCGCCTGCAGCGGATGAATTATGACTAAAGAGGAACTTATAAACCAGCTTGTCCACGCCAAAGATAATTACATAATGGGTCTTGCTGCCCATTCGATGTTCGATTCCGGTCAGGCGCAGCCTTTATTAAAGACGCACGCAACGGTATTCGGCCCATATTTTATTACCTTTAATCAGGTGGCAGAGTTACTTGAGAACAGCAAAGACCATAGAATAGCGCTCGATGAATTTCTTAAAATGCTTATGCGCACTTTAATCAAGGAATCATTCGAGCATATCAAAGACTACTGCGAGACCACAAATCAATATTCAGCGTTTAAGGCTGAGCCGTGGTATGAATTTGCGAGGCTGATAAGAAATTTTCTTTCTCACAACTGCCGGTTCGAGTTCAACAAATATGACAGAGACCGGCTGCCTGTAAGCTGGAAGGCACTGACTATCACCGCTGAAATGGACGGTCGAGGCCTGGAGCGCAATCAGTGGGGACATATCGAGACGTGGGAGCTTTTTCTGGAGTTCGAGGACTTTGTCTCAAACCGTTTAAAATAGCCATTATCCAAAGAGGGTCAATAAATCAGGAGGTCAGTTATGAGATACAAAATAAAGATGTGGATGATTATCGCAACGGTGGTTTTGATAACGGCGTCAGCGGCGTATGCTCCTGTTCGGCGGTCAACAAACCCCTTCAAAAATGACCCCGTTGCGGAAATGAGAAGGCAAAAACAATTAAAGAAACAAGAACGCGAAGCGGAAATGAAACGGCTGGAAAAGAAAATCGAGCCGCTGATGAGCTATACGGTCGAAGAGATTCAACTGGCATTGACGATGAAGATTGCGCAGAAATATCAGGGAGCGGAAATACGAAGCGATGAAAGAAATTGGCATTATCTGGGGATTATAGCCGATGAATTCGACCCGGAATCCATATTCAATGAATTCGGGAAATATGGAGCGTCATTTTATAAAGACAGTATCTGGAACGAGTTCGGGACTTACGGGGCCGGGTTTTCGAACTACAGCTCGACCAATCCGTTTGCGACGAATCCACCTTTGATAGTGAAAGATAAAAAAGTCATCGGCAGATTGACCGTTATTCGGACCATGCTCGATGCCGTCGATCAAAATTGGCTGAAACTATTCTTCAAATACTAAAAATGCCGGGCAAAAATGGGGGTTTGGGGTGTTTTTTGCCTTTTGGGGCAAGTTTTTGAAAAATTTTCAAAAAATTTTAAAAAAAAGTGTAACAAAATGCCTCTTCGGCGCCACTATAGTAATAGAACTGAATGAGCAGTGATTACGACTACTTTGAATTGGTCAGACAGGCCCAGCTCGGCAATAAGAAAAGTCTCGATGAACTGGTAGGGCTGGTGCAGGGGAGAGTGTATGCCTATATTTACAGGATTATTCTGCGAAAAGATGCTTCGCAGGAAATATTTCAGGAGAGTATGCTCGAAATGATAAGGGTATTGGGAAAATTAGAAAGGCCTGACCGGTTCTGGCCTTGGCTGTTGGAAATCACCCTGAAAAAGATACATCGCTATTACTCGCAGAGTCAGCGAGACAGGGTGATAAAAAGTAATCGGCCGGAAGTTATAAATTCGGCCGTCGACCCGGAAAAAAGTCAGGCAGGTCTGGCTGACATAGTCGGTGAGGACCTCAAACAAATCGTGCTGAACGCTGTTGAGCAATTAAGTCCTCAGCAGCGAATGGTGCTGGCGATGAGATGCTACGAGCGGATGGAATATTCGCAGATAGCAGAATCGATGAACTGCAGCGAGCTTAACGTGCGCGTGCTGTTTCATCGAGCGAAAAAGGCGCTGCGCAGGCAGCTTGGGCGGAGCGGTCTGCGGAGGAAGTTTTTGCTGCCGGCACTGATATTGTTCGGCAAGATGACTGCGCCAGCCGAGGCAGCGGCACAGATTTCAATCACATCAGCTACACTCAAGGTTGGCGTAATGGCCGGCGCAGCGGGAATAATAGGCAACAAGACCGCTGCTGTTACACTAAAGGCCATCGCAGTATCCGTTACTGCGGCTGGGGGTTTTACCATCGGCAATATGACGTCGCCTGCGCTGACTGATAAGGCAATACCGTGGGTCGAACAAACAATAAATGCCGTCCGGCAAAAACCGGCTGAAGTCCCGGCCCCTGCCGCGGTCGGCAAAAACAAAGAATGCTGGTATTATTACCCTGCGAATACGGATGGTCCTGTGATGATGCGCATCGTGGAATATGACCAGCAGGGCGGGCTATACCGCTGCTGGATGCAGGATGAGCAGGCAAACTACTGCTTCGATGGAAAAGATTATGTTATTAGCATAAACAATCACAGGGTCTGGAACGATGACCTGTCGGTATGGCGGCTGCCCGCCGACAAGTCGCAAATGAGAGAATTTCTCTCGACGGTCGAGGGCAAAAAAGAACTGACAGAATACGTCCCCTTCGGCGGAAACGGCTCGCTGATAATAGTCAGGCAAAATGGAGCAAACATATCTTCGCAGGTAATCAGTCATAATAACGTTCCGGATGAAGAATATTTTCGGTATGACTGGCCGAGCGGGGCAAAAATAATCGACAACCGAGATGCTATGCACAAACGAGGCTGGACATACTTCAAAATAACCGGCGAGATAGAAGGAGAGAAAGTAACAGGGGCCGGCAGAATTCCGTTTGTATATTCGGTTGCGGGGCGAAACAAGCCGTGGCTGAAATTAAAGATAGCAAATAAGACAGAAATTGTAAGCAGCGATGAAGGCACGTGTATTCGTAACGCCGGCGACCGGGTAGTTGCTGCCTACACGTCAGAGAGCTTGTTTAAGGGGCTGGCGAGACCGTGGCTGGGACTGCATACCATCGATACCATCCGGCGTGATGCAGCGGAAAAAGAAGTGCAGTTTGAGACCAGATATATCCCCGGCGACCGCAAAGCGAACGTAATGCTGACCAAGAAGCTGAGAGATAGAGATATTGTGCTGAATTATACTATTGATATGGAAAAGGACGTTATTTACAGGATAACTTTTTCAGTGAACGGCGACAGTAAGGTAAGAGCAGGGGAGCTGATATTTTCTTATCTGGAAGACATTGAGAATGTCGGCGGCGAATTTGCCGAGCCGATGGAAAGAGGCTGCAAAGGTATGCAGCAGAAAGATACCACAATGACGTGGCTGATGGAACTGGCACAGGGCAGCTTCGATTAAAAAAATGCGATGCGAGGCAGGAAATTTGTGTATCCATGCGTGGTAAGACATAAATACGACAGGGCAGTTACGCTGATTGAGATACTTGTGGTAATGAGCATTATCGCAATTATGGCGGGAATTTTTATGCCTACAATCATAAAAATGCGGCTGCAATCATACCAGACGATTAATATGAATAATCAACGACAGATTGTTGCGGTGGTAACCTGCTTTGCGTCGGACAACAACGGAAAGTATCCTGAATCAACAGCGACAATAGGACAGGGGCAAAACTGGAACTGGCAGGAGCCGACAATGATGACGGCGGTGCGAAGCCGCAGTCCACGGTTACATCGCTCAATGAGCAGGTATCTTCACAGCTATGTCGAGGACGCACGAACAATGTTCTGCCACAATGCCCCTTACCGATACAAATATTTTCAGGCGGCGTGGGATGCGGGTGATGACTGGGACAATCCTGAGACGCCGGAAGCGAATGACCCTATGATAGGGTCGTATTGTTTCTATTGGAACTATACAGGTATTCTGGAAGGACAAAAGAAACTTTTCAAGGGGCCTGAAGGGCCGTCAGGCGGAGAGAATCAAAGCAAGGTGTTGGTAAGCGATTATTTCGGCTATAACCACTGGCGAAGCCCGCTTTCTTATGGTAGTTGCGAAAAATTCAAAGGGGGAATAGTTGCACAGGGAACGGCTGTTTCATCCGATTACTGGTCATATCCGAGAAGCGATGCCAACAGTTTGGATTTACAAAAAATCAAGCTATATGCCGGCTATATAGACGGGCACGTGGAGTCTTATTCGGCGACGGAAACTGTGCCAATGAAGGTTTCGATGAGTTCTGACTGCAATGTGCCTTACCCTGATGGCTTGGGGCCGGGGGCATTTTTTCTGCCTGCAAATGCCATTCCTTGATGCTGCCGCCTCAAAAATTCACATTGACAAATTCCGCAATAAAAAGTTGACAACCATTGACGTGAATGCTAATTTGGCGCACAATTATGTGAGATTGGTTAATCATACGAAATAAAAATATTTTTTTGGGAGAAAGAAAATGCAAACCCATACCAAATCTTTAATCTTTATCATACTGGCAGGTTTAATGTCCGTTGCGATAGCAGAAGAGGCGGCAGCACCGCCGCAGACATCAGCGTCGGTCAGCGAAGCCAATAAACCTGTTGTTCCTGCGGTTCCTTATGTTGCCAATATAACGGATGACAATGTAAATATCCGTTGCGGGCCGGGAACGAATTATTATTCGTGCGGGAAACTGAACAAAACCGACAAGGTGAAAGTTGTGGGCAGCCAGTTCGGGTGGTCCCGGATTGTGCCGCCGAGCGAGAGTTTTTCATGGATTTCAAAACAGTATGTCAGTATAGAGCAGGGCAGCCCTGATACCGGGGTCGTTACGGGCGATGCAGTTCGTGTTTATGCCGGCTCGGAAGATACGGAGCCGATACACTCGACGACATTACAGTGTAAACTTAACAGAGACGACCGTGTAAAACTCATAGGCAAGCAGGAAGAAAGCGAATACTATAAAATAGCTCCGCCGGACGGCGCTTATCTATGGGTAAGCACAAGATATACAGAGCCGGCCGAATCTACCGAAGAGGTTGCAACAACTGCTGAGCCGAATGCGGAATCCGAAGTGGTCGGGCCCGAGACATCACCTGCAAAAGAAACTATGAGAAATCCCGTTGAAGATACCAGACTCAAAGACTATTACAGGCTAAAGAAGCAATTCGAGGCTGAACAGGCCAAGCCGATAGATGAGCGGAATTATGCGGAGATGAAGAAGGCGTTGTCCGCTATGGCCGCTGATAAAGAAGCAGGCAAAGCTGCCCGCTATGCGGAATTTACTGTCCGACAGATAGAATGCTGCGAACTGGGAATAGCGGTGGCCAAAGAGCTGCCTGTTCAGGATTCGCAATTCAAGCAGGTGTCTGAACAAATAGAAAAGGCCAAGGCCGCCAAACTGGCAGAGATTCCCGATATGGGGAAATTTGCGGTGATAGGATTGTTCCAGACATCAAATATTTACGGCCCTGAGGCTGAAATCAGGCGGTATCGAATAACGGACGAAGCCGGCAAAACTATTTGCTATACACTACCGGGTGAAGCAGCAAAAGGAATGAATCTGGACGGGTTTACAGGCAAAAAGGTCGGACTTGTCGGGGCAATCGAAGCAGAGCCGCAAAGCTCGGGCGCCCTCGTGCGATTCACCGAAATAGTTGAAATGAAATAGAAAAACGGCAGTTAAGTATTGTTCTGCAAACGTGCCAGTTCCTCGCGGCACATCTTTAACTGCCCCGGGTCGGTAAGTTTTTCGACTGCGGACGTTAAGAGCTTTACCGCCAACTGGGGTTTGTTCAAATATCGCGAATATAATATGCCGAGCATCAATTGCACCTGCTCGGCATATTCATAGCTGCCATAATGGGTCAGGAACTGCTCATAAGCGGCGGCGGCATTATTGTGCCTGCTCTCGCTTGCAAGCTGATTGGCAATGTCAAGCAAATGCTGCTTCGGCAAAACCTGCGAGGCGTCAAGCCTGATAAGCTCCAGATAAAGGTCAGCGGCGGCAGGCAGGTTGCGCTGAGCAATCCGAAGCGAAATCTCGCTGCGAAGCTGCTGAATCTTTTCATCAGTCTCCAGTTGAGCGGCTGATTTATTCACTTCTTTGGCTTTTATCCATTTAGATTGTGATTGGCCGGTAAACGGGTCATAATCATACCCTGTTGCAATGTCGCGATAGCGGCGTCTGCGGTTCCATTGTTTGAGCATAGTCCATAAATCGAAACCGCTGCCTGTAATAAGGCCTGTGGCGAGCAGGGGCAAAATGCCGGTAATGCCGAATGCGTAGCCCGCCAGATGCGCATCGTAAGCGACGTTGGGAGTGTAGCGAGCAAGCATGTTGTCGATGAAAATCATCTTGAATGCGATAAAGTATAGGGCAGGCACTTCCATTGTGCCGATGAAAAAGAACCAGTATATAATGGTTATCAAGGTTTGAGGAAATAAAACCAGATAAGCGCCCGTTACAGCGGCGACGGCGCCGCTGGCGCCGAGAACCGGAGAATTGCTCATTAAGGTATGGCCTACGGCACTAAAGACGGCACCTGCGAGATAGAAACAGAGGTAACCTATATTGCCGAGCTTGTCGTTGACGTTATTGCCGAAAAGATACAAAAAGAACATATTTCCGAACAGGTGCATAAAGCCGCCGTGCAGGAAGGCGTAACTTATAAACTGCATCAGTTGCGGCTGGTCAGGGGTGAGCATAAGCTCCTCGGCCCAGTTTCGCAGCGGCTCCAGAAAAGGAATACCGTCTTTTATCAGGTAATGGGGTGAATAAGTAATCAGGAAAACAAAGACATTGGCAGCTATCAAAAGGTAGTTGGAATAAGGAGTTCGAATCGGCTTTATACTTGTGCCAATCGGTAATAGCATAATCGGATAACCGTTCTAAAAACCTGACAATTTGTTATTATAATGGTAAAATGACGGGGACAAGATATTACAAAAAGCGTCCAAAAGCAAATAATGTTCAGAAAAAACTTTATTTTTCGGCAGAGCAATGTTAATCAATTATGGTTGCAGTCCCTGAGAATACGACAATCGGCTTATTGGCAGGAGTAATGGAGACCAGAATAATAAAAAGACGCATCAAGCAAATTCGCCGTCAGTTGAGTAAAAATAAGATAAACTGCCTGATAGTTGTGAAACCGGCCAACGTAACCTATACGACGGGATTTTCAGGCGATGATAGCTGGGCGATTATTACCGCCGGTAAAACATACCTTTTGACCGACAGCAGGTTCACCGAACAGGCACAAGGCGAATGTCCGAACTGCATAATAATCGAACGAAAGAAATCCCTCGCCGAGGCGGCAGCGGAACTGATTAAGCAGCTAAAATCAATCCGGACGGCAGGCGTTGAAAAATCCGCATCATTGACAGCTTATGAATCGCTGAAAAAAAATATCAGGGGCAGATTAAAACCTGTTGCGAACATTATCGAATCTGTCCGCAGCATCAAAGACGGCAGTGAGATTGCCTCGGTCCGAACAGCGGTCAAAATCGCAATAAAGGCACTTGCGCAAGTCCGTAAACATATAAAAACAGGAATAACTGAAAATGAGCTGGCTGGCAGGCTGGATTTTCAGATTCGCCGATTGGGAGCACAAAACAGTTTTGAGACTATCGTTGCATTTGGCGCTAATGCCTCACGTCCGCACCATCGGCCCGGCGGCAGAAAACTCGGAAAAAATGACCCAATTCTTATTGATTTCGGTGTGAAGTTTAACAATTACTGCTGTGACCTGACACGATGCTTTGTTACAGGTAAGCCGAGCGCCTTTTATAAAAAGGTTTACAATGCGGTTCGGCAGGCACAAAATGCCGCTATAAAAATGATAAAATCAGGCGTTGAAATCAGGAAGGTCGATGCAGCGGCAAGAGAGGTAATTAAAAAGCACAACCTGCCTGTTTATGGACACGGGACAGGACACGGATTGGGATTAGAGGTGCACGAGGGGCCTGCTGTTTCGCCCAAAAGTAAAGGCAGACTCAAAGCAGGTGAAATTATTACGATTGAGCCTGCGGTGTATGTGCCGGGCAAAATCGGCGTGCGGATAGAAGACGATGTTTTAGTGACTAAAACCGGATGTAAAATTATTGGCCGCTGAGAAAATGGCAGAAGAAACACAAACTACACAAAAGCAGATAATCGCCGTTGACATCGAGTTTGTAGGCAGAGTTATAATTTTGGCAATCGGTCTTTTGTTGCTGAGTCGCAATGTGAACGGCTGGTTTACCGGCTGGCGCGAAGAAAACAATGCTTTATACAGTATTTTCGCCCGCAATCATGTTCAATACGGTTTGGGATATACCAAATTGTTCAATACGTGGGGCGATACGGCCGCACCGCCGGCTCAGCCGCATCGTTACCTTAATCATCCTCCTTTACTGTCTGTATGGGTGGCGATTCCAATGTATGTTTTCGGCGACCACGAATGGGTTGCCCGTTCAGTTCCCATTGCAACAACGCTCGGCAGTGTCCTGCTGCTGATGATTATCGTAAGCAGACTCCAGTCGCCGGCACTTGGTCTGTTGAGCGGCCTCTTTTACGTTACGCTGCCGCTGATAACTTACTTCGGACGGATGTTAGACCACGAATCGCCGGTGCAGTTTTTCAGTCTGCTTATGCTGCACGGCTATCTGCAGTGGACGGGGATTTACGGCGGCGAATACAGCCGAAAGGCCGGCGCTTTATATTACGCGCTCGGAACAATTCTGGGTATCGGCACCGGCTGGACGGCGATAGTTATGGCGGTGCTGATATGGCTGTGGCACATCGGCCGCACATTTGGCAGTTCTTTGCAGCACAAAATTTTGCTGTGGGTAACAATAATACCAGCCGCTTCTCAGGCTGCGGTTATTTTACATATTATGTGGGGCTGTCAGTGGAAAACAAAATGGCTTGGAGCACTGCTGCTGTCACGCACTGTCGGTCCACAACATCCGCTATCGTGGTCAGGGTGGTTTTCTGAAAACTTCGTGTATTTAAGAGAAAACGTTTCCGATTTTGGAATTGCAGCGGCAGTTGTCTATCTGCTGGTTACGGCTGTAAGCCTTCGACTTGGCGACAACAAAAAACCTTTTTTGCAGAAAATTATGCATACCAAAATATTCATAATATCCGTGTTGCTGATGATGCTGCAGGGACTAATATGGATACTCGCATTCAGGCATCAGTCTTCAGCACATGACTATTGGCAGTATTTCCTTGGGCCGTTTTTTGCCGTTGCAATCGCTGCGGTGTTACAATGGATATTCGCACTGCTCTCAGAATGGATGCCGCGAACAGCGAAACCGGTTGTCCTGCTGCTGGCGATGCTGCCTATGCCGTCGTTTGCATACGCATACGATATGCTCTATCAATATCAAATCAAGGGCAGAAGCGACGAAGTGGCGTTTTTCAAAAAGCTGGCAGAGCTTGTTCCTCCGCGAGTTCCGGTGATGGCGTCGGAAAAACTGCCGGAGTTTTCAGAAACATACGGCGATTACACAAACTGCTGGACCGAGCCATATCTTGCCTACTATGTCAATAGACGTGTGGTAAGTTCGACCGATATAAAAGAAATCGAGAGCAATCGGGAAGGTTGTGCTGCTTACGTTATATCGCAGACAGGTGACCCTGATATGGAAAGACTTGTGCAGCAATTAAGCGTCAAATATGAACAGGTGCGTGCCGACGAGAATGTTTTGATTTTTTTCTTGAATCGGCCAAAAGATAAATGAGCAAATATTATCCGAATGGTTAACCACATATTTGGAAAAGTTGACAATGCGGCTACAGGATGTGCGAAAAGGGACAACTGCCAACAGCGTTGAGTTCGTATGCAGGGTCATAATTCTGGCGGCAGGTCTTTTTGTGCTGACCCGCAACGTAACCGGCGAGTTTACCGGCTGGCATGAAAATAACAGCGCTACCATAGCCGTATTTGCCCGCAATCACATCTACTACGGCCTGGGATATACGAAGCTGTTCAATACGTGGGGTGAAACTGCAGAACCGCCTGCAACCCCCCAGCGTTATCTGAATCATCCGCCTTTATTGTCGTTATTTGCTGCGGTTCCAATGCTGATTTTCGGCGACCACGAATGGGTTGCCCGTTCGGTCCCCATCGCAACAACGCTTGGCAGTGTGTTACTACTGATGATTATTATAAGCAGGCTCCAGTCACCGACACTCGGTTTATTAAGCGGTCTATTTTATGTTATGCTGCCGGCCACAGCTTATTTCGGGCGGATGCTCTGCCACGAATCGCCGGTGCAGTTTTTCAGCCTGCTTATGCTGCACGGCTATCTACAATGGACAGGAATTTACGGCGGAGAATACAGCCGAAAACCCGGCGCTTTATGTTATTCACTCGGGACAATTCTTGGTATCGGCACCGGCTGGGCCGCCATAATTATGGCGACGCTGATTTGGCTGTGGCATCTCGGCAGGGCGTTTCGCAATAATTCGCAGCGCAAAACTTTGCTGTGGCTTACAATAATCCCGGTTACGTCTTTTACGGCGGTCGCAATTCATCTGCTCTGGGGTTACGAATGGAACATAAGCTGGTTCGTCCCCCTGTTTTTAAAAAGAACTATCGGTCTTACGGAGCCGGCGTGGAAGCAATGGTTTTTTAAAAACCAAACAGCGTTGATGCAGAATGTTACTATTCTGGGCGTCGCAGCGGCAATTATCTATGCGGTAATTATCGCGGCAGCGTTACGGCGAACAGACGTTGATTCGCCGCTTCGAAAAATAGTCCGCAGCAAACAATCTGTAATTCCCATTCTGCTGACATTGCTGCAGGGGACAATCTGGGTTGTCGGACTAAAACATCAGTCGTGGATGCACGATTACTGGCAGTATCTTATGATGCCGTTTTTTGCGGTCGGGATGGCATCGGTTGTAACGGCGGCGTTTGTTCTGCTTTCAGAAATGCTGCCGAGAACGGCAAAGCCGATAGCTGTGTTACTGATACTGCTGTCGATGCCTGCCTTTGCAGAGCATCTTGATTTGTTGCACCAGAAGCAATTTTCCAAAATTCACAATGCCATAACGGTTTTTAACAGGATATCACAGCTTGCTCCTCCGCGGGCGCCGATAATAATCACGGTAAAATACACCACATACACGCCGGAAACGCTTGGCAGCTACACAAGTAATCGATATGACGGTCTGATTGTATATTATGCCAACCGGCCGCTGATTTATTCCACTAATATCGACCAGATAGAGGCATACCGAAAGGAGCGAGGCGTTTGTATTGTGTTATTAACGAATGCCCCCGCGTTAAGGCAGCTTACACAGCAGCTCAATGACAGGTATGAAATGGAGCAGGTTAACCCAAACACATTCATCTATTTGCTGAATCAGCCGAAACAAATAAACCATCCGTAGAACAATTTATTGGCTGCTTTAACTGTGAGCCTCAACTATTTCGCTTGTCAGACAGCCTTAAGAAAATTATCCTAAATGAACTATATTTGCTTGGTTTGTAAAAGAAAGACGGAAATGAGAACACAACTTCAAATTGCACAAACGGGAAAAATCAGCAAAGAGGTCAAATTTGTTGCTGAAAAGGAAAATATCAGCGCCAAACTTGTACGCAGGGAGCTTGCAGCAGGGCGATTGGTAATACCGGCCAATAAACTGCACCTTAAAAGCAATTTAAGACCGGCCGGTATAGGCCGAATCCTCACTACAAAGGTGAATGCGAATATCGGCACAAGCAGCATCCGCTCGTCAATACAAACGGAAATCAAAAAAATGCGGATAGCATTGTCGGCGGGGGCCGATGCGATTATGGATTTAAGCACAGGCGGAAATCTCGACAAAACACGCGAAAAACTATTGGCACAATGCCCTGTGCCTTTCGGAACAGTGCCGATATATCAGGCTGTAGAAAACCGAAACGTTGAGGAAATAAATAGAAAAGTAATTCTTGAGGTAATCGAAAAGCAGGCCAAACAGGGCGTAGACTTTTTTACTATTCACGCAGGAGTACTGAAGGAGTATTTGCCGCTGCTTAAGGGCCGGGTCGGCGGGATTGTCAGCAGGGGCGGGGCAATACTGGCCAAATGGATGCTGCATCACAATAAACAAAATCCGTTTTACGAAATGTTCGATGATTTATGCGGGATAATGGCGGAATATGATGTTTGTTTTTCTCTGGGCGACGGCCTAAGGCCCGGCGCAATAGCCGATGCGACCGACAAGGCGCAAATTGCGGAACTGAAAACGCTCGGTGAGCTTGCACAGAGAGCGAGGGAAAAGGGCTGTCAGGTAATGATAGAAGGCCCGGGGCATATACCTTTCGACCAGATAAAATACAATATGGAAATCCAGCAGAAGATTTGCGGCGGGGCGCCGTTTTATGTTCTTGGGCCGATAGTTACCGATATTGCCGCAGGCTATGACCATATAACCTCCGCAATCGGCGGGACTGCCGCCGCCTTTTACGGCGCATCATTTCTGTGCTACGTTACGCCGCGAGAACATTTAGGCTTGCCCAACGCCGACGACGTGCGGGCAGGAGTCATCGCCTCGAAGATTGCGGCGCATGCGGCAGATATTGCCCGCGGCCTTAAAGGCGCCGCCGACAAAGACAGAAAACTGAGTATCGCAAGATTTAATCTGGATTGGAAAAAGCATTTAGCTGAATCGCTTGACCCGCAGACGGCTGAGCGAATGCACCGGGAGGTCTGCGGCAGGAAACTGAATGCGGCGGATTATTGCTCGATGTGCGGAGAAAAATGGTGCAGCGCAAGAATAAATAAGGAAATAAGAAAGGCAATAAGGAAGGGCAGATGAAGATTGTTCAGAAAGAACTGCACATAAGCAGCAGGACTCGAAACCAGATGATAGACATCACAAGCGAGGTAGAGTCTGTCGTAAGCCAATCAGGCGTAAAGGACGGCGATGCGGTAATATATTGCCCCCATACGACGGCGGCAATTACTATAAACGAAAATGCAGACACGGATGTTCCGCACGATATACTTCTTATGCTGGAAAAGTTAGTGCCGGCTGACGTAGCGGGCTATCGGCATAGTGAAGGCAATTCAGATGCACACTGCAAAAGCTCGATTATCGGCTGCAGCAGACAGGTGCTTATAAAAGGTGGCGCACTTACTCTTGGCACGTGGCAGGGAATATTTTTTTGTGAATTTGACGGGCCACGCAGCAGAAGGGCAATAATTCAGGTCCGCGGCGAGCCGTAAATCAAAATGTAAAAATGGGCAGGGCGGGATTTGGGATTTGTGGGGGGTAGTCAATTTGCTTTCTAACTGTTATCAGTTGTAATCAGTTGTAATCAGAACACACTCTAAGTGATTCAGAAGCACTCCAGAGGGACATCAGAGATACGCCAAAGTGCATCAGAAGACACCAGTGTTTTTGATTAAGTATTGTCATAATAAGGACTTAAATGTAATCCGGCTGCGGATTTCAGTAAAAAAATCGAAATCTGCCACACGGATGGCGGACAAATCCTCCTTCGCTGAAGCTACGATAGAAAAAATCGGCTTTGTTTTGGCTTTGTTTTGATAATAGTTCATTGTTCATAGTTCATTGTAATTATTTGTATTTACTAAGGTTAAGGCATTTTTGGTTTTTTGAAAATTGGGTTTGTTTTGCATAATTTATGCCCGTGGCTCGTCGCTTGTGGCCAGTGGTTCGCAGGTTGGATTCGATATAAACTTGTCAAAGATGCGGGAACGGAGTTTGGGCATCCCATAATAAGGCAAACATGCGTGTTTGAGTCGAATCCTTCGACTGCGCTCATGACAAACAGAGGGCACAGAGACGGGTAAGTTGTTAGAAAATAAGGAGTAAGGGGATTTGTCCCGATTTATCGGGATTGGGGATTTTTTTGGGTCAGACCCCTGCGTGTTTGATTCGAAAGCGGAGCGTAAGGCATAAGGCACAGGGACATAAGACACAAGTACATAAGGCACAAGTTGCTCAGAATTCACCGGAAGGGTTTGCGCTTCAACCGTCCAGCACCCTTCATCTGCTTCAGGTCACGCTTACAATGCCACGTTGTAAGCATGCTTTTTCACGATGTAAATCCCTAATTGGTACAGGAAGGCTTAAGTGGAAATCGGCGGAGGTTGAATTTTTGTTATTTTGGAACGTATTACAAAAAGGTCTTTTCTGCTAACGGACTTACCAGTATCACACCTCTTATAATACAGCTTTCCATTGCTAAGGTCGAGCTTTAATCCAGATTCGAGATTGTGTGCGTGTGGATTTGAAGGAAATGGATCATCATCATTTTTATAAATCCGCCAGATTTGACCGTCTTTCTTGATAGTAATCTCATCAAGGCGGCGAAAGCACCGGGAAGGCATTGGTAAATGGTCAATCTCGACTTCATCAACCATTTCGTCCATGATATATTGTTTTTCTCCGAGAGTTCTACTTATCGTTACCAGGAACGAATTTTCCTACTATCTGACCCGTGTTATCGTCAACAACTGTTATTTCCCAGTCTTTTAATTCCTCAAGAATAATATCCCCGTAGTTGTGCTTTAGCAGTTCCATAAGGTCATTGTATTTTATCTGCGCTTTCTTGGTTTCCATTTCGACTTTCCTTATTTGATGTCGGAAATTTCTTACTCTTTCATTCTTTTACGGGAATTAGCTCTTTGTATCTTTTGCTATCTTCATAAATTTAGCTTGCATAAACAATGCACCACCCAAAGCACCTATCAAAACACCAAAAGCAGGTATAACAAAAAGATACATACCTAAAGCAATCAAAATCGACCGTAGTAATAAATCCAAAACGCCTTGTCCAAAAATAAATAACCCCGAAAACCATGCTTTGATCGGTCGGTGCACAATCTGTATTCCCCAATACAAAGACCAACTAAGGTATGCACCAACCAAGCCGACTATCCAAGTATTGCCAACATATAATTTCTCGGAGGAAAAATTCAATGGAGGAGATTGACTCTTCGCAGGTGTTGTAAGTGTATCGTGTGCATTCGATATACCAATCAAAATGCCAAGTGCTAACCCTAAAAATAAGAAAAAATAACCAAATCCCAACCGCATTTTTGCATGAGAATATACTTCATTACAAAAAGCTTTTTCATCGGCTTCAACAAGAACGGCTTCTTGCTTTCTATACTCTTCTGCCTTCAGATCACTATGACAATATCTGCATTTAACTGCCTCATCTTTAATTTCCTCCGCACAATAGGGACATTTTTTCATAATTTGGCACTCCTATATTTTTGTTCGTCTTTTTTTACAGCACGACCATTTCGATATTTGAAAGTTCGCCTTCGCCTGATGCACCGCCGAATGTTCAAGCTCACCTGCCGCTACGAAGCGCAAGAAAATTGCCGTCCGGTGCAACGGCTTATTATGTGACTGTATCAGATCGTTTCTTCAGTTGTCTATATTGTTCATAAGTCAAATTTCTGATGGGTTTTCTACCTTTTCTGTAGACACCAAAATTCTCGAATCCTTTGATTTTTCTGATATTCTGAACCACTATTAGATTTTCGTCAACTTTCAGAGTTTCTTGTGCAAATTTATTGCTCCACGGAAATCCGTTTTGACCTGTCATTTCCACCTTACTTATCTCAACCTCGACTGTGATAGCTTGTCTTTTAGGGTCGTATAGAAGCAACTTTCTACCAGTTCCATCCAGCTTCTTATACTCCTGGGGAGTAGGCCAATTAGGCCATTCTCCATTTCTCATCTCGTCTAGATAAGTATCTGGATTTACCCTGGTTACTTCGTTAAAAGCTATTGTCAGAATAACTCCGACAAAATCTTGCTCAAAAATCTCGTTGTGAATTTTTTCCAAGTATTGACGTATTATTTCTGATAGCAAGCCTTCGTGACCTTCAGCATAACCATGAAAAAAATTATAAACCTTTTTCCATTCGAGATGGAGAATAATATCTGGATCTGGGTCGAGCTGCGTAAACTGGCGAACATACTGACTCCCTGAATCGTCGGGTGTGAGCAGAACGAGTTTTTTAATCTTCTGATTATGTTCATAGAGATGTATCAAATGCGACCGAATCTGCTCCTCCCTGATTGTACCGGAAACTATTTTTGTTTCCAATAGGCAATATATTTCGTCACTCGAGAGTTCAGCATCCGCTGTTCCGGGAAAAGCTCTTAGCACTTTAAACGTGACGCTATCTTTTTGGACATCCAAAAATGGGGTATTCATGGTCTTCATAAAGAAATTACGAACAAAGCATTTATCCACACACTTGGACAATTGGAGAATCGAGACCAATCCATTTGTAAAATGATTTTCTTTTTTCGTGTAGTGTGTAAACAGGTTTACGGGACTCATTTAACGTGTCCTCCACATAACAATGCTTATACAGTCTGTATCCCGAAGTGTCCCGAAGCTTCGGAACCGATTCGGCATAAAACGGGTCAAAGATTGTCTGCCGGACGGCTTTAAAGTTTCTTAGATAATCAGTTATTGTTAATCCCTTTTTGTTCCCCGGTTGTATTATCCCTGTCAGGGATATATGTCTTTGAGATATTAGCAGCAAAATGTTGTTTGGGCAAGGTAAAAACGGAATTAGAGAACCTCGCCCCGATGGGATAGCACACAGCGCACCCCAGTTAGATAGTACACGATACATCCGCCTGCGGCGGGAGTAACCCCCTAATAAAATTAGGGGGCTAAATTTTATAGTAAAATTGGCGGGGCAAGCCCCGCCCTACACGACTGCCATTATAAGAAGTTTTTACTGCTTACTTATGTGCGCGGCCCGGTGCTGTTTATGCGGATAAGCCTTCTCTTTTAGCTCTTTTGGCAATGCGTTTTTCTATTAACGTTCTTTGAGGTTTCTTCTTTACATCTTTTTTAGTATCACGACTTTTACCCATACAATATCCTTTCCTGACTAATTCATATTCTATAGTTTACCGGTCTGCTTCTCTGCAAAAGCAGCATCCCGACTTTAAAGCGGTATTATATCGTTAAACGACGAGAGGATACAGCGTTTTTATTTACATAATCAACGAAGTTTTAAGGAATCGCGAACCATAAACCACGTTGGGTTTATGGCGAAACATAAAACGGGCCTCGCGCTACGAATTGAGATTCTTCCCCTTCACTTTGTTCAGGGTCAGAATGACAAGGTTGGGAGGCGGATAGTGAAGGGGACAGATAAAGTCGGAAATTGTGGATGAAAACGTCAACTAAAAGCGGTAGGTGAGTTTTAAGCCGACAGTTCTGCCATCCTGTTCGATATGGTCCTGCACATGGTCTGAACCGGCCGAATAGCTGTATTTTTCATCAAACAGATTAAATATGCCCACCGCTACATCCAGATTCTTTATCAGATTCTGATATGTCAGCGTCAGATTGGTTACGCCAAAGCCGTTGACCGTTCCGCCCTGGGTTGTTTTCGTTTTTCCCGTGTATTGTGTTTCTATGCCTGCAAAGAGCTTATCTTTTATCAGCGGTGTGATGAGATTAATCTTGACCAGATGCTGAGGAGAGTTCGCCATAATTTTGTGAGTGTCCATAAGTTCCGCTCTGACGTAACTGTAGCTGGCTTTGCCTGTTATTCCGTTTTGCCATATTTTTTCGATTTCAAATTCGCCGCCCGTTCCAGTTATGCCGTCCGTATTGATATAGACTGCAAACGGAACCTGCTGTTTGATGATAAAATCTTCGAGCTTGTAGTAGAATCCCGTTGCGGTTATTTTAGTTGTCTTGTCGAGGTTGTGCTCGAGCACGACTTCATAGGTTGTTATGGTTTCCGGCTTCAGCCCTTCATTTTTGGAAGGCACATCATAGTATTTTTCAGCAGTGGTCGGGGGTCTGAAAGCCTGTCCATAGAGCAGCTTAAGGGTGGTATCATTCGAATAGTTGTAAACAAGTCCGACTCTTGGATTTGTGGTATTGCCGATAGTCTGGTACTCATCATACCGCACGCCGGTATTCAACAGCAAATTGTCGAGGATGTGGTATTCGTCCTCCACATAAGCGCCCCAGTTCCACAGGTGTCTGTTATCATTAGTATACACTTCGCTGTCCCAGTTTTTCCGAAACTCTTTTTGATTATAGCAAAAGTCACCGCCCCAAGTAATTCGATGTCGTTCGAACGGTTTTGCGGTGAACATCAGTTCGTCCCGCCACCATCTTCCTCTCCACATATCATTGTTGACATAGGTATCTCCGTCAGCGTATACATATCGTCCATCATAGTCAAAATGATGATAGGTAGCCTTGTTTGTAACAGAAAATGTGTCAGAAAACGGATGGTGGTATGTCAGTCCGACCAGAGTCATTTTGTCTAACGTTTTGCTTCGATGGTCGTTAAAAACCTGGAGAAAAGAAGCGGTTGGAATCTTTTTTTCCCTTACGACATTTGCCGTAATGAGACTCCAGTCACCGAAGGTTATTTTGGCAAACAGATTGCGAGCCTTTTCGCCGTCATTATCCACATTGCCATAGTTAGTGGCGGGGTCGTCAAACTCACTGTAATATAACTCGTGTCCATTGCTGCCGAAGCTGCTGGCAGAAACTAATATATCCAATCCGTTATCAAAGATATTGCCGTATGTCAGTCGTTCTTTCTGCGTCTGGTAGGTGGCGATTTTTCCCGACACTTCAGTGCCTTTATAGTTTTTTCCGTTTTTGGTCAGGATGTTCACAACGCCGAACATCGCATCGGCACCATATAGAGACGATACCGGACCGCGGACGATTTCAATCCTTTCAATAAGGTCCACATCTAAAAGAAAATCATTACCGAAATATGTCGAGCCGCTGATGTTTTCGCTGATACGATGTCCGTCGACAAGTACCAGCACTCTGTTGTAGTAGTCGGTCGCCGGCCCGACACCGCGGACGTTGATATAGGTATAGTTTCGGTCGTTGAAGACATGAAAGCTTCTGACACTTTGCAAAATGTCCGCCAGTGTTCTGTAGCCATACAAGCGGATTTCATCAGCGGTGATAACGGTTACAGAGGCAGGCGCTTCAGTGATTTTCTGTTCATACCTTGAGGCTGCGCTGACGACCTCAACCTCCATCAGCTGCTCGAGGCTCATTTCGAACAGGTCTGCGGGCTCGATTGGCTCCTGTCCGGATGCAAATGCGCATACTTCGGTGCAGGCCAAACACAGGCATATTAAGGCATACGCAAATTTATGTGATAGACGTACTGTTTTTAAGAACATTGTTTGCTATCCATTTGGATAATTAGCGCCATATCCATTTAACATGCCTTAGAAATCGGTTGTTTTTCCCCTTGCCTTTGGTTAGAGGCTGCCATTTTTAATGAATCGCCCCCAAAAGGCTATTTTGTCGTATTTTTTTAATTGACTGGTTTTTTATAGGTCGGTGTGAAGAGCTGAAAGTTGTTCACGAATCATCTTGTGTAGGAAGCGAGGAATTTATAGGCGATTCAGATGAAAAAGCCGACTTCAGAATTCAAATTAACCGCCAAACCCCAAGATAAAAGAACTCCCTAACCGCAAGGGGTTAGGGGGCTGAATATTAAGCTAAGTATATTATGAGATTTCGATTTTTTTAATTATCTCATCGGGGATGTCGAAGTTAGCGTAGACGTTCTGGACGTCATCGTGGTCTTCAAAGGACTCCATCATCGTGATTACCTTTTTTGCGATAGTCTCATCATTGACCGGCACGGTAGTTTGCGGGACCATCGAAATATCCGCTACCTGCGTGGGAATATTTTTTTCTTTTAAGGTGTTTTTTAACTTTTCAAAATCGTGAGGAGCGCAAGTTATTTCGTAAGTGCCGCCGATGGTTGTCATATCATCTGCGCCGGCGGAAAGAGCGATTTCCATAAGCTCATCCTCTTTAGCGTCGGAAGTATTGACGGTAATAAGTCCTTTCTTTTTGAACATCCAGTTGACGCAGCCTGTGGCGCCGAGGGATGAGCCGAAGCGTTCAAAGAGTCTTTTGATTTCCGGTGCTGTGCGATGGCGATTATCGGTGAGGACCTCGACCATAATAGCAACGCCGCCCGGTGCGTAGCCTTCGTAAAGAATTTCTTCAAAGTTGACTGCACCTAATTCGCCAGTTCCTTTTTTTACAGCTTTTTCGATGGTGTCCTTTGGCATATTAGCGGCTTTAGCCTTATCGACGGCGTATCGGAGAGAGAGATTCTGGGAAGGGTCTCCTCCTCCGGCTTTTGCGGCGACGATAATGAACCTTGCGAGTTTGCTCCAGATTTTGCCTCGTTTGGCGTCGATGACGGCCTTTTTATGCTTTATACCAGCCCAGTGCGAATGTCCAGACATAACACCTCCTGAAAAGAATCCATCACAGCCTTGATTTGCGATAGCGTATGTATTATACCAACGATAAAGAGAACAAAAAAGTTCAAAAAACTAATGATTTTGGTTATTTTTCCTTGACCCAAAGACAGAAGGTTATAGTATAAGTTAAGGTAGCTGATGATGAGCAGAATTGCAGGCTGTCTGAACATAGGTGTAATATGTGTTTTTTTACGGCATAAAAGACGGCCCCAAACGGAGAAAGGCCGATAAGGCCTGTAGGAGCGGCAGTTAAGTCAAGAAAGGTGTTTTTCGCATCCGGACGGCGCGACTTTGAGCTAACTTGAAGGTGCGGATGCGATGAAAGAAAAGCAAATTTTTGTGAAGCGAAATCTGTTTGAGAAACGTTTGTGTGTGAGCAAAAGATGGTATTAAGTATAAAATCAACTAAATCCAACATAAAGAAGAGGAAATCGAGGCCAAAAATGATGCAATTGCAGGCAGTTTTGGCAGCGAGCAGTTGATTTTAGACTTGAGCGAAAAGGATTTCGTAAACAGCAGCTTTCCTTCTGAGCTTTCCTGCCGAGTAATCCCCGCAATCTCTGCCTTCATTGAGCAATAATATTTAATGTATAGCAGTTTAAAGGGTAGGGAATATGTATGTATTATCAATAATGGAAATAGGCCTGCCTACTGCCATTCTGACCGTTATCGCATTTGTTCTGGGAATATGCATGGCAGTTATCGTCCATCATATAATTTCGAGGGCGAAGGCGGAGACGTTCAAGCAGGACCAGCAGCGGCAGATAGAAGGCTCTCGTAGAGAGGCGGAAAATATAATCAAATCCGCCCAGATAGAGGCGGCTGGTGAAACCATCAAGAAGCGGGAGCAGTTCAATCAGGAGGCCAACCAGATTCGAGCGGAACTGCACGAGATGGAGGTCAGGCTTGGCAAACGTGAAGATACTCTTGGGCGGCAGATTGAGCTGACCCAGCAGCAGGAAAATAATTTAAAACAACAGGAAAAAGAGGTCGAAAGAAAGCTTCACAACATCAGCCTGAAGGAGAACCAAGTAACGACGCTGATGGCTCAGCAGAAGAATCAACTGCTCAAAATCACCAGTATGAATATCGAAGAGGCAAAGGAATTATTGCTGAAGCGGTTAGAGGACGAGTGCGAACATGAGATGTCGGCGTTGATTCAGCGCAAACTTGAGGAAACAGGTGAAACAGTAGAGGAGAAAACCCGTGAAATACTCAACACCGCCATTCAGAGATACGCATCGGAGCAGACGTGCGAGGTAACGGTCTCAACGGTCGAGATTCCAAACGATGAAATGAAGGGCCGGGTCATAGGCAGAGAAGGCAGAAATATCCGCGCATTCGAAAAAAGCACGGGCGTAGACGTTATCGTGGACGATACTCCGGGATTGATTATCGTCAGCGGGTTCAATCCTGTTCGGCGTGAAGTGGCGCGGCTTTCGATGGAACGGCTGATACAGGACGGCAGAATACATCCATCGCGAATCGAGGAGCTTGTTGCGCAGACGAAAAAAGAGGTCAATCAAAAGGTTCTTCAAATAGGAAAAGACGTTGCCGTCGAGACCAACGTTCGCGGCCTGAGCAATAAGGTCCTGAGTCTGCTGGGAGCGTTGAATTTTCGGACAAGCTACGGTCAGAGCGTTCTTCGGCACAGCGTAGAGGTAGCATTTTTGGCGCAGATTATGGCGGATGAGCTTGGGCTGGACGGGTCAATAGCCAAACGAGCCGGGCTGCTGCACGATATCGGCAAGGCCATTGACCATGAGGTTGAGGGCAGTCATCCTGCCATCGGGGCGAATTTTCTGAAGCGGTTCAGCGAATCGCCGATAATTTTGAATGCAGTTGCGGCGCACCACGGGGACATAGCGGCGGACAATCCATATACGCCTTTGGTTTCTGCGGCTGACGCCATCAGCGCTTCGCGTCCCGGCGCCCGAAGAGAAACGCTCGAGAGATATATTAAACGGCTTGAGAAACTCGAAGAAATCGCCAACGCATTTCCGGGTGTGGAAAACGCATATGCAATTCAGGCCGGCAGAGAAATCCGCGTGATAGTAAATGCGGAAAAAATTGACGACGCATCTGCGATGAAAATTGCACGTGATATAGCCAAAAAGATTGAGAGCGAAATGACCTATCCGGGCGAGATTCAGGTAACGCTGCTTCGAGAGGTCAGATGCATAGAGTATGCGAAGTAAGCGTAAGGGAATATGAAGATAAATGTTCTATGTATCGGGGACGTGGTTGGGCGGCCCGGCAGACGCATACTGGCGGACAAGCTGAAGCCTCTGATTAAAGAGCGGGAAATTGACTGCGTAATAGTGAACGCTGAAAATGCTGCTGGGGGCTCGGGCCTTACGTCGCAAATTTACGGCAAACTTGAGCGATACGGTGTAAACCTGATAACGCTGGGCGACCATACATACCGCAAAAGAGACATTATCGAAACGCTCGAAACAAAAGATAATATTGTCCGTCCAGCCAATCTGTCGGAACAGGCTGCGGGCCGGGGATATGCCGTTTATAAAACTGCAAAAGGGCCGGTCGTAGGGGCAGCGGCGCTGATAGGGCGAATTTTTATGAAGCCGGCAGATTGT
>Ga0315278_10001131_pt1 | contig 23133 bp, 19 predicted proteins | sample YL17G06_0_MG_FD_203880 | JGI IMG/M metagenome (GOLD analysis project Ga0315278, IMG submission 203880) | Sediment microbial communities from Yellowstone Lake, YNP, Wyoming, USA - YL17G06_0 | ecosystem: Environmental > Aquatic > Freshwater > Lake > Sediment | place: USA: Wyoming | collected... | reverse complement strand
CTTTTTTCGAAAATTTTATTTAAATTGGCGATAACTTGAAAAACTGGGAATTCAAAAATTGCTATGTAGCCTTAACTTAGTGACATTCTTGCCTGTCCCTAAATTTTTCCCTGTGTCCACCAATGGATTTCTCGTTAACGTTGATTAGTAGCGGAAAACGAAAAAAAGGCAATGGTTTTTTATTTTCATTTGACAATACATTAGAAAACCAATACAATATATTTGATAAATGATTTGAACAAACAAAGGTAACATCGAAGCTAACATTCGAGAAATAAGTTTTACTAAGAAATGAATTTAACGTTATACCTATGTTTTAAATTAGGAGGAAATTGTTGCTAACAGGTAATGAAAAGAATTTTGGGTACGCAACAAGGGCTATTAATGGCCCACGGATTAGCGGTAACAATGAGGTAACTATGAGCAGCATTAGAACACATGAAGTAAGACTCCCAGGAGGGTTTCTGGCAGAGAAAAACGCTGTCCCAATGGAGCAAAAAATAAAATGGATTGAGACCCTCTTCACCGCCGGCCTCAAAAACATCATCCTGGCCGATATAGCCGGTCACGCCCACACCTTCCAGGTCGAAAAACTTTTCACCAAAATCCGCACGCAGGCCCCCACCATTGACCTAGCTGCCCATTTTCATAACACCTATGACCTTGGGTTGGCCAACTGTTTCGCTGCCATGTTCGCCGGTGTTAAATACCTGGAATCGGATTTTGCCGGGCTGGGCGGTTGTCCCTTTACCAAACTCCGGCCCGGGAACGTCAGCACCGAGGACCTGGTTCACTCGCTGCAGCGCTCCGGCTTGTGCAAGGAAATAAACCTGGAAAAACTAATCGAGCTTACCATAGACGTCAGCCGCTTCTTCGATCAAGAACTGCCCGGCTTTGTTATGAAGTCGGGGTCCATTGTAAACTTTAAAAAAAAGGAATAAATTATGTGGAGTTCACAGTTTAAACAGATTAACACAGATTATTTTTTATACAAAGAAAATCTGTGGATATCTTCTATATTCAACGACCAAATAATTATGGAGGAGGTCTCTCATGAAAGTAAGAGGAAACAATAAAGAAAGCTCTAACAACATGGAAAGGGGGAAAGGTAAACCCTCTATCTCGTCCATCGAAAATCATAATGAGAAGCCCTGTCATTGTAAGTACTCCGGCGAATTGAAAAATGTCTCCCAATACAAGAAAAAAATAAATAGCTCCTTTATGGTGAATAACTACGAGGATGAAATTAGATACCGAAAACGTTGGCAAGTAATCGAACTATTAATAGCCTTACTGTTTATAGCCTTGATTATAAAACAAACTCCGTCCGGCCCTCCCTTTTTTATTGGGATATCGATCAAATTTTTGATTTCAGGCTTTGCATTTTTTTTCTTGAAACTATTTCAGAGAGGTTTTACCGATATACAAAACATTCGGAGAGAACTTGAAAACTTGCGATTGAAAACAATTTTCCTCCAGAACGCTATCGATGAAGAAGATAAAGTCGAACGATCGAAGATGTTGCTTGAATACATAAAAGCGGATAACAAAATGTTTTCAAGTTCAGGGCAGCCAACTACAGAATCATTCTGCAAAGATGTGGAAGGGGGTTGGGGTAACCTCCTGCAATCCATTAAAAAAGTTTTAGATAATATCCCTTCTTTACGACCTAATCCGCACTAACAATGGAGGCAGACGTAACTTTTAGGATTGGAACTTTAAGATATTTCTATGAAAAGATTTCCCCGAAATCGAAGGCGATCTGGCAGGGGCCAAGATCGAACTGCATCAACCCTTCTTTAAACTCTGTTTCCCGATCGTATTTGTCCTTTTTCATCACATACACCTCGGCGCTTTTGGTTTCCGGGTCAACGATGCAATAGTACTTTACCCCCGCTTGTTCATAAAGCCGGTATTTGATCCCCCTGTCCTTCCGGGACGTGGAAGGAGAAAGCACTTCAAAAACCATGACCGGCGTAACTTCCAATTTCTCTATCCCGAGATACCCCTTATCATGGCAGACCACCAGTGCATCCGGTTGAACCACTGTATCATCGAGAACCGGCCAATCCACCGGCATAAGGACTTCACATTTGCGGCAGGTTCTCAGCAGGTTTTTCAATTGCCAGACAATATTGGTGTTTATCTTTTGATGAATAATGTTGGGAGAAGGCGTCATTGCATAGGGTATCCCTTGAATGACTTCCCACCGGCCTTCCCACTGCACATAATCATCATAGGTATATTCCGGCAGGTCCTCGATTCGTAAAGCTGATGTCCGCATTGCTTATCTCCTTGATATGCAATTATGCCTTATATTTAAAATCCTGTCAACCTCGGGGGTGATCCTGGTAACCCCCCATATTTTTCTTCTTTTTATTACGAAACCTTTCAAGATAGGGGTTATCCGAAAAGTCATGGAGATTTTGATATTTAATATTGTAGGGAACAGGCATTGCCTGTTCCACCGGGGCATTTGAGGAACAGGCGGTGCCTGTTCCCTACCTAATTGCTCCTTCTCATTGGGTAGGGATAGCTAAAATGATCGAATGAACGGCAAAAAATCTCGCAAGAATCCCTATTATGAAAGGTTTCGTCAGAAATGAAGTAAAAGAATGGGGTTTCCGGAGTCATGCGTATTGAAAAGGCTGCGCATTTGCGTTACAATATAACCGGGTAAATTAAAAATGGCAAAAACATTTAACATCACCGGCACCTGTATCCCGGAACGACATTATATGGCCGATATCGTGGATAAACTGGATAAAACCATGGCAATGATTGCCGGGGGCGATTATTTCACCATCAACCGCCCGCGCCAGTAGGGCAAAACCACGGTTATATATTTGCTGGAACAACGCCTGAAAAAGGATAAAAATTACCTGGCCATCGATATCAGTTTCGAGGGCATCGATACTAAAGCCTTCGAAGCCCCCAACCGGTTCGTGCACACTCTCCTCAGTATGTTGAGCCGACGCCTTAAATTTATGCAAGAAAAAGAATTGGCCGCCAGCTTAGAGTCCAATATGAAGATTTCCGATTTTGAAGGGCTAAACGCTTTTCTTACAGATTTTATCGTGGCGTCCGGCAGAAAAGTAGTACTTATGATCGACGAAGTCGATCAAGCCGGAAACAACCGACTTTTCCCGGAATTCCTGGGGTTGCTGCGGACGAAATACCTGAAAAGAAACGAGGGAAAAGATTACACCTTTCATTCGGTCATCCTGGCCGGGGTGCATGATGTCAAATCGCTCAAAGCCAGGATCCGGCGGGGAGAAAAACCGATGTACAACAGCCCCTGGAATATCGCGGTGGATTTCGAGGTGGAACTTAGCTTCTCTCCCGGTGAAATCGCTTCCATGCTGCAAGAATACGCAGTCGATCGCCAGGTAAAAATGGATATTTCTTTTTTTGCGGAATATCTCTTTTATTTTACCTCCGGCTACCCATTCCTGGTAAGCTGCCTGTGCAAAATTATCGATGAAAAAATTCTACCCGCAAAGAGTAAAAACGAATGGAAACCGGAAGACCTGGTGAGCGCGGTTCAAATCGTCGTTATGAAAGATAATACCAATTTCGAGAGCCTGGTAAAGGCCCTGGTAAATAACCCGGACCTTTATGAGCTTGTATTTAAGATCATTATCAATGGCCTGGAATTTTCTTATAACCCGCATAATCCCATTATTCACACTGGCATGCTTCACGGCATACTCAGGAAAGAAAAAGGAAAAATCCAGGTCCATAACCGCATCTACGAGCAGATCATTTATAATTATATGTCGTCGAACCTGGAGACTTCAACCGGCATCGGGCCATCCAATATCGGCGGCAATTATATCGATGAAAACGGCGTTCTGGACATCGAAATGGTCATCCGGAAGTTCCAGCAATTCATGAAAGAGCAGTACAGCGTGAAAGATACCGCCTTTATCGAAAGGAACGGCAGGCTTTTATTCCTGTCGTTTATAAAGCCCATTATTAATGGTAAAGGATTCGATTTTAAAGAGGTGCAGGTATCCGAGGAAAAGAGGCTGGATGTCGCGATTACTTTTGGAAATATAAAATATATCGTCGAACTTAAAATCTGGCGGGGAGAAGCCTATCACCAGCAGGGTATCCGGCAACTGTGCGATTACCTTGACCGGCAAAATGAAACAATTGGGTATTTGTTGGTTTATGACCTGAGAAAGGAGAGCGGCCAGGCAGGGGAATGGCAGAAAATAGAAACCAAAGGTAAACAAATTTTTATCGCCTGGATTTAAACTTAAGGGGGAAGGGAGTAGCGATAGGCGAATCTTTTTACCATAGTTAAAAAATTCCCGATTCCTCACGGTGAACTGCCTGGAATGCAAGATGTTCATCTAGAAAAAAAGAAACCCGATAGCATTCTGGGTGTTCTATATTTGAAAGATCGAACTCTTTAATTCCCGGAGGACAGAAATTTTTTTCTTCCCATCGATATTGTTTATTCGTTTGACACTCTTCAATCTCTAACCTGGCGCTAAAAGAAGCTGAAGGCCGTTGATTAAATTCAAAAATAATTCTTTCAGAGCTTAATTTAACCTCTTTAACGTAAACCCATTCACAATAAAAAAGGAAAGCCTTTTGGTCGATACGGATTTTACCACTCCATTTACCCTGGACATTCTCCGGCAATCGATGGATAAGAGTTTGATATTCGGCGTTTGAACGGCAACAAATGAATTCCAAAAATGACAGGCCCAGGGAATCGCGAATGAGAACCTCCGCCTGCCGATGAAATTTAATTTTATTTTGCTCAGTTTGGTTTAGCAACGAAAACCCTTTATCGTGATAAATAAACTCGAAAGGGAGCTTAAGATAGAAATCGACGGAATTATCAACTTCCACGCCCTGGGCACGCAGATTGCCGTTGCTGATATAAGTTGACTCCAACGCAAGAAGTTTAAAAGCATCGAAAACCAGCATAACGGGAACCGGGCAATGAGCGCCTAAGGTTATTTCATTTTTGGAACGAATTCCTTCATTACGATATTGAGTCGGAGTTTTTGGCCTAAAATATAATCTCACATAATTTTTCCACCCTGGAGGCGTACGTTCAATGATATCCGGGCTGGCTATATCGATCGATGGGATTCTCGTTTGTTTTAACTGCTCTCGTGATAATAAAGCCCCCCTGGTTAATATGCTTATTACATTGGATAGTTCTGTAAAATGAAAAAGGTAACGGGGCCATATCTTTTGTACTGGAGTGAGCCAATTTTGTTTTTCTAATGTTTTTATATGATCCTGGATTTTTTCGTACCCGGGTTTATACATATGATTCATATGGCGATTAATCGTTCGAGCCTGTTGTTAAAAAGTGGGGAGGAATTTGCGGGCCGGGGCAAAAACTGGAGCCCCCTGTCCAGCGTCGGCTTTAATTCCCGATACCCTTTTAAAATGCCTATTTCCCGGCAATACGGGAGTTCAGCGAATATTGCCAACACATAATCCTGGGATCGATCGACAATCGGCGGCATTACCGCTGGAAAAACAAACCCATAAGACCGTAAGGTCTTCCAGAGGTTCAATAATGCTTCGTAATAAATATTTTCACTTCCATCGGCCCAAACTACCCGGAGAAATTCCTCTTCTCCATCTTTTGAATAACTGACCCGGAACGGAATTTTTCTATAGAAAGATAATAGTTCCTTTTTTTTATCGATAAGTGTTTTCACATCTTCCCAAACTTCTTGAAAACTCAAACTCTCCGGTTCCGATCTTAACCAGGTCAAAATCGATTTAGTATCACGGTGCTCCGGTAAAAAAATATTTTTGGCGTAAATATAGATAAATATTTCTATTGATTTAGAAAGTGGCTTCAGGTACTTTTCCATTAAAGGGCGTACCTGTTTTTCCCAATTCAATTCGCCGTTTCCACAACCCAGCGCGGGAAAAGCTACATTGGTTATGCCCTTCTCTGCATAGCCCTTTACAAAAGCCTGCAGCCCCTTTTCTATATACTCAATCCGTGATGGTTCTCTCCATGTGGTTTTGGTGGGAAAATTTAAAATCCATTTGAATGTAGTCTTGTATAACCATAATTTACCTACTGTTAATTGCTTAGTCTCGCACAGGCGTTGATATTCCTTGAACATTTCCGGGTAAATCATTTTGAATTCTTTCGCAATTCCCTTTCCCATAACACCTACGGTATTGACCGTATTTACAAGTACGTGAGCCGGGCTTTCAAAAAGATTCCCAATGACGTAAGTTAACATGCCGCTACTCCTCAAAATAATACGTTTTTACCTTTTTATAATGTAACAGAAAATGATATAAATTTCAAGTGCGGGCGGGGAAAAATTTCTTTAAGTTATAGAGTTGATAGAGATGATCCGGCAGCCGGTGATTTTTATAATTCCGGGAAAATCAACGTAACCATGAAATAATTGGCGGGCACATTGCCTTCGGCGGCGCCGGCCACATCGACGGGACGGTGCACAAGAATTCCTATTTTATCCAGGCCGCCGCTGCCTTTTCCCAATATATCGAGAAGCCTGGCCGGGATTTCCCGGGGATCATACGATGTATAATTAAATATCCTTATCTCTATTTTACCTTTGACCGTCTTATTATAAAAAGCATTTAACTGCTCACGGTGCTTCTTTTCCCAGGCCACGGCGGCTGTGGCGGGTACGGGGAATGATTCGCCGGTGAACCGTTTGTCCAACGTCAATAATCCAAGTCCATTACCTTTCCGTACGCGGTTGAGCTCCTCCAGGAATACTTGTTTGAATTTCTCCGGGGTCCAATCCGCCTGGAGCCCTTCGACAAAAAGAATGGACACCGAATACGCGCCCCCGGGAAACGCCCCGTTCGTGATCCGGCTGACGCCGATGGCCGCCCCACTATACCTCCGCGCTTCGATTTCCTTTGCCAATGCTGCTTTTATCTTCTCCGGGTCCGGGGATAAAACACTTATTGCCTGGATCCCACCCCATTGGTCCGGTAATGCGCTCAAATAAGGTTCCAGCTTCTCATCCCGGGCCGACAATTTCGAGGCATGCCGGGCATACGGTTTCAATTGCGAATAAAAAACCAACGGAACGCCGAAAACCCGCCGGTACCTGGCCGCGGCATCCTGCTCCAGCAGCGCTTCGACCTCCTCTTCCTTTAATAACGTGTAAACCTGCGCAAACTCTTCCGTAACGTAGAATTTCTTGTTGGAACAAACAATTTTGATGCCGCAGTGCGTGAAATCCGGGTCAAGGATATTTTGCCGGTGACCGGGACTGTTCATAAACCCATCATGGATAAACTTAGCCTCCGGGTCCTCACTGAAAGCCACATTCTCACCCGACTTGATGAAAGGCAGGCCGGTATCCATAAGCCGCCCCTGGAGAGTTTTATAATTGGGGAACCGGTGGCTCAGTTGCCCTTCCGCCGCCATTTTTTGACTGTGCCCCAAAGCCATGTCGTTTAATACCGGGTGAAACCGGAGGGGCCGAGTCCCTTGTTCACTCCTTGCTTTGTTCACCAACTCCAACATCTCCTGCTCGATTTTTTCGGGATTGTAAACCCCTCCCGCCTGACCCTGGAGAAAAAGGGAGCATGAGATATATATAATAATGAGATAGGTTAAATGGCGCATTATTTTAATATGCCTTCGGCGACCAGGGACCCTTTCGAGAAAGGGTCCCTGGACCCCCTAAAGCTTTTATTTATCAGATTCCCCGGAAAATCACTTCTTCCCGCTTAAACCACTGGGCGCAAAAATAAAGCCCCGCCGCTGCCAATACAAAGAGCGAAACATAAACCTCTACCAATAAACCGGTTTGTATCGTCCCGGAAATGATCTCCTTCGTGGCCAGGGAAACATTCAACACGGGAATCAACGCCGTAACCGCGGTCAATTTTATACCGGGAAAAAGCCCGATCAATACCGGGACAATGACCAGGATGTTCAAAGGCGTAACCATACTCTGCGCCTCTTTGAAAGACCGGGCATAAATGGAAACGGATAGCAACAACGCGGCAAAAAAGACACATAACGGAACCAATAACGACAATAACATCCCGATAGACCTATATTCGATAATCCGAAACAACGCATCGAACATCTCCGGCGGGATTTCCTTTGCGCCCCTTAACGACATATACAACGCCAGGATCGCCACCAGGGCGCTGAAAATTCCAGCCAGGGTTACCACCATGAATTTCCCGATTACAATCTGCAAACGACTGGCCGGCGACGTTAACAAGGTCTCGATCGTGGCCCGCTCTTTTTCACCGGCCGCCAGGTCGATGGCCGGGTACATGGCCCCAAGAAAACAAAAGAGAATAAAAAAGTAAGGCAAAAGCCCACCAATCGACTCCCCTATCTTTTCTTTCGCTGTAGAAAGATCATTGATATTAACTTTTACCGGCTCCACGAACGCCCGGTCCAATTTCAACTCCGCCAACCGGGCATTCAGCAACTCTTTCTTGTACTCAGTGAATACCGCATCGATGCGCTTTTTAGCAATGCTGTTCTCATTCGAAGCTTTATAATAGAGCTGCACGTCGCCGCTGCCTTTTTCCTGTACCTTTCGATCGAACCCTTCCTCGAAGACAACCGCAAAATCAAGCGTCTTTGCCTGGATCAGCTCGCTTATCTTCGCGACCGCTATATCTTCTTTAATAACCACATTTTTACTTTTGGCCAATTTTTCCCGGAAGACTCCCGCATTACCGGTGGTAATAAGTCCCACCGTTATCACTTTTTCTTCGGCTTTCCGCGTCTGTGACCGGCTGAGACTGAATGTAAGACTCATCACCAAGTAAATCAGTACAAGGGGAAATACAACCATCATCATGACGGTCCGGCGGTCCCTGAGGGTATCCTTTAATTCTTTCTTAAAAATAACAAGTATACGTTTCATGCCACACCTCCTGCGCTGCTCACAATCCGTATGAACTCATCTTCAATGGTCCTGGATTTCAATTGCTTGAAAAATTGTTCATAAGTGTCGTTGTAAAGCAGTTTTCCTTTATGGATAATGGCCAGGTCATCGCTCAACAAACTGACCTCGCCCATGATGTGGGTGGAAAAGATAACGGTTTTGCTTTGCTCCTTGCAACTGCGAATCAATTGGATGATGCTGCGGGCCGTAATAACATCCAGTCCCACGGTGGGTTCATCGAAAATTACCACTTCCGGGTCATGGATCATGGTGCGGGCAATAGAGACTTTCTGTTTCATGCCCGTGGAAAGTTTCCCGATCCTGCGGTCGGCAAATTCATCGATGCCCAGGAGCGTAAAAAGTTCCTGTTTCCGTTTCTTGAATTTGTCGCTGTCCATGCCGTGCAGGTCTGCGTAATATTTGATGATCTCGTTGGGGGTCAGGCGTTCGTACAGGGCGGTGGAGCCCGTAAGAAAACCGATTTTGCCGCGAACTTGCCCGGCTTCTTTCACCGTATCGAACCCGGCGATGGTGATAGTACCCGAGGTGGGTTTAAGCATGGTGGCCATCATCCGCAGGGCAGTGGTTTTACCTGCGCCGTTGGGGCCCAGGAGGGTAAATATCCTGCCCGGCGTACAGGTAAAGCTCACATCCGCAACCGCCATCAGGGTATTGTGCGCATGACCGCCCTCAATTTCCTGCTTTTGTTTGCGGGATAGTTTAAACTGTTTACACAATTTGTCGACGCGTATCATTCTTTATTCTCCATGATAGGTATTTATTAAAAACTTACTCGATTTCCTGTGGGGCCAAGAAATGACTATAACATTTCCGTTTATTGTAATGGGCCATCCTGAGGCCATTGTAATTGAATAAATGATTTGTCAGCAGGTCGAAATAGTAGCCCACATGTTCCGGCCGGTGGGCGTCTGAAGCCATGGTGAAGGGAATTTCCTTTTTTATGGCAATATTAACGATTTCAATGGCAGGATAGATTTCACTAATCGGTTTCCGGAGCCCGGAGGTGTTCAATTCGATGCACATGCCTTTTTTCTTAGCCGCATCGAGGACCTTTTCAACATCCTGGCGGTTGGTGTCCAGCACGGGGAACCCGGGTCGTTTGATTATATCCAGGTGGCCGATGATATCGAAAAGACCGGTATCGATGCCCTTGTGCATGGCCTGGAAATAGTCGTGGTACTGTTGGGGGATCGTCTCCGCGGAATATTCGAAATTGAATACCCATTGCTCGCTTTGCCAATGCCTGATGTAATGAACGGACATGATGACCAGGTCGAAATGGTAACCGGCGAGAAACTCTTTTATATAGGTTTCGTAGCCCTCCACGTAATCCGCTTCGATGCCGGCCAGGACTGAAATCTCCCGGTATTTCCGGTTCAGGATGGCGATCTTTTCCAGGTAAGGTTCCAGTTCATCGATTGCCATGCGGTGTTCGGTGTCTTCGCCATTGGGCAGGGGGATATGGTCGGTAAAGCAAATTTCCGGTATGCCCTTTTCGATAGCGGCTAATACATATTCCTCCATTTCACCGCAGGCATGTTTACAAAGAGAAGTATGTATATGATAATCTCGCATGAGAGTAGAAAATACCATAATTCGGAACAAGTGTCAACCGATTGCGTATCTGGCAACCCCCCATTTTTTAAACAAAAGCTGATATAATTTTCCTGCATGGTTATGGTGTGATCGGCGATTTTATCCAGCAGGGAAATCTCGTTAGCAGTAAAGGGACGGTGGTTTTTTTCTTAACCAATATCCTTTTTCCTTCGAAAGTATCCCGTCTCTTCCACAATTGCCTTTGCGGCCTGGAAGTGTTCCGCGGCTTCTTCCATTTTGCCCTGGGCGTGGCAAAGGCGTCCGGCTTCGAGGTGATAGTCGCAGAGGTGGAGTTTCATTTCGCCCAGTTCGGCGATATCGCGGGCTTCGGAAAGATCATCCTGGGCTTTAGCATATTCCTTCATATGGCGATAGTATTCGGCGCGGTTTATAAGTGCAAGAGCTAAGAAATCCTGGTCACCGGATTTACGCAAACCCTCCACGGCCTGATCCAGGTAGTTCATGGCGCGAGAAAAACGGGACAGTCGGTCGCTTTGCGGGGGTTCATCCGGCGTTTCTTCCAATGCCCCCAGCGCCCACATCATCCAGGCCCGGCCCAGGGTGAGGTTATCTAATGAAATATCCAAAAGCCAATTATTGCTTTTTGAAATTACTATCGCTTTCTCCGCCCGTTCCATTACTTCCTTGCTCTGGCCCTTCACGCGCGCGTGATTTTCCAGCAGCAGGTCGCAGAATCGATAACCCCTGAGCGAATAAAGGTAGGGATATTCCGGTTGGCGTTTTTTTTGCATCTCTTCAGCCTCCCGGAACCATTGTTCCGCCTCTTTCAATTCCCCGGCCTGATGCAGGGCATCGGCAAGGGTGGTGCGATTAACTTCTTTTTGAAACTCATCCCCGCTTTGGTCGGCATAGGTGACGCTTTGCCGGGCAGCGGCCACCGCTTCCTTGACATCTCCCAGCGTCAGCAGCAGTTCGCTGAGGTTGGTGGCCGCAATAGCCGCATTTTTCCAATCCTTTTGCCCAGCTTGAATTTCTAACCCCGCTTTCATGGGCTGGACCGCCTCGCGGAGCCGGCCCAGCGCACGAAGACGAAAGGCCGCCCAACTTAAGACCAATGCTTTGTCTGCTACGGTCAGCTCCGCCGCTGGAAGGCCCCAGGGAACAGCGAAAAAATGCGAAAGGCAGGCTAAATCCGAACCAAACGCACCAAGTTTACTGCAACAATAATTTATATTTCCGCCTCTTTGGATTCTTTTATAATACACCTCATATCTTGCCTCCTGGTACAATCCGGCAATGCAGCCGTGGGCAACGGCGGCAAACAGCGGCTCCATCTCGGCTAAGGTATCGGGAAACTCTTTCTTAGGCAAATCCTTGAAATAGTGGTAAAGCCGCTCATGCGCCTTTTTCCAACCGGCCGGGTTCTCCTGCCGAAGCTTCTCCCCGAAATACTCCCGCACCAGGGGATGACAGTCCAGCGTCTCCTTTTTATGCTGGCTCTCTTTGGCCAGGAGATTGGCTTTTCGCAGATGACTCAGCGCCATTTGCCAATCGGCCCCGGTTATACCCTGCAACTTATCGGTCACACCGGGTATGGCCGGTTCCTTTTTCAACGCCTCAATGGCCCCGGCTTCCACCGGACGATCGAAAAGTCCGATAATATATAGGATATTTAATTCTAAAGAAAAATCCGAAGCACGAATATCGAAATCCGAAAGCCTCCGGCGGAGGCGGCCTATTAAGGAATTAGAAATTACATTTGGTTTTTTGTTTTTGTTTTGGTCATTTGTATTTTGAACATTTGAATTTGTTTCGAGTTTCGTGCTTCGAATTTCGGATTTATTTTCTTTGAACCATCTATCATAAGCTTCCATTACTTTCTGGGCATGATGACCTTCTTTTATTTTCCCTTTGGAGGATTTGACAATCTCATCTCTTCTGCGGATGTCGCCATCCAGGATATTGGAAATGTATTGACCCAATAGAGTCAATGCCAACGCATGGCCGCCATATTCAGTCACGGCGTCATGGAAATCTTTTTGCGATCCAATAGTTACCCCCAGGTTGTTTAATAATTCCTTTCCCGCCTCTTCGGATAGGTGCTCCAATGGGATTTCCGTTACCCCGTACCCCTTGCGATTGAGAAGATCGGTCACGGGTTCCCGCGTGGTAATGACGCACAACACCTTTTGTGCGCCGCTGCCGGGATTTCCGCAGGCCAGTTCTTTTAAAAAAGCGGCCAGGCCGGCGTCTTTTAATTTACCGTTAAAGCCGTGAATTTCCCCGGGCGGGTATTGCAGGGGTTCCAACCCGTCCAGGATGAGCAAGGTCTTTTGCTGCCTGGCCAGGCGCGCCAAACGCCGGCCCTTGTCCACGGCGGAACCGACTTGCGGGTTTGCATCGCCGAACCATTGCAGCGTCTCCTGGAAAAATTCATCGGCGGACGCTTGTTTCCCTTCCTGCGCACCCTGGCTGTAAAAGGACCAGCCGTACACTTTTTGAGCGCCGCGGTAGTTATCCGTTTTCATTCGATTCAACCATTGGTTCACTAAAGCAGTTTTGCCCACGCCGCCCCAGGCCACCAGGGTCAGGAGATCGGTTTGGCAATCGGCCCAGGCGTCGTCCAGGATTTTCAATTCCTTTTCCCTGCCGAACAAACGGTCGCCGGTAACGGGCAATTTAAAAAGGGAAATATGGTCGCCGGACAACACGGCGGGTTTTTTACGATTGCCCAGGCAATCGCACACTGTTTGAGCCACCCCGGCCAGGGCGCGGTCTATTTCATGCGGCTGCATTTCGGATAATGCTTTGTCCCCCCTGGGCAAATGCTGTATTTCCAACAGCGATTGGATTTTCTTCCAGGTGCAGGGCCTCACAATTACCGGCAAAACAATCAATCCCTGCTCTTGCCGACGCTTCAATATAAGCGGAACTTCTACTTCGGTGATAAATTGGGAAGCCAGGAAATCGGCGGAGATTAACATAACTGCTACCTGCGCCTGGTTCAATGCCGTTTCGATTTCCCCGCGCCAATCGGAACCCGGTTCTATTTTCGCATCGTCCCAGGATTGGTAAAAACCTTCGATTTCCAGGGATTTCAGGTGGGTTGCCAATTGTTTTTTCCACTCATCATCCTTATGACTGTAACTGATGAAAACATTCGCCATCCGCTGCCTCGCGTATTTATTATTTTATTAAGGAATATTATACCTTATTAAAGGAAAAAATGCATTAAAAATATGAGCCACGGACGAACACGGACAAACACGGACGACATGTTCATAAAAACCGCCCGAAGGGCGCCGCTTTCCTTCGAAAAAATGATATATTCACGGGAAAATGAGGCCGATTCATAAAAAAGTGTAGCGTATCCGCTCAAGAAGTAGGCGTATTCACTAAAAGATGTCGCGCATTCACCACAAAATGCCGCGTATTCACTAAAATATGAGGCGTATTCACTCAAAAAAATGACGTATTCGCACCGGGAAATGATGTATTCGCACGAAAAAATCGTCCGCACGCAATTTTATCGCCGGTCAATTCCGTACAGATCACATCCAGGTGCGAATACGTCATTTTTTTGAGCGGATACATCAACTTTTGTAGTGAATACATCATCCTATGTAGGGAATACATCATTTTTTTGAGTGAATACGCCATTCCCCCGTGCGGATACGCCATTTTTTCTGTGAAAATGTTATAAACTCGGACAGAATCTTGGCGTTCCTTAGCCCGGACGAGCCGGAAACAAAAAAGCCCGGCTTGCCGGGAAATCACAAATTACAAACCACAAATTACAAACAAATTCAAAATCCAAATGTTCAAAATTCAAAACAAAAAGAGGCTGCCTCGCTGCCAAGGGCAGCGGCTTCGAATTTATTTGATCTTTTGTCTTTTTTTTGTTTGTTTTTTTGTTTATTTTCCCTTTGTAATTTGTTTGTGATTTGTAATTTGTAATTTGTAATTTTATTTTTTGAGATAATTGTCAATTGTCAATTGTCAATTATTAATTGTTAACGGCGAAGGACCAATGACTAATGATAAACCCTATCCAGCAGGAGGCTTATTATAAACCGCGCCGCATCCTTCTGGTTATCGCTGCCGCGGATCGGCGGACCCACGCAAGACGGACAACCGCGTTCGCAACTGCAGCTCCTGATGGCATCCAAAACCTTTTCAAAAATATCCACCGCCCGCGCAAAAAGCACCTCTGAGAAACCGATGCCGTTGGGAAAACTGTCGTATATATAGATATTGGGTTCGAATTCTCTCAAGATAAGATTCTGCCGTTCTTTCCATTTCGCCGTCCGCGGATTGATATCGGTTTTGGTAATATTGTCCTCCACGGCCACGCCCAGGTCTTTCACATCACACATCAACATGACCGCACAAATATGCCGCATCAAATACGCAATCCCGGAAATGGCTTCGATCTTTTCCTCGGTGGAAATATTCACTGTTTCCAGCAAATGATCTTTAATGGTGATCCAGAAAGCCGTGGAGTGCATTTCCTGCTGGGGCAATTGCAAGTCCCCGGCCCCCACGTTTTCATTGGTATAGAATTTTAACTTCTTAAACCCCACTACCTGGGAAAATACATGCACATCGCCGTGGAAAAAATCGTAATTCTCGCCATTCATTTGATCGAAGATATCCAACACCGCTATCTTAGTATAAGTAATGGCGTCGGTATAATAATCCGCGTTGGATTTCCTGACAAAGGCTTTGCGGTTCTCATAATCGAACTCTTCCACCACGTACTGCTCCGATTCCAGCATATAGACGGCTTTGGGGTGCAGGGTTTCCAGGGCGGAAGAGAAATCCACTTCGGCAATCACTTTTTCCCCTTCGGTGCGGTCCACCACCACGAAATTATCCGAGCTGACGCGATTGATGCTCACCGCATCCGCCGGGTACCCTTGTTCCGTCCAGAACCATTTATCGTTGTTTTGAAACAATATCCTGTTTTCCGATAGGTAGTTAAGGATTTCCACCAGGTTTTCGCTGCCGAAGGATTCCGCTTTTACAAAGGGCAGTTCAAAGGCGGCGCATTTGATATGTTCGATCAGGATAGTCAGGTTGTCCGGGTTGACGCGGCCCACTTCCGGGGATTTTCCCGTAAAGTATTCCGGGTGGTTGACAATGAATTGGTCCACCGGCGAGGAAGAGGAAACCAACACGCCGATGGCTTTGCCGGCGCGCCGCCCGGCGCGGCCGATGCGCTGCCAGGTGGAAGCGATGGTGCCGGGATAAGAAGCCAATACGGTAGCGTCCAGGGAGCCGATATCGATGCCCAGTTCCAGGGCATTGGTGGAAACCACGGCCTGGATTTCGCCGTTTCTCAGGCCCTGTTCGATTTCCCTGCGCTTGTGGGGCAAATACCCGCCGCGGTAGCCGCGGATTCTACCGGAATCCGTGACGTTTTTTTCGAAATCGTTTTTTAAGTATTTTACCAGTACTTCGGTGATTAGCCGGGAATTGGCAAAAGTGATTACCTGGAGCCCGTTTCTTATAAGGATGCCTGCCACCTGGCGGGCGACGGCCACGTAGGAGCGCCGGATGCCCAGTTCTTTATTGACCACCGGCGGGTTGAAAAAGACCAGGAACTTATCGCCCCTGGGTGCGCCGTTTTTATCGATCACCGAAACCTTTTCCTCGATTATTTTTTCCGCCAGTTCCCCGGGGTTTGAAATAGTGGCCGAGGACATGATAAAAATGGGATTCGACCCGTAGAAACGGCAAATCCGTTTAAGGCGGCGCATGATATTTCCCATGTGGGAGCCGAACACGCCGGTATAATAATGCAGCTCGTCGATGATGACGTATTTCAGGTTTTCGAACAGGTTGACCCATTTGGTGTGGTGGGGCAGGATGCCGGAGTGGAGCATGTAGGGGTTGGTCAATACGATCTGGGCTTTTTTGCGGATGGCCTGGCGGGTGCTCTGGGGCGTGTCGCCGTCATAGGTGAATAGACCCAGTTTATCGCCCATTAATTTATTCAATTCGAAAAGTTCCGCCAATTGGTCCTGGGAAAGGGCTTTGGTGGGGAAGAGGTAAAGGGAGCGCGCCGAAGGGTCGCGGGTGACGGCGTCCAGGGTGACGGCGTTGTAGATCAACGTTTTCCCTGAGGCCGTGGGGGTGGAAACCACCACGTGGTTGCCGTCCAGGACCTGTTGGATGGCCTGGGACTGGTGGGAAAAGAGTTTATCGATGCCTTTATCTTTATAGACTTTTTTCACTTCGTCGGCCAGTTTTTCCGGGTATTCCCCGAACTCGCCGTCGAAGCGGTCGATTTTCACCACCTGGATATTGGAAGCATCGGCGCCCCTCAATTTTGAGATATCATCCAGTGCTTTTTCGATTCGGTAATCATTATTGTCCGTCATGGTTAGATTATAAAACAAAGAATGGGTCACGTCAACCGCTCCGTTAAATGCCTTCCCTGGATTTGCATCTTTGGTCTGCAATGTAGTATAATAGCCCTATGAATACCCGGATATTTTTTCTATCTCAACCTGTTTCTTTTCCCGTAATCAGTGTAATCCGTGGACTATTTTTCCCAGGAGGATTGAAATGGATGTCCAATCGACAGAAGAGAATATAAAACGCATGAAACTAAAAAAAATCGAAATCAATGGTTACAAATCTATCGACAGCATAGGCCAATCCATCGAGTTCGGCGATGTAACCGTCTTACTGGGAGCGAATGGGGCCGGTAAAAGTAACCTGGTCTCTTTTTTCAAGCTGTTGAATTCCATGACAACCGGCAGCCTGCAAGTGTTTATCGGGCAAGAAGGTTATGCGGATAGCTTGCTCCATTATGGCGCCAAAACCACACCGGTCTTTCGTGCAAAATTAATATTTGAAGATGAAAAGTTAAATACGGATACCTATGATTTCACACTTGCTCATGCCGGCGGCGACACATTGATTTTTACCCAGGAAAATGTGACCTGGCGACAACACCAACATAAAATCCCGAAGCCTTTTGAAATTAATTTGGGCGCCGGTCACAGCGAATCGAAATTGTCCGAATATGCGAAATTATCCCAGGAAGAACAGAAATCAAAATCCTGTAAAATTCTATTGAATCTACTTCGGTCATGTCGAGTGTACCAGTTTCACGATACTTCCAACCTGGCAAAAATCAGGAATTTCGGTTATATAGGAGACCATGAATATCTTCGCAGCGACGCCGGGAACCTGGCTGCGTTTCTTCACGTGATGCGGAACAAGAAAGAATGGGAAAAATATTATGAACGAATTGTCAGGCATATCCGGATGATCATTCCTCAATTCGGTGATTTTATCTTGAAGCCTTCCCCGTTGAATGACAATCAGATTCGTTTGGATTGGAATGAGAGCGGCAGCGACTATCGGTTCGGTCCGCACCAATTATCCGATGGTGGGCTGCGTTTCATGGCAATGGCCACGCTGCTGCTGCAACCCCCGGAGCTAATACCCGGCGCGATTCTTATCGATGAACCCGAACTAGGATTGCACCCGGTGGCGATATCTGCCCTGGCGGGAATGATTCACAGCGCATCCGAATATTCCCAGGTTATCGTCGCGACGCAGTCGCCGCGTTTGGTAGATGAATTCGGTGCGAATGTAATTACTGTCGTAGAACGCGACGAAAAGAAAAAGTGTTCTCTTTTCAAAAGGCTCGATGAAAAAGAGTTGAAAGAATGGTTGGATCGTTATACCCTGTCGGAGCTCTGGGAGAAAAATGTTTTCGGGGGCCGGCCATGACCCGGATTAAACTCAATATTACAACAGAAGGTGAGACAGAACTAAAATTTGTTAAAAATACATTAGCAATTTATCTCTCGAAATTCGATATCGACACTTTTCCCAGGAGTGTTCAAACGAGCAAGGGATTCAGGGGTGGGATGACGACCTATCAAAAAGCAAAAATGGACATTCAAGCATGGTTAAAGCAGAACTCCTCCAGTGAATGGAAGTTTACAACCATGTTTGATTTGTACGGATTACCCAACGGTTTTCCTGGGTACGAGGATGCCTGTAAGAAAAATGACCCTTACGAAAAAGTTCGGGTGCTTGAAGATGCATTTGAGAAGGATATAAATGACTACCGGTTTATTCCCTATATCCAGTTGCATGAGTTCGAAGCATTAATTTTTGCAGACCCGGAGAAATTAAACCTCGAATTCCCGGACAAAGAAGCGGCCATTCAAAAATTGGTGGAAATAGCCCGTGGAAAAAATCCGGAATTAATCGATGATCATCCTGATACAGCACCATCCAAACGTATCATTAAAGAAATTAAATTCTTTGAAAAGAATAAAAGTGTCGCCGGTCCCAGTGTGGTTCAGAGCATTGGTTTACCGCACCTTAAAGAAAAATGCAAGCATTTTGGTGAATGGATTACGAAACTGGAAAGGTTATAGGTAAGCTGGATACGTAACGGGTATTAATCTCCAACTTCCTGACCATTGATTCCCCCCCCCCCACTTTAATCATACTCTTCCAAAGGGAGGCCGCTGTCCGGTAAATTTTCTAAAAACATTTTAAAGCTCGGACTATCGGCTGCTAATTTAACCAGGTTGTCCCTGATGTCCAGGCTTCGGACAGTTTTACCGCGCTTTCCGCTTCGGGTTTTTCGGTTATTCGTTTGGCAATGGTGTGGCCGTTTGTGTTTCGTTTGATAACGAAAAGCCGTTCTTCCGGGTCATGCAAATTGAGACCATCCAGTATCGACGGATTATGCGTGGTAACAATGACCTGCTTTTTTTTCTCCTTGCAAAGGCGGATTAACATTTTTGAAATTTCAACGCAGAGTTTTGGATTAAACGATGCTTCCAGGTTATCGATAGCAAAAAAGACGGGGGTGTCTTTGCTGATGAATAAACTCAAATAAAATAAAAGGAACAGGAACCCTTCGTTTGCGCTTCTCTGATCGAATTCGTTCAATTGAGAGCTTAAAAACCGGTCTTTAATTTTTAGAACAAATTCATTGGCCGAAGTCATTTCCGGGAGGTTGAAATCATCGAACCAGTCGAAGAGTTTCAAGTTTTCCTTAATTTCCAGGATAGACTTTTTATCTTTGGCCAGCAGGAGGGTCTTTATTAATTTAAACAGGCCCTCGCCCCTTATTCCAAGGGGAAGGATTTGCCCTTCCTGCTCGAATATTCTAAGGGTTGTATTTCCCGGGGAATAAATAATGAAACTCGACAAAGGCATTCCATCCAGCCTTTCTTGAATAACTGAATCTAATTTGTCCGATTCTTTAGATAGAGAGCCAGTCTCTTCTATTTTCTCTTTAATCAGTTGAAGTAAATATCTTTTATCCTTTTCGCGTTCTACATCCACCCATTTTGAATAAGGTTGGTTATCGTTTTTTAATCTAAAAGTAGCCGTGTCCTTATCTTCAGCGATATATTCCAGGAATATCTCTTTATTTTTTGTTTTTGGATCAAAAGCGGCCCTCATCAATTCAGGATCGGTTACACGGATGCCCCTTGAAGCGAGAAACTCATTATCCAGTTTATTTGCTGCCGTTGCGCCGCCCAAAGCGATGGCTTCCAGGATATTGGTTTTCCCGCTGCCGTTTTCACCGATCAGGACGTTAAATCGTCCCAGTTCCAGGCTCAGTCCGGCGATGGATTTGAAGTTTTTAATTAGGATTTCTCTTATCATTTTGCTTTGGGGGCCCGTATCGGCTTTCACTTTGGTTTTGGCGCGCATGTTGTTATTGTTCATATGGTTAGTATAATTTATTTCGATCAAAAAATCAAATAATGCTGCAATGAAAATAGGCGCCCACGGAACACACGGAAAACACAGAAAAGGGCGTAGGGGTTTGATTCATCAAATCCGAATGATGAATCGTTAATCTTTATTGTCTATCATGGCCAGCCGCGTTGTTCGTCATCAATAGGTTGATCGTCCACGTGAAAGGAACCGAAAAATGCCATTATAAATCCGATCAATGTTCCATAGCCGCCATATTCAATGGTAAATCCGATATCCGCCGGATCAATGACGCCAAATTCGGTTTTAATCCCGGATTTATAATCGGCAAAGTATTTAAAAAGAATAAATGCCAGCGCCAGCAAAGACCCCCAGAAAGCAATGAGCCTTGCTTTTTTAAGGTCGCTGGAGCGATTGAAGTAGAAAAACGCCCCAAAAATTGCTATTGCGGCGATAAATACCACCCAGTATTCGTGGCCCAGGTCATAACCGGAAAGGGTTTGCTTCATCTTCATATCCGGCGAGCATGAAAACTTAAGCCAGGGCAGGAAAAAGCATATGGCCGCAAGTCCCGCGCCTGCCGGGACCAGGTTTCTTTTGTTATTCGGCTGCATTTCCGACATAATTACCTCCTTATAAACCTCCTGGTGTACCTTCGTGCCTTTGTGGCTATTTTCATAGCAGGGCAGTTACTAATGCGTTCCCATTTGCGCCAGAAATTCAGATAAATGAGCGGTTTTAAGAGTCGGGATATCAAATAAATCTTTATCATCTGTAACTAAGGTTAACTTTCTAACCACAGCAGTCGCGCAGATCAAAGCATCGGGCAATTTTATTTTTTTCTTTTTCTTCAATTCAATCGTCTTATTCTTTATATCCGTGTCTATATTTATGATGCAGGCTTCAGGAAGTAATTTTTTTATCGAAGTTTCATCTTCGTTTGTTAAGTTTTTAAAAGAGAGCAATTCGATTTCGGTAATTATCGAAACAAAATAGACTCCTTTCTTTTCCCTAAAACTAAAATCGGCGCTTTCATCGTTAAGCAAGTTTATAATAGCATTGGTATCCAGCAGATATCTACCACTCATTTCTCAAGTCTCTCTGATATTTCAAGCCTTCGGGAAATTTTTTGAAAACTCCTTTGAATTTTATCAATTTCTCCAGGGGTACGCCCTGGGGTTCCGGTTCTTCGATTTTTTCAAGAATTGTAAGAAATACTTTTGCTCTTTTTATATGGAGTTTATCATACAAAGGGGTTATTTTCCCGCCTTCGTAAATGGCTTCAATAGTTTCATACATTCTAATATCTCCTATTATTCGTTCTACAAGTACATATATTATGATTAATATAAGCTTTTGTCAACAGGATTGGTTCAAAATCGATTATTTTCCGGGAATGGCCGATCACTCTGGGGGGAAATTGAAAGGTGGTGTTTGGGGACGTGGCTTGTAGGTGGAACAGGCAGTGCCTGTTCCCTACCAACCACCAACCACCAACCGCATTAATCAGATTCTCCCGAAAAAATCCTCTTATGCAATCTTTTGCCGATCTTCTCCAACGCCATATAGGCTGTACCTTTCAAATTGTATCCGGACGATCCGGCATCATCTTTCAATGATTCTTTTAAATTGGGAATGGCCGATTCATCTCCAATTTTTCCTAGAGCGGAAGCGGCGCTACATCGAACAGAATAGTTTTTATCTTTCTTTAACGCCTGAATAAGGTGGGGAACAGCTTCGACGTTTCCGATTTCTCCAAGTGAGAAGGCGGCACCTCTTCGAACCTTTATATCTTTATCATTCTCCAACGCCCGGATGAGGTGAGGAACAGCATCTGAATTTCCGATTTTTTCAAGAGCGGAGGCGCCACCCCCTTCAACATTTACATCTGTGTCATTCTCCATCGCCCGAATGAGATGTGGAACAGTTTCAGCGTTTCCAATTCTTCCAAGTGCTTCTCCAGCGGTACTTCTAATCTCATCATCTTTATCAATCTCCAACACATGGATAAATTGAGGCACAGCATCGGCACTTCCTATTGCTCTAAGCGCGATGGCAGCAAACCATCGGACAATTTCATCTTCATCCTCCAATGCTTGGATGAGTTGAGGAGTGGCATCGGCGCTTCCGATTTTCCCAAGCGCTGAGGCGGCACTACTTCGAACAGAACCACTATTATCGTTTGCCAACGTCTGAATGATTTGAGGAACAGCATCATTGCATCCGATTTCTCCAAGTGCATCGGCTGCGCTACTTCGAACATCTTCATCTTTATCATTCTCCAATGTCTGGACTAGATGAGGACCAGCCTCTATCCACCCCATTTTACCAAGTATCCCGGCAGATTTAGAACGAACGGAAGGCTTTTTATCCTTTAATCCCAATATCAGTCGATCGATAATATGCTGTGGCTTTATCCGGGAAAGAACTTCCTTTGATTTGTTTCTTAATAATCTAAATTCACCTTCCTGGTAAAAATCCCAGAGTGTTTGAACGATTTCTTCTTTTAATTTCGATTCGGTGAATGGAGCATCCGCAATACAGTTCCCTGCCAGTATCAGGTTGGAGAAAAAAATATCCTCCGGAACTTCTTTTTGTATACGATGAATCAACTCCGTCGCGTCGCGGCTGATTCCCGCATACAACAGCGTTGGTTCCTCCCACCAGGATTCATCGATATGCTTTATAATAGTCCCGATGCCATCCGGCTGCTCCCTTAACTCCAACGCGGTGAAATACTCCTGGAACGACAGGTGGAGGAAATCATAAGTCTCCACCGCAATCTGCCGCAGCAGGTAACTGCGTTCCAATATTTCGGCAAGAAACGACTCATACTCTTCCTTTTTTAGCCCAATACGGGATGCATATCGGTCGATGATTCCCATAATCTCAAGATGCGACATGGCGCGACGGTTCAAACAGTGGTTCTCATACG
>Ga0315278_10001130_pt1 | contig 23138 bp, 15 predicted proteins | sample YL17G06_0_MG_FD_203880 | JGI IMG/M metagenome (GOLD analysis project Ga0315278, IMG submission 203880) | Sediment microbial communities from Yellowstone Lake, YNP, Wyoming, USA - YL17G06_0 | ecosystem: Environmental > Aquatic > Freshwater > Lake > Sediment | place: USA: Wyoming | collected... | reverse complement strand
CAGTCTGCCGGCGCCATGTTTCAGTCTGCCGGCGCCATGTTTCAGTCTGCCGGCGTCATGTTTAAAACTGCCGGCGCCATGTTTCAGTCTGCCGGCGTCATGTTTAAAACTGCCGGCGCCATGTTTAAGTCTGCCGGCGTCGTGTTTAAAACTGCCGGGACCATGTTTAAGTCTGCCGGGGCCATGTTTATAAGTGCCGGCGCCATGTTTAAGTCTGCCGGGGCCATGTTTAAAAGTGCCGGGGCCAGTAAGAGAAAGAGTGGACAGGCAGAATTTTCATCTTTATGTATATAAATCCCTTGACTGTAAAGGGAGTTTGGAGTATAAACCAATATGATGAGAAATAAACCATGAGAAATAAGCTGAACGACATTAAAAAAAAGGAAAACCACCATGGAATCTAAAAGCAACCATAAAATGAACGCCGCTAAGATAGAGAAAGGGGTGCGCTTAATCCTGGCAGGATTAGGAGAAGACCCTGAATCCAAACGACTGGCCCAAACCCCGCGGCGGACCGCCGAAATGTTCATGGAAGTGCTTTCCGGGACCCACCATAACCTGGACGAATGCCTGAGGGCGCTTACGGAAGAAAGACACGAGGAAATGGTGATACTAAAAGATATCCCGATTTATTCCATGTGCGAGCACCACCTGCTGCCTTTTTCAGGGACGGCCAGCATCGCTTACATCCCGCAAGAAGGCAAAATCATGGGACTCAATACCATTGCCAACCTGGTGGATATCCTGGCCAAACGTCTGCAAATCCAGGAACGATTAACCAAGGAAATCGCCGATTACCTGGTCAAAGCTATGTCTCCCCTGGGAGTAATGGTGGTGATTAAAGCGGAACACCTCTGCATGATCATGAGGGGCGCCAAAAAACCGGGGGCCCTCACCGTGACTTCAGCCATTCGGGGAATCTTCTGCAACACCGACGCTACCCGCGCTGAAGCCATGTCATTGCTAATGGGAAGAGAAGCCAGGTATTAGTGATGGGTGAGATTGGGAATGATGAATGATGAATGATGAAGAAAAAAAGGAAGAGCGGAAGAGCGGAAGAGCGGAAGAGCGGAAAAAACAATCAGTGTAATCAGTGTAATCTGTGGACTTAAGTTTTTTTCGTGTTAATTCGTGTAATTCGTGGGCTGTTTTTGTTTTGAATTTGGAACCTTTAAATTTTGAATTTGTTTGTGATTTGTGGTTTGTAATTTGTGATTTGTAATACGTGGTTTTCTATCCCTTCTTTTTCCTTCGTTCCGCTAAAATATCTTCGATGCGGGCGATCACTTCCGCCGGCTTAAACGGTTTGGTAAGATAATAGGAAGCTCCGAAGGCAATGCCCGCGGCTTTACTCTCTTCTTCTTTATCCGCACTCAAAATCAAAATAGGAATGCAGTAATCCTTCTTATCTTTCTTCAACGTTTCCAGCACCTCCAGGCCATTCTTCACGGGCATGTTCATATCGAGGATAACCAGGTCGAACATTCCCCGGGCAATGGCCTGAAGGCCCATTTCGCCATTACTCGCTTCATTCACGGAATAACCTTTTTTCTTAAGGTAGAAGCGCAATAATTTTCTTAAAGTGGGAGAATCGTCGATTACCAATATCTTTTCATTCATTTTGCCGTTCTAAAGAAATCCTCCGCTTCCTCGATTTCAAAGTTCCGGTAAAAATCATAACCGGTTCCCGCCGGTATTAACCGTCCCATGGTAACATTTTCCTTGATGCCGTTTAACTTGTCTTCTTTACCGGCAATAGCGGCTTCGGTCAATACCCGGGTGGTTTCCTGGAAAGCCGCGGCGGAGATAAAACTGTCATAGGCCAGTGCGGCCCTTGATATGGGCAGTAGATGGGGTTTTGCCTTTGCCGGCCGGCCGCCTTCGGCAATAACTTTGTTGTTTTCTTCGTCAAACGCCCATTTTTCCACGATCTGTTCGGGAATAAAACGCGTATCGCCGACTTCTTCGATCCGCCGCCATTTGATCATCTGCCGGATGATAATTTCGATGTGTTTATCATTGATGGCGACGCCCTGTAACCGGTATACATCCTGAACTTCCTTTAAGAGGTAGTGGGCCAACTTGTGTTCTCCCAGGACAGTGAGAATATCGATGGGGTTCAGGGGTCCGTCCATCAAAGGCGTCCCGGCAGTGATCTTATCGCCGTCACCCACGATGATATATGCGCCCCTGGGGATATTATGCTCATCGGGCCTGGCGTTCTTATCGAACGGACGGATAATCAATTTCCGGGACCCTTTGAGTAATTTACCATACTCCACGATACCGTCGATCTGCGCCATTTTTGCCGGGTTCCGGGGTTTACGCGCCTCGAACAACTCGGTAACCCTGGGAAGACCGCCGGTAATATCCTTTGTTTTAGCAAACTCCGAAGGGATCTTGGCCAGGACATCCCCGGCATGAACTTCCTCGCCCTCTTTTACCGTCAAATGGGCGTTCACCGGCAAGTAGAACCTGCGTACGATTTTATGCGTCTTGGGATCCCGGATGACGATCTGCGGCTGCAGCTCATCTCTTAATTTTTCATCCTTTATATCGATAATAATGGTGGTTAATTTTCCCGTGGTCTCATCACGGTCCTGGACAAAGGAAACATTTTCTTGCAGGTCCCTTAACTCGACGACGCCGTCATCTTTGGTTAATATGGCGTTGGCAAAGGGGTCCCATTCCAACAACAGGGCACCTTTCTCCACGGTTTGCCCATTGGCTACCATGACTTTCGAACCATAAGTAACAGGGTAAATGGCTTTCTCGCGATTTTTGGAATCCAGGATTTGAATGGAACCGGTGCGGTTCATGGCAATGTTATTGTTTCCTTTATCTCCTATGATCTCCAGTCCCTTTAATACGATCCTGCCGTCGAACCCGGCGTGTAACTTGGTCTGCCCTTCGCCGCCGGAAGCAACGCCGCCGATGTGGAAGGTCCTCATGGTCAACTGGGTGCCGGGCTCGCCGATAGACTGGGCCGCGATAATGCCCACGGCCTCACCCAGGTCGATCAATTTCCCGGTGGATAAATTACGGCCGTAACAAAACTGGCAGACGCCGGCCCGGGTCTCGCAGTTCAGGACGCCCCGTATTTTTACTTTTAAAATACCGGAATCGACGATTTCTTTTCCTTTTGCTTCATCGATTTCTTCTCCGGCCTTGACAATGATGCGACCGGGGTCCTCGGGATCATGGATATCTTCCCGGGCGAACCTGCCGATGATCCGCTCGATCAAGGGCTCGATGACTTTGCCGTTTTCGATGATTTCCGAAACCTCGACGCCGTTGATGGTGCCGCAATCTTCCTCTTTGACAATCACCTCGATGGCGGCGTCCACCAGTTTCCGGGTCAAGTACCCGGCGTCGGCGGTTTTTAATGCCGTATCCGCCAGACCTTTGCGGGCGCCGTGGGTGGAGATAAAGTACTGCAGCACCGAAAGCCCTTCTTTAAAATTCGCCGTAATGGGGGTCTCAAGGATTTCACCGGATGGTTTGGCCATCAAACCCCTCATCCCGGCCAACTGTTTCAACTGGTCTTTACTTCCCCTGGCGCCGGAATCGGACATGACGAAGATAGGATTAATGGTATCGCCTTCATAACTCATCCGCCTCATCCCGGCAAACATGGTTTCACGAATCTGGTCGGTGGCGCGGCTCCATTTATCGATAATGGTATTATGCCTTTCACCGGCGCTTAGACCGCCGGCGGCATAAATTTGTTCGACCAGTTCCAGTTCTTTTTCGGTCTCCTGGATAATCTTTTCTTTTTCCACCGGGATCAACAGGTCTGAAATACTGATGGTGAAACCGGCCCGGGTGGCATACTCGAAGCCGCCCTCTTTTAACTTGTCCAGGGTCTCGACGGTCTCTTTGAACCCGAACTTCAAATATATATAATAAACCAGGTTCTGGATGCCCTTTTTCTTTATCAACCCGTTAATAAAGGGTACTCCTTTGGGAAGGAATTCATTAAACAACACCCGCCCCGGGGTGGTCACCAGTAACCGGTTGTCTTCCCTTTTTATTTCCGCTACCGGGCAATTGGCAATGTCCTGGTTATCCAGCATATAGGTATCGAGGTTTTTTAATTCGCCCAGGTAGCGGACCCTAATTTGGGCATTTAAATCCACCAGGCCTTTTTCAAATGCCTGGATCGCGTCTTTCATGGAGGCAAAAATCATGTTCTCGCCTTTCAAACCCTTTTTGGTAAAAGTGAGATAGTAAAATCCCAGGATCATATCCTGTGTGGGAACCGCCAGTGGTTTGCCGTTGGCGGGGTTTAAGATATTGCTGGTGGATAACATCAACAACTGGGATTCGGCCTGGGCCTCCAGGGATAAGGGGATATGCACCGCCATCTGGTCGCCGTCGAAATCGGCGTTAAAGGCGGGACATACCAGGGGGTGCAGGGTAATGGAATTCCCTTCCACCAGGTGGGGCCGGAAGGCCTGGATACCTAACCGGTGCAAGGTAGGCGCCCGGTTCAATAAAACCGTATGATCATGGATGACTTCATCCAGGGCGTCCCAGATTTCATCCCGGTTCTCTTCCACCCAGGTGCGGGCCACCCGAAGGGTGGTAACCACCCCTTTTTTCTCCAGTTTATTGTATATGAAGGGTTTGAACAATTCCAACGCCATCTTTTTGGGGATGCCGCACTGGTCCAATTTCAATTTGGGGTCCACCACGATAACGGAACGACCGGAATAATCGACGCGTTTTCCCAATAAGTTCTGCCGGAACCGGCCCTGTTTCCCTTTCAAGGAATCTGAAAGGGATTTCAACGGCCTCTTCTGGGAACTCATATAACTCTTATTTCTCTTCTGGTTATCGAAGAGGGCATCCACGGCTTCTTGCAGCATCCGTTTTTCGTTCTTGATAATCAATTCGGGGGCTTTGAGATCCAGCAGCCTCTTTAACCGGTTGTTACGGTTGATGACGCGGCGGTAAAGGTCATTCAGATCGGACGAAGCGAAACGTCCGCCGTCCAACCTGACCAGGGGTCTTAAATCCGGCGGCAGTACGGGTATAATGGTCAAGATCATCCACTCGGGATGGTTCCCGGAATGGGCAAAGTCTTCCATCAACTTTAAACGGCGCGCCATGCTTTTCTTTTTCTGGATGGAGCGTTCGAGGTTTAAGCGCGATTTTAAGTCCTGGACTTCCTTTTCTACATCCAGCATCTTCAACAATTCGTAAATGGCTTCGGCGCCCATACCGGCCCGGAAAGAATCTTCACCGTACCTATCCACCATTTCCAGGTACTCTTCCTCGGTCAGGATATGTTTGAATTTCAGGTTGGGCACATTGCCTTTATCGATAACGATATAATTTTCAAAATAGACGATATGTTCCAATTGTTTGCCGGTGATTTCCAGCAGTACGGCGATCCGTGAAGGGACGCCTTTAAAAAACCAGATATGCGCCACCTTGGAATTCAACTCGATATGTCCCATGCGCTCCCTTCTGACCGAGGACAGGGTCACTTCGACGCCGCATTTCTCGCAAACGATTCCTTTATATTTTAAGCCTTTATACTTGCCGCATAAACACCGGAAATCCTGGGTGGGACCGAAAATCTTGGCGCAAAAAAGCCCGTCGCGCTCCGGTTTAAAGGTCCTGTAATTGATGGTTTCCGGCTTGGTAACTTCCCCCGACGACCAACCGCGTATCACTTCAGGAGAAGCCAGGCTTATTTTTATCTTATGATAATCCATTATATTTACTTCTTTTCCATACTTCTTAAGTTTATGCATAACCACTCCTCCCTGGCTAAGATATATTGGCAATATTTTCTTTCATCATGGTTTCCTCGAGGACCTTATCCCGCTTGAGCAGCTCGACGTTCAGGGCGAGACTCTTTAGTTCCTTGATGAGGACATTGAATGATTCGGGCAAACCGGGATTAAAATCCATGGTGCCTTTGACAATTGCGGAATATATCTCATTTCGTCCACTGATATTATCCGACTTGATGGTCAACATTTCCTGGAGCAAGTAAGCGGCGCCGTAGGCCTCCAATGCCCAGACTTCCATTTCCCCGACGCGCTGCCCGCCGAACTGGGCTTTGCCCCCCAGGGGCTGCTGGGTAATCAAGGAATAGGGTCCGGTGGACCGGGCGTGGATCTTGTCGTCTACCATATGTTCCAGTTTCATCATATACATATAGCCGACAGTGACTTTATTGGAAAAGGTCTCGCCGGTGATACCGTCATAAAGGTTAACCTTACCGTCTTCGGGTAGACCCGCTTTTCTCATATTGGCCCTGACTTCTTCCTCGGAGGCGCCGTCAAATACCGGGGTTTCAAAGTGGACGCCCAATAATTTCCCGGCCATTGCCAGGATCAACTCGTAGATCTGGCCCACATTCATCCGCGAAGGGACGCCCAATGGATTCAGGACGATATCCAACGAGGTGCCGTCTTCCAGGAAAGGCATATCTTCCACCGGTAGGATTTTGGCCACAACGCCTTTGTTCCCGTGCCGGCCGGCCATCTTATCGCCGACGGAAACCTTCCGGTTTACCGCCACCAATACTTTAATGATCTTGATGATGCCGGGGGCAAACTCATCGCCTTTTTTCATCTGCTCGATCTTGGCCTGTTTTTCATTGTGCAAGGCTTCGATATGCAGTTGGCATTTGGATTCGATTTCCAGTATTTTATCCAGGTCTGCTTCGGTGATATTTTTCTTTACTGTTTTCAGGAAACCTTCATCCAGTTTCTTCAGCGCTTCCGCCGGGATGGGTTTGCCGGCGGCAATTTTTACGCTGTGATGCTCAAACGCAGATAATATGTCCACTTGCTTTAAAAGGTTTCCTATTTTCTCATATTTATCGATAACCAGGATTTTTTTCTCGTCGTTAAAGTTGCGATCCAATTTATCGACGACGTGTCCGTCGATATCCGCGGCCCGCTTGTCTTTTTCCAGTCCCCGGCGGGTGAATATCTTGACATCGATAACGGTTCCTTCGACGCCGGGCGGGCAGTAGAGCGATGTATCTTTAATCTCGGAGGCCTGCTCGCCAAAAATGGCGCGCAGGAGTTTTTCTTCGGGTGAGAGCTGGGTTTCCCCTTTAGGGGAGACTTTTCCCACCAGGATTTCCCCGGGTTTGACTTTGGCGCCGATGCGCACGATCCCGCTTTCATCCAGGTGTCTTAACACACCCTCGGAAACGCCGGGAATATCGGCCGTGATCTCTTCCTTGCCCAATTTGGTTTCCCTGGCCTCGATGCTCTCTTCGACGATATAAATGGAGTTAAAGGCGGAATTTTTCACCAGTCGCTCGCTGAGAACGATAGCGTCTTCATAGTTGTAGCCGCGCCAGGGCATAAAGCCGGCCAGGATATTGCGGCCCAGGGCCAGTTCGCCTCGGTCGGAAGCGGGCCCATCGCACAACACCTGCCCCGCTTCGACGCGATCGCCGGGTTTTACCAGGGGTTTCTGGTTGATCAACGTATTCTGGTTGGAGCGCCTGAATTTTTTTAATTCATATAAATCGGCGCCGATTTCTGAGAAATCGCCGGTGTTATCCCCGGAGTCGGCTTTAATAATCACTCGCTCGGCATCCGCGTTCATAACGGTCCCGGTCCTCCTGGCCACCACCACGATGCCGGAATCCTCTACCAGTTTACTTTCCATACCGGTTCCCACGATGGGGGCTTCGGGGTTCACCAAAGGAACCGACTGCCGCTGCATGTTGGAACCCATCAATGCCCGGTTGGCGTCATCATGGGCCAGGAACGGGATCAGGGAGGCGGAAACGGAAACGATCTGACGGGGAGAAATATCGATATAATCGATATCTTTGGGCTCAACCAGCAAAGTTTCACTGCCTTTTCGCGAATTGATCCGCTTGGAAGTAAAGTGCCCGTCTTTATCCAGTATCGCATTGGCCTGGGCAATCATATAGCCTTCTTCTTCCCAGGCGGTCAGGTAAAAGGGGTGATACTCGAAGAAAGGTAATTCGCCGCCCGCTTTTTTCAAGCGCTCGATCTCGGCAAAAAGAACATCTTCTCTTACCAAAGCCATGTATGCGAATTTGGAATTACCGGGGTAGCGGATTTCACAATAATTGACCACCTGGCTGTTTTCCACTTTCCGGTAGGGCGTCTCGATAAACCCGTAGTCATTGACCCTGGCAAAGGTGGTAAGGGATGAGATAAGCCCGATATTGGGACCTTCCGGGGTTTCGATGGGACAGATGCGTCCGTAGTGGGACGAGTGCACGTCCCTGACTTCGAACCCTGCCCTCTCCCTATTGAGGCCGCCGGGTCCCAGGGCGGATATGCGGCGCTTATGAGTGGTTTCGGCCAGCGCATTGGTCTGGTCCATGAACTGGGATAACTGCGAGGTGCCGAAAAACTCTTTAATGGCGGCAAAAACCGGCTTGGTGTTCAGCAGTTCCCTGGGCAACATAACGGAAATATCGCTGGCATTGGTAATACGTTCCCGGATGATCTTTTCCAGCCGCATCAACCCGATCCTGAAGGCATTTTCCACTAATTCGCCCACGGCCCGGATCCTGCGGTTGGCCAGGTGATCGATATCGTCCACCCTCATTTTCCCGGTCCGGTCATACTTTAACCGGAAGTAATATTTCAGTATCTCAACGATATCATCTATGGTAAGGACATAAACTTCTTCATTAAAATCTTTCTTTAATCCCAGCTTAATATTTAATTTTAAACGACCCACGGATGAGAGGTCATAGCGCCGGGAGTCTTTCATCATATTCTCAAAGAACTTCTTGGAGCCTTCCAGCGTTACGGGTTCGCCGGGTCTCAGTTTCTTGAATATTTCGATAAAGGCATCGCCCTGGTCCTTGGAAATCCGGTCTTCGACGTCCTCGCTCTGGACCACCACTTTTTCAGTCAGTTCGGCGTCCTGTCTTTTTTTGTCTTTTCTCAATGTATAAGCGATCATGGAGCCGAACTCTTCTTCATCGCTTTCGGGGAAGATGACGGAGAATTCCCGGTCCATTTTTCTCAGTTTTTTGATCTGTGTGGCGCCGATGATTTCATTTACGCCCACCACGCCGCTGATTTCCGAGGCGGAATAGAGGTCCTCGAACAATTCGATATCCACGGGTAAAAAATCGACGCCCAACCGTTCCAGGTCCCTGATATGTTTGATCATCAACTTGGCGCCCATGGGCAGGACTTCATTGCCCTCCGCGTCGAATATGGGCGCCGTCAACCGGCTGTCTTTCAAGAACCGGGACGTCTTAAAATAAAAAATGCCGTTCTTAACCCTGGCGGGAACGATGGTATAAAACTTTTTCAGGATTTCCAGGTCATCGCAGAGTCCCATGGCTTTTAGAAAGGTGGTGACATTGATGCGTTTGGTTTTTTTATCCAGCCGGACCTGGAGGAGGTTTAATTTCTCCTCCAGTTCGATCCAGGCGCCCCGGGCCGGTATGATTTTGGCGGTGTATTCGCCCCTGGACTTGCCGGGCAAAAAGTAGACGCCCGGGGAACGCTGGAGCTGCGATACCACGACCCGCTCGGTGCCGTTGATGATAAAGGTTCCCCTGTCCGTGATATAAGGGATTTCCCCGAAAAAAATCTCCTGTTCTTTTACATCCCGGATGATTTTTTTACCTTTCTTATCTTCGCCGTATAAGGCCAGCCTCAAGGTAACCTTCAAGGGGATCGAGTAATCGAATCCTTTATCAAGGCATTCTTCGGGTGTGTACTTGATCTTTATGCGGACTTTATCGCCGCACAATTCGCAGGTTTTATTTTTTACTGTCCCTTTATTGACGCATTCGGGGCAGACCGAATCGCCGCCGGTGGGGGTATCCGAGCTTAACAATGAACCGCAGTTGGCGCAGAAGGGCTTGGAATTCTCAATCCCCTGGAGGGCGCCGCATTTGCATGACCAATCCCCGAGTGAATAAGAATCGAATGCCAGGATGGCTGTTTCTTTAAAATCGGATATGGGAAAAATCGACTTGAAGGCAGCCTGGATCCCGATGTTTTTTCTCTTTTCCGGGAGTTCGTCGATTTGTAAAAACGTTCGATACGATTTTTTTTGAATTTCCAACAGATGGGGCATCTCGATAGGAGATTCGATTTTAGAGAAACTTATCCTGTCGATATATTTTTTTTTTTTTCGCATGCTTATCCCTCAAGTTCCGGGCGCGTGAAGGGTCTCGCGTCTCCGCGTTTTCCCTTCACGTCGCTCATTAATTTGCACTTTACCGATGACGTTTCATAAATGTTTTTACTTAATTTCAATTTCTGCGCCTACTTCCGCGAATTTTTTCTTGATCTCTTCGGCTTCTTCTTTTGAAACGCCTTTTTTCACTGGACCGGGAGCCGAATCAACCACTTCTTTAGCTTCCTTCAACCCCAGGTCGGTTACTTCCCTGACCACTTTTATGACATTGATCTTTTTGGGTCCGACGGTCTTCAATATGATATCGAATTCGGTTTTTTCTTCAACCGCTTCTTCAACGGCGGCGGCAGGGGCGGCAGCGCCCATGGGCATGGCGGCCATTTCCGCTTTAATTCCATACCTAGTCTCAAACTCTTTAATATAATCGGCAAGCTCCAGTACAGTTAATGCATCGAGGTGCTTGAAAAAATCTTCCTTTTTAACTTCAGCCATTGTTCTTCTCCTCATTTTCTTTTTTATCTTTTAAATTGTTCATTAGAATTAACACATTTCGAAGGGGTGCGGACAAAGCGATTCCCATCTTTTTCAACGGCATTGCGATGACGCCCAACAATTGGGCCATCAATACCTCTTTCGCGGGAAGTTTTGCCACATATTTTACTTTTTCTCTATCGGCAAATGTCTTTTCGATAAAGCCGGCCTTTATCTTTACTTTATCATTTTCTTTTTCATAGTCCACCAGGGCTTTTGCTACTTCCACGAATCGAGCATCGGCATAAGCGACAGCCGTGGGACCGCTGAAAACATCTCGCCCGAAGTCCAGTTTTTCTCTTTCGAAATATTTGATTGCCAGCCTGTTTTTGATCACTTTAACATCGGCATCAAGGTTTTTTACCCGTTCTCTCAGGGTATTCATCTGGGCAACGCTTAATCCCCGGTAATCGAAAAGATAGACGCCGCTGCGCTTAAAAATTTCAGCGATCTCATCGACCTGTTTTTTCTTTCTATCAAGTGTTTGTGTACTCGGCACTGCAGTCCTCCTTCATTCGTTAAATCATTAATTCATGCTAATTTTCAAATTGCGGTACATTTAATTTAACCGATGGGCTCATGGTGGAACTGAGATAGAGGGATACAACGTACCTGCCTTTTAATGTCGATGGCCTGGCTTTTATGACCGCTTTTACGAAATCCCTGGTATTATCTTCCAGCTTGTCATTATCGAAAGACATTTTCCCAACGGTTGAATTGATGATCCCGGTTTTATCCACTTTAAATTCCACTCGTCCTTTTTTGATTTCAGCGACGGCTTCCTTGACATTAAAGGTAACGGTGCCGGATTTGGGGCTGGGCATCAGGCCTTTGGGGCCCAATTGTTTGCCCATTTTTCCCACCAGCTTCATCATGTCCGGCGTTGCAATCAGCACATCGAAATCGATCCAGTTTTCTTTCTGGATTTTCTCTACGATTTCTTCGCCGCCGAAGAAATCGGCGCCGGCTTCTTCGGCTTCTTTTTGTTTCTCTCCGGAAGCAATCACCAGGACGCGTTTCACTTTGCCGATGCCGTGGGGCAGCACAACGGTTCCCCTGACCATCTGGTCCGGGTACTTGGGATCGACGCCCAACCGGATGGAGAGGTCCACGGATTCGTCAAATTTAGCTGTTTTAATCTCTTTTAACAAAGAAACTGCTTCCGGGACCAGGTACTCGCGCTCTTCGATTTTTTCTTTTGCTTTCAGGTAACTTTTGCTTCGCTTAGACATTTTTGATCTCCAATCCCATACTTCTTGCCGACCCTTCCACGATTTTCATGGCCGCTGCTATATTATTGGTATTTAAATCGGGTAATTTAGTCCTGGCGATCTCTTCCACTTGTTTCCTGGTTACCTTACCGACCTTGTTTTTATTGGGTTCGCTAGAACCTTTCAGTATCCCCGCCGCCTTTCGTAATAAGTAAGAGGCGGGGGGGGTTTTGAGGTTCATGGTAAAGGTTTTATCCGGGTGAACCAGGAGTTCAGCCGGGATGATCATACCGTCTTCCATCTTTGCTGTTGCTTTGTTAAATTGGTTTACAAACTCCATGATGTTTAAGCCGTGTTGGCTTAACGCCGGGCCTACCGGCGGCGCCGGCGTTGCTTTACCGGCCGGCAATTGGAGCTTAAACGAAGTTACAACTTGTTTCTGTTTCTTCTTTATTGGCCCTGCCATCGAACGTCTCCTATATTTTTTCTACCTGCAAAAAATTCAAATCTACTGGGGTTGGTCGCCCAAAGATCGTCACGGTCACTTTTAACATGTTTTTATCTTCCATCACTGAATCAACCACGCCATTGAAATTCAAAAACGGGCCGTCAATAATCTTCACTGCCTCCCCTACTTCAAAATGATACCTGGGTTTGGGAGTCGCCTGGGTGGTTTCAATGTGTTTCAAAATGGTAGCCACTTCTTTTTCGGATAAGGGTTTCGGTTTTTTCCCCGCGCCGACAAAGCCGGTCACTTTCGGCGTATTCCTGACGAAATACCAGTTTTTGTCGTTCATCTCCATCTGGACCAGGATGTACCCCGGAAAAGAGCGTTTTTCACTGACTACTTTTTTACCGTCTTTAATCTCGATCACATTTTCTTTTGGGATGACCATGCCGGTGATATGCTCTTCCATTTTGTACTTCCGGATCTTTTCTTCCAGCGCCTTGACCACAAACTCCTCGGCGCCAGAAAAGACGTGGATGATATACCATTTTCTTTCCATAATGTGAATCCTACTTGAAGATCGCGATCACTTTTTCAACCAGGATGCGAAAAGAGAAATCAACCACCTGTAAATATATCCCAAAGATAATGGATATTACGATTACCGCAATGGTCGTCTTCTGTAGATCGTTTCTTGTCGGCCAGGTGACTTTTTTCAGTTCACCTTTCACTTCATTAAGATAACTTCCTATTCGATTAAATAATTTTATTTTAATCATATCAGTATTTTCAAAAGCAGGTCAGGAGGGGCTCGAACCCCCAACACCCGGTTTTGGAGACCGGTACTCTACCAATTGAGCTACTGACCTAGCCTATTTTACCTCCTTGTGGACGGTGTGTTTTTTATCCCGCGAGCAATACTTCTTTAAATTGAGTTTGTCCGCGGTATTGCTTTTATTCTTATATGTAGAATAATTTTTTTCCCCGCACTCGGAGCATTTCATATGTACTTTGATTCTTTTCTCACTTTTAGCCATGTTGCCACTTCTACTTTATTATTCGATAATACCGGTTACGGAACCTGCACCGATGGTCCGGCCGCCTTCACGAATAGCAAACTTCAATCCTTGTTCCATGGCGATGGGAGTGATCAATTCGATGATGAATTGGGCGTTGTCGCCGGGCATGACCATTTCCACTCCTTCCGGCAATACGACGCGACCGGTGACATCCGTGGTGCGGAAGAAAAACTGGGGACGGTATCCGGTGATAAACGGTGTATGCCTGCCGCCTTCGTCTTTGCTTAAGACGTACACTTCCGCTTTGAATTTGGTGTGCGGGGTGATACTCCCGGTTTTGGCCAACACCATGCCGCGTTCGACGTCTGTCCGGTCGGTGCCGCGAAGCAGCACGCCGATATTGTCCCCGGCCTGACCGGCATCCAGCAGCTTCTTGAACATTTCTACGCCGGTGACGATCCGCTTCATTGTCTCACGGATGCCGACGATCTCTATTTCATCGCCGACTTTTACCCTGCCGCGTTCGACCCTACCGGTCACCACGGTGCCTCTGCCGCTGATGGTAAAAACGTCTTCCAGGGGCATCAGGAAGTCTTTGTCCACGGGGCGTTCCGGCATTTGGATGTAACTATCCACGGCATCCATCAATTCCATGATCTTTTTGTTCCACTCGTTGTCCAGATCCCCTTCGCTCTCAAGGCTCCTGAGGGCGCTGCCCCTTACGATCGGGATATCGTCCCCGGGGAAACCGTATTCGCTCAGCAGTTCCCGGATTTCCAGTTCTACCAGGTCCAGGATCTCTTCATCCTCCACCATGTCGCATTTGTTCATAAAGACGACGATGGCGGGAACGTTCACCTGGCGCGCCAGCAGGATGTGCTCACGGGTTTGGGGCATGGGGCCGTCGGCCCCGCTTACTACCAGGATAGCGCCGTCCATCTGGGCGGCCCCGGTAATCATATTCTTGACGTAGTCGGCATGTCCGGGACAGTCTATATGTGCATAATGCCGCTTGTCGGTGTCGTACTCCACGTGGGCAATCTGGATAGTGATACCGCGCTCTTTTTCTTCGGGTGCGTTATCGATGCTCCAGAAATCCCTGTATTGAACTTTGGAACCCGCTCTTTTACTTAGTATTTTTGTGATCGCGGCGGTCAATGTGGTTTTGCCATGGTCCACGTGACCGATGGTCCCGACGTTCAAATGCGGCTTACTTCTGTCAAACTTTTCTTTAGCCATTCTTTACCTCCAAATTTATATATTAAGTAAAATTCATGCTCGAAAATAAAAGCCCTCGATCAGATTCGAACTGATGACCTCATCCTTACCAAGGATGCGCTCTGCCAACTGAGCTACGAGGGCCTTCAAGCGGGAGACGGGATTCGAACCCGCGACAGATAGCTTGGAAGGCTACCACTCTAGCCACTGAGTTACTCCCGCAGACAATTTTGGGCAGGGGCGGATTCGAACCACCGAAGGCATACGCCAACGGGTTTACAGCCCGTCCCATTTGGCCGCTCTGGAACCTGCCCATAATGCTGCACGGCTTGCATGACTCAATGCAATTCATTCTATCACTAGCTGGCGAAGGGATTCGAACCCCCGACCTGTTGATTACAAATCAACTGCTCTACCAACTGAGCTACGCCAGCGCGCGTTGCATTGCACGCTTCTTCTTACAAAAAAAGAATATACCACAACTATATGCATTTTGTCAATAGTCTTTATTAGCGTCTAATTCTTTTTTGCAGGTTGACAGTATACCCTTTTTTGAACTTTTTTTCAATAGCCAAAATTAAAAAAAATATTTTCTTTTGAAATTTATTGGGTAAGAAAGCGATTTTAATCGAACAATGAACGCTGTACCGGGACATTAGCGTCCTTTTTTTTGGGTTCTTGCCGTGCGGCTTCGATTAATTCTTTTTCGATGTTGTCCAGGAAAGGGCTTCTTTTTAAGTGGTACTGGCGGCCCCCCAGCCAGCGTTTCCCGGCATGGGACAGGAAGAGGAATTTTTTGGCCCGGGTCATGCCGACGTAAAGGAGCCGCCGCTCCTCCTCGACATCGGATTGCCGCTGTTCAAACAATGAAAAGGGCAGCAGCCCGTCCTCGCAGCCGACGATGAAAACGCATTTGAATTCGAGTCCCTTGGCGGCGTGAAGGGTCATGAGGGCGACATTCTCGAGCTGGGGTTGATAAGTATCTACCGCCGTTCCCAGGGCAACGAATTTTAAAAAGGCTTCTTTGCCGTCCGGCTGCGCCTGAAAAGGTTCCGCTGCCTGGAGCAGTCGTTTGAATTGGGCTTCATTTTCCGCTTTTTCCCCGGGGAAACGATCCGCCACGATGGTTATCACTGCGTTAACGGCATCCCTGACCACCGCCTGCCGGCCTACGGATGTCAACAATGTGGGTAAATCCAGCGGCGTGATGATTTTTTTGTCGATTAATTGTTCTTTTAAGAATTCATTGGAAGGGCTTAATGTTAGTTTCAAGAGATCGATAACGGTTTTGACGGGCTCCTGCTGGAAAAAGGGGGTCTCGCCGATGACCTGGTAAGGGATGCCGTGGTCGTTAAAGGCTTTTTCCAGGCAATCCATCTGCGCCTTTACGCGGCACAGTACGACGAAATCGGCTAAGCCGCCGATTTCGGCTTCCTGGTTGCCCTGGGTAATCCCGCTGTCCATGGAGAAAAACCGGAGGCCGCCCATCATTCCCTCGATGGCGCGGGCGACGTATTCGGCTTCGCTTTTATCGGTGCTGTTCTCGGCTATTTTTATTTTTAGTCCGCCGCTCATGCCTTCCAGGGCCGGACCGCGCGAATCTTCCCGGTTCCTTTTTATTACATGCCCGGAGGCTTGTAATATGGAATCGGTGCAGCGGTAACTTTTTTTCAAGCGGAAAAGTTCGGCATTGGGATAATCTTCCTGGAAAGCATTAATAAACCGGACATCGGCGCCTCGGAACCCGTAAATGGCCTGGTCGGGGTCGCCGATGACACAGAGGTTGGCCTCATCCCCATCGGTTCCGCCGGGGGCCAGGAGCCGGATCAATCGGTACTGGGCCAGGTTGACATCCTGGTACTCGTCTACCATGATCCATTGGTATTTTTTCCTGTAAAAATCTCTTAGTTCGGCGTCTGCTGTAAAAAGTCGCACGGGGATATAGATGAGGTCCTCGAGATCGACGGCATTTAATTCTTCCAACCGCGCTTGATAGCGCCGGAAAATTCCGGCAAGGGTTTCATCCCCTATGTGATCGGCGGTTTGCAACTGCTGCTTGACCTGGGTAATGGCGTCGGCGATTTGATTGACCCGCGGTTTCTCGCAGCCGAGATTGTACTGGAGAAGGCGTTTCTTGTCTTCGGGATCGATGATGGTCGGCGCATTGCCGCGGATTTCCCTGAGAATGGCGTACCCCAACGAATGAAAGGTGGTCACCTGGGGGCGGGAGTTTTTCTCCGGGACCTGTTCCAACCGCTCCCGGATTTCGGCGGCGGCTTTATTGGTAAAGGTAACGGCCAATATGTTCTGGGGATCGACGCCCCTCTCAAGGATCAAATGGACGATACGCCGGGTAAGCACCCTGGTTTTCCCTGTACCGGGCCCGGCAATCACCAGGGCGGGTCCGCTAAAATGTCGTACGGCCGCCCATTGTTCGGGATTCAGGCCGTTTTCGACTTCGTCCACCTGGGGGGCTTCTTCCTTCATTTCCGCCTTTTCCTGTTGCTTTTGCAGCAGCCGGTACTCTACCAGGTCGAAATCGATTAATTCCCGGCGCCCGGTTTTTAAGGTATGCCGGCTTCCGGGGGCAAGCATATCCTTAAACAACGCACCCTGGCCGGTGGGTTGATAGTCGCCGGCTTCCTCTTTTTCGAAAACGGTTATGACGCCGTATTCACCGTCGTATCCTTCTTTGACTTTCACCTGGCGGCTGCGCATACGGCGCACGGCTTCGGCCAACTGCGGGCCGCCGATTTTTTCGATCTCTTCCACGGGAACCTCCAGCAGGAATTCCAGCTCGGGGCGGCCTTTTTTTAAGAGAGTCATGTATTGGGCGTCGACTTTCCTTGAATTGGGGCCCACGCCGGCGATTTCGCCCAGTATTTCTTTGAGGGGAATAATGGAATAAAAGGGCGCCCGGTTGGGCCGCTCTTGGAGGTTCTCGCGGTCGGATAACTGGACCACCCGGTTCATCACGCCCACGGTCACGGGTTTTCCGCAAACGCTGCACAGGCCGTTGTGTTTTAATGTTTGTACGGGGTCCCAGCATATGTCGCATTTGCGGTGGCCGTCGTAGTGGTACTTGCCTTCCTGGGGGAAGAGGTCGATGGTGCCGCCGAAATGGCGGGGGTCGCCGGTCTTTAATGCCCGGGTAATGGCCTGATAGGAAAGCTCGGTAGTAAAACAGTTGGCGTTGCGGCCGAGTCGTTCGGGCGAATGGGCGTCGGAATTGGATACGAGGGTATATTTATCTAAAAAGCGGCACATCCAGTTCATGGGCGGGTCGGTGGAAAGGCCGGTTTCGACGGCGTAAATGTGTTGGGAAAGGTCGGCGTAGCATTCTTCCACGGAATCGAACCCGGATTTGGATCCGAGGATGGAGAACCAGGGGGTCCAGATATGGGCGGGGATGAAAAAGTTGTCCGGCGAACAATCCAGCGTCATTTCCAGGAGATCGCGGGAGTCCATGCCCAGGATGGGGCGGCCGTCGGAGGTGATATTGGCTTTGAGGCCGGTTAATTTTTGCTGGATTTTATCCACGGTTGCGAAATCGGGGGCAAAGATGACGTTATGGACTTTGCGGACCCGGTCGTTTTTTTTATAGATATTGCTGATTTCGGCGGTCAGCATGAACCGGACGGGGGCATCGGGCAAGAAAGGAATGTCCGGGGTTTTATCCTTGTATTCTTTTTTTAGTTTAAAGAGTCCGGGTTCAGTGGGCGCGGGTTCGAGTTTTTCTTTTAGTTCTTTTGTCCAGCCGGGGTGGGTAAAATCGCCGGCGCCGACAACGGTAATGCCTTTGAGGCGGGCCCAATATTCCAGGTATTCGGGGACCAGTTGGCTGCTGGTGGCCCTGGAGAAGTGCGAATGGATATGAAAGTCAGCGATATATTTCATTGTTTTTTTCCTTTACAAAAGTTTTGTGGGGTCCAGGGCCCCGCGGCGCGGGGTGCCTATAAAAGGTTTTTTAAAAGAGCCCCTGGCCGCCGGAGGCATTTTTGTATGAGCCTTTTTAGTTAAGCAACACAAAGGGTTAAGAATAATTACGTAATTATCTGATGACATTATATTATAGTATCAAATTGTACCGGAAAAAGCAAGATAAGAAAGTGAGCCGCGAAGAACGCGAAGGACCGCGAAGAAAAAAACTTTAATCAAAAGCTTTGGGAAGTCCAGAAACCTTTTCTCGAAAAGGTTTCTGGTGGTCGAAGACAATACTTGACGGTTGCTTTAGGGACATTTTTTTTCTTGCATACCATTTGTCTTTATGTTAAACTAAAACATGGAAAAAAATCATGGAGGGTATGGAAAATATGGAGAACATCAAAGACCTGAAATTTGACCACTGTTTGCGGCCGGAGTTTACCCAGGCCATCATCGGGCAACTGGTTTCGCAGCGGGCTTCAGTCAACCTGATCGGCGACCCGGGAACCGGGAAAGCGCGGTTGTTGGAAGATATCCAGAAATGCCATCTGCCGGATGTGCGAATGGTTTGCGTGGATTTAAAAACGTATGCCATGTCCTATACTGGGTTTCTCCGGGAAATCCATGGGCAACTGGGCCTGGAAGGCGCTGTCCCGGACCGCCTGGACCGCTTGTTTGAAGGGCAAAAAGGGAAGGAGTCGCAGCCTATCCTGTTCTGCCTGGACAATTACGATGCGCTGCTGGGCAATGTAAGTAAGGATGATAAATACAACGTGGATTTTTTCGACGATTTGAATTATCTCAAGAATCAGGATAATGTGGTGCTGCTGTGTACCACGTCGCGACAGCACACCTCGCTGCCGGTATATATTGCCGGGGAATCTTATCGTAATTCCTGGGTAACCCTTACCCCGGTTTCTCTTCCAGCCCTGACGCGCAACCAGACGGCGGCGGAGTTGCAGCGGCGCTTGAACCCGGCGCCGGCAAAAGAATTAACCGCGGCACCCGCGGATTGGGAACGACTGGGAAAAAGCATTTACAATCGGTCCATGCCCTATGCCCGGCTTTGCTTTTTGGCAGACCAATTTAATATGCAGACGGATGAAGAGATAAAAAAGCCCTTCAAGAAACAGTTAAAACAATGGCAAAAGGAATTCAAGCGGCTGCATAAGAACAGTTGGAAAAAGAGGCTTCATAATGCAAAAACTGCCGCCAGGGCTGTAATAATCGCTTCGGGTCTGAATAACTTTAAAAAATTCTTTCAATATCTCATAGAGTTTATAAAAGCATGGAGAGGCAAATGACGAATCAGCCGAATATCCGTAAGCCCAAAAATAGTTTTGAGACATTTAAGTGGGTCATATTTGAACCCCTTTTACTGAAAAAATACTCTGATTCATTAACTCGCCGTGAAGGTATACGAGAATTTTTAAAAGCGTATACCTGGGTCGTTATGCTTGCAATAATCCTATATTGCGTAAACAATTTTATCATAGCAGCCTTTGATTTGCCTCGTCACTACGAGAATACATTCGACTTTTATATTAAAACAACTTGGAAGGATTTACCAGACTTACTTTCAAAATTCCTGTTTATATCAGAAATAACAATCAAGGGGTTAGCTGCCGGATTAGTTGGAGGGTTAGCTTTCGGGTTAGCTGGAGGATTAGCTGTCGGGTTAGCTGAAGGATTAGCTTTCGGGTTAGCCGGAGGGTTAGCTGTCGGGTTAGCTGTCGGGTTAGCTTTCCAGTTAGCTTTCGGGTTGGCTGGAGGGTTAGCTGTTGTCGGGTTAGCTTTCGGGTTAACTTTCGGGTTAACTTTAGGGTTAGCTGTCGGGTTAGCTGTCGGATTAAATTTTGGGTTAGCTATCGGGTTAGCTTTCGGGTTAACTTTCGGATTAACTGGAGAGTTAACTGCCGGGGTGGGGGGGGCGCTGGGTTGGGGTTTGGGTTATTTTCGAATTTTCCCTTTTTACTTTTATTATCTTATCACCGGGTTATTTAGAAATCGATTGAACCGGAACCCTTATTGGCAAGATAGCAGTATATGGTTGCCTATCCCCGGTTTAAAATCCAATTTAGTCCGGCAGACCTCTGAGAACCCCGATGAGGCTTCCCGGTTTATCGATTTTCTCCTTGAATACCGCCCCTTGCAAAAAAACCTGGCCATGCATCTTACCCACGCCGCCGCCGCTGCTAGATGGCGACTGCATCCCCTGGATGCCGATATATTAAAAGGAATACCTTTAATAAGCACGGATAAACCCAAGTTCAAACCTTCCGCCCAGTGGTTTCAATCAATCACATCACTTCGAGATGAATTGCTTGCATCTCAACAGCAAAGCAGTATCGGACTTAAAATGCAATACTTCGAACGTTTCCAGGGCCGCCTGGAAAATTTCCGGGAAATGACCTTAAAAAAAGAATCCTCTCTATGGAACCATTACTACCTGGACACTTTGACCGAGTGGCTGCAACATACCCTCGAAGAACACCAAAACCTCCAACTTATTGCCCAAAGCACGGAACCCGTCACCCGCAACCGTTATCGCGCCGGCGATGCATTGAATCCCCAATTCGACCGGCTTATTTTTATGGAACGCGACGACCTCAAAGACGCCCTGCAACAAAAAATCCTCACCTCCCCACAAATGCCCCTATTTTTGATTCACGGCCAGCGCCGTGTCGGAAAAACCTCGCTGCTGAAATTCTTACCCCACATCCTTGGCCCCCGCTTCAAAGTTGTTTTCCTGGATTTACAGAACCTGGACAGCGTCCACCAATGGCTAACGGATATTCAGCATACCTTCCATAAGGCCCTCGAACTCCCGGTTCCCGCGCGCCTTCCCGGAACCGATTCAAACTGGTCCCAGACCTGGAAAACCCTGCAATGGCAACTGGAAACCGCCGCCGCCCAAAAAGAATACAAAATCATCCTGGCCTTTGACGAATACGAGAAATTGCACCGCCGTATGCAAACCGATCCGGCCGCCGCCGCCGATCTCCTGGATGCCATGCGCAGCTTTTCCCAGCATCAAAACAAGATCGTGTTCCTGTTCGTGGGCGCCACATTTTTTTCGGAGTTGGACCTACCCCGTTGGAGCGATTATTTCGTCCAGGCGGTGCTGTTGGAAGTGGATTATCTCACCGCCCCGCAAACCCGCCGCCTTATCGAAGTCGCCGGGCTGGATTACCCCGATGAAGTCATCGATCGCATCTACTATTTGACCCAGGGGCATCCCACGCTGGTGCAGCGCATCTGTCACGAGATGGTCAACTGTTATTACAACCGATCATAGTTCAGAAAAGGCCTTAAAATCCAAAAATTGAAATAACCGCGCCCCTCATTTTATTTATTAACTGTACCTACCTTTCCAATAATTGAAGTATCTGTCCCTCTATTTCCCTGATCAAAAATCCGGATATTCAATCGAGAAAGGTTACTGAGAGCAAAAAAATATAATGGCTATCGTTATCCACATTAAAATGTGGTATAACGATAGCCGCCATAAAAAAAACTGGTTATAATTGTAGCGAATATGCGAGCCTTGTTCAAGACCTGGCAGGTAGAAAAAAAATAATGTGCCAGGTACGGGGTGTTTTGGCGAAAATTTCAGGCATAACAATAATTTTGATTAGCCTTCATGGAGGGTATTGTCGGAAAAAATTGATCAGCAGTGAAAAGGTATGGGAAAATTTTTTTCTTCTTCGTGTCCGGTTGGAGTACAAAATAGGCAATGAGATACGCAAAACCACCCGGGTGATATATCCGTCCGATGTCTACCCATATGGTCGTCAGACCTTAGATGTGGTGGAAGAAGCGGCGGATTTGAGGTATAAGGGAAAAAAATTCTGGACCTCTATGGGAGATATTCTTTACGAACGTTACGAATTTTCTCTTAATCGTATAAAGGGGATGATAAAACGGGTGTCGTTGGTATTTGAACGGCTGGTGACCAGTCAAACCATCCCACTTGATGATCATCAGCCATTCCTGAATGTCGAGACCTGGATATGTGCCAGGGTGGAGAGTTTTGAAGATTTGAGTTTTTCCTATCGCGATAAGATGCTGTACGGGCCGATTTACCTCCGCCATAAAATTTTTAGCAAGGATCTTTTTGCTCCATAACACCATAACACCATAGCGCATAGCGCATAGCGCCGGATTCCCGTGATTGGATGACCGGTAGACCGGGAGTATCGTACGAAGCAAGTAGCAAGTAGCAAGTCGCAGATAGAAGGCAGAAGAGTTTTATTTTTTTAACGGTTTGAGGTGGGGACTGAGTTTATTTGCTTCGGTTTGCCCATCAGATACTGGCGGAAATCTGTTTTACCCTATCCTTTTCTCAAATTTTTGGTATAACCGACAGAAAGGATCCCTGCTTTTTTTTAATAAAAATGGAAAACCACACAATTTGGAATTTGCAAGCGCCAGGAGATTTGCTAAAGTGGTCTCTTCAAATCAATTAAAGAATGAAAGGAGGAAACAGATTATGAAATTTTTTAAAAATGTAAAGGATATCGCGATTTATCGGTATGGCACCATCTCGCCGATACTTCACGATAGTGGACTGGGTCAGAACAAATACTTTCGTCAGCTTTCCGAAAAGGGGATCAGGATACCACCCGACACCGGCGATATCTTCCACTTGAAGGT
>Ga0315278_10001128_pt1 | contig 23152 bp, 19 predicted proteins | sample YL17G06_0_MG_FD_203880 | JGI IMG/M metagenome (GOLD analysis project Ga0315278, IMG submission 203880) | Sediment microbial communities from Yellowstone Lake, YNP, Wyoming, USA - YL17G06_0 | ecosystem: Environmental > Aquatic > Freshwater > Lake > Sediment | place: USA: Wyoming | collected... | reverse complement strand
CTGAAGGGACTGATGCTCAACTTCATCTGGCGCCAATGGTGCCAGATGGGCGTCTCAGGCACGACACGCGGACACTCCACAGGGGCAATCGACCCGGAGGTGCTCCTGGCGTTCACGATGGACATCGGGCGGCACGACGCGCGCATGTTCGACGCAGTTCTCGATTGGCTTGTGCTCAACGGCCAGTGGATCAACGTCCAGCGGCTCTCCACGATCGTCATGCGCGACAATGTGGGCAACGCGGCAGTTGCAGGCGCCATTGCCTCATGGATGGGCGAACATGACAAGAGTGCCAAGTGGCGTGGAATGTCCCGGCGCATGGAAGATGCACGATGCACACCGGCGGAAGCTTTGTTCCCCTCGCGATCGGAACGCACACCGGCGAATGCCGACGCATGCGACCCGCATTTTGCGCGCTATGGATTGCTGCGTCAGCCGGTGGCCTCGCGTCACACGAGCCATTCCGTCAGCATGAAGGATGCTTCAACCCTCTTCTTCAAGTCGCGCGCGCTGTTCGGCATAGGTGTCCGCGCAGACGTGATGCTGTATCTGTTGCTCAACGATGGAGGGCATGCGCGGCGGATCGCCGGCCTGCTCGCGTACAACCCCATGCGGGTGCAGAGTCTGCTGACGTCTCTCGCAGAGGCGGGGCTCGCCACGGTGCATGCGTCGGGGCGCGTCAAGCACTACCGCATTGACCGCACACTATGGAAGTCCATTCTGGCGGGCAGCAGCACACCCCTCCCCTCATGGATTGACTGGCGTGCCCTCGCACGCGGGCTGACTTCTCTCTGGCGATGCGCATGGGCAATAGATGTGCATCGTGCGGACGATGACATTTCCATCTCCAAAACGAAGGCCGCCGCACGCGCGGCCCGGGACGATTTCTACGCAAGCGGCCTGCCGTTAGCCATGGATTTCGACAAGCCCTGTGCACCGGAGCGTTTCTTTCCAGCTCTGCTTCACAACTTGGACGCGCTTCTTGCACCGAACACATCACGCATCAAATGACCTACATGATTGCCTGGCACCGACCGAAGATCAGGTCCACATTTGGATCAGTCGTGATTGTCTTCGTGGCAATCAGCATTGTCAGCGTGGTCGGCGACTGGGCATTTGTCCATCGGCGGCAGCCCCTCCCCTTATTGTCCACCGCTTCATGGCCCGTGTTCAGGGGCAACCCCGGTCTGTGCGGCGTCGCTTCGGGCTCGCTGGCACGCACGCCTTCTCTCCTGTGGTCATTCGCCACGCGCGGCGAGATCAAGTCGTCGCCTGTGATTGGTTTTGGCTGTGTCTTCATCGGCTCGGCCGACAGCAACATCTATGCCCTCGATCTCGCCTCAGGCACGCAACGGTGGGCATTCACCGCAACAGGCAGCATCGAGGCTCCACCGCTGCTGGCCGGGCCGCTCCTTGTTGCCGGCTCGGCTGACGGGGCGGTTCATGCCCTCGATGCCGCGTCAGGCTCGGTCAAATGGCGCTACATGACCGGCGGCAAAGTGCTTGGCTCGGCCAATGTCGCCTCATGCGGCCAGGGCAGCACGCGGATCTTCGTCGGCAGTTACGACACTGTCATGCACTGCATTGATGCGGCATCCGGCTCGGCTGTATGGTCGTTCGCAACGGGCAACTTCATTAATGGAGCGCCCGCGGTGGGCAACGGGACACTTGTCTTCGGCGGCTGCGACGCCAAGCTCCGCGTCCTCGATGTCACCAACGGCCACGAGCTCGCCGCAATCGCGGCAGGATCCTACATCGCCGCATCGCCCGCCGTGGACGGCACGCGCGCCTATGTCGGCCACTACGCCAACAAGCTCCTGTGCATTGACCTTGCCGGAAAGAAGATCTTGTGGGAGTACCAGGCCGATGACCCCGCCCCCTTCTTCTCCTCTCCCGCAATCGGTAATGACCGTTTGATCATTGGGGGGCAGGACGAGCGTGTCCACTGTGTCAGTCTCGCGGTCGGCGACAGGATCTGGACATTCAAGACCCAGGGCAACGTGGACAGTTCGCCCGTGATCTGCGGCGAGACGGTGGTTGCAGCATCACAGGACGGGCGGATCTATGTGCTCGATCTCGAGACAGGCGAAGTGCGCTGGAGCTACGACGTCGGCTCACCCCTCTCGGGCTCGCCCGCAGTCGCAGCCGGCCTGATGGTGATCGGCGCCGAGGACGGCCGCGTCTACGCCTTCGGCGCGCGGTGACTTTCAACCGGTTTCAATATGTAAGCAGCAACCTGTCCGATACTTCCTCGGTTTCCAGCGACCGGCCGTTCATCTGAAATCTCTTCAGCATTGAACGTCCGCAGTTGATGAATATCTCACGTTCGAAGAGATCCTCTGGAATTGGCAGACGGCAAAACAGGTCTCCTGATTGCTTCGTGCCGTCAATGCTCAATGCGACATACGCTCCTCGCTTCTTGCATTTCTTGATCTCGGCAAACAGATGCGTCAGGCTGAAAGATTGGGCACCATAAAGAATTGTCTGACTGTGCGAGTAAGGAGGGTCGCAGTAGACGAGATCGCCGCTCCTAACCTCGGCAAATGCATCACGATAATCCATAAGACGAAACGTTGTGTGCTGAACTCTCTTGTGCCATTCCTCAACACGTCTCTTGAACTGGACTGGCGATAGTGGTTCGTGAATGCCACACGGCGTTGACATGTGTCCGTCATTTTGACGAAACCTCACAACACCTCCGTAACAAGCCCGACAAAGGAACAGGAGATCAGCACCGTTAGGAGACTTGTTGTAACTTCTGCGAATGCTTTCATATACGGCTCTCTTGTCTTCGTGCAGCAAGAGATTCCATCGTTCTTCATACCAAGTCTTCACAGTGCATGGCGACTCGACCAATGTTTGCCATATTTCCATAAGTGGGGCGAAAATGTCACTAGCCGTCGCCGATCTTGGGGCAAGAGTCGCTAAGACCGCTCCACTGCCTAGGAATGGCTCGAAATACACGTTGAAGTCCCGAGGAAACCATGAAACGATCTCCGGTGCAAAGCGTTGTTTGTTGCCAATCCATTTAAGGAGTTGGCCGCGCGGTGGGCAAACCGAAGTCTTGTCGTAGGTCTGAAAGAGACCCAGTTGCATAGTTCCTTGTTCGTGGCGTATCGAACTTATATCCCAATTTGGGATATTGCCTTCCTTTATTATACCATATTTATTATACCATATTTGCATGAAAAAGGGCATCCATACCTCCGAACGCGTTCGTTTGTGTGAACTTCTGCGCCGAGAACGGAGAAATGCCGGTCTCACACAAAAGCAGATAGCCAAGCTTCTCTGTGTGCCACAGTCCTTCGCAAGCAAGTATGAAGCGGGAGAGCGACGACTCGATATATTCGAGTTGATGGTGGTCTGCAAAGCAATGAAGTCGCCATTTCTTCCCTTCATCAGAAAACTCGAAAGGCTTGCACAATGACTCCTGACAACCGCTTTATTGGCTTAGGCAAGGATTTTTGGGCTCATGTTCGCTCTATCAGCGAATACATTGGCTACACCCATCGCGGCACAAGCGAGATAAGATCTTATACGATAGAGGAACAATGTCAAGCTCTTGCGACCCTTGGCCTTGCCACAGATCATTTGGTGAACGCAAACGGAACACCCTCGACATTTGCGCATTCTCTTGTGGCTTATTTTAGGCATAGAGCGACTATTTTGAATAAGACCGTCCGTTCGCTTCTCATGAATGAACGAGAAGCCTCCAAGTTGTTCGCAAAAACGCGCTTGGGGCTTAGATCGACCATCCCCGTGCCAATGAACAAGCAAAAGGGCTCGAAGAGAAAGCCGGCGTATCTGACGGGCATGGTTAATATGATTATCGACCATTATCGAGGATGTTTCCCCTGCGATTTTGATCCTAGAACGCTCACATGCATCACCAGAAACAACAAGCCTCTGAGAACCTTAGCACGCCGGGTAGATGGCGCTTTCCCTTCCACTATCAACCCCATTGCACTGTGGGAGATTAAGGAGTACTACTACACCACGACGTTTGGCAGTAGAGTTGCGGATGGTGTCTACGAGACGTTGCTCGACGGTGTTGAACTCGAGGAATTGCAGGTTCATAACAACATTAGGATCCTGCATTATCTTATTCTGGATGCGCACTACACATGGTGGGTCTGTGGCAAATCATATCTGTGCAGAATTGTTGATATGCTTCACATGGGACTCGTGGATGAGGTTTTGGTCGGGCGAGAGGTTGTTACCCGGCTCCCCGTTCTTGTGAAAGAATGGCGCAAGCTCGCCGCACTTCGAGTTCCCCAGGTACAATCGCGCAAGGTCTGATTGTGGTTGGTACCAAGGGAAGTCGCGTCTACGCGTTTTGCCCACTTTGATGTTCCCGCTTCTATTCTAAATAGGAGAACATCGCCACTTCACTTCTCGACGACCCACGGGTTGATCGTCGGCACGCCGCCCTTCCTCTCTTTTTTTCCCCCGCCCCCCTCGCCAGGCTGATGCGAGGGGTGCCGGGGGAAAAAGAGAGGGGTGGCTGGCTCTGCTGCCTCAATCTGATTCACCCACGAGGCAAGCTCGTGGGGGTATCCGTGCCCTTGCTGTTCATCCTCATGTTCCTGGTGCACCTCACGCTATACGTGTCGGGCCGCTGGCTTCTTCCGCGCATCGCGCGTTGACAGAGATACAACTCGGAAACGCATGCCAGTTGCCGCAGAGATAGCGCTATGCCACCCTACGTTCTTACCACGCAGTCAGGATATTGGTCGAATGGCAGTGCGGCGACATTCCTGGTGAGCGCTACCTTGGCCGGGCTGGTGCAGACCACCGCGGTGCGGGCGATGGGCAGGCGTGTGAACACCGCGGCGAGCCGATCCAGCGATGCAGCCATTGCCATCCTCGCGACGAGGTCAGTTTGAACTCAAACAGTGCTCCTGCCATCGGCCCATTAACAGGTGCTCCCGGCTGGCAATGCCTGTCAGATAGCAGACCGGGCCGCAGTTCGAGCAGGGCAATGCGGCCCGCAAGCGCGTCAGATGCTTGGTCAGTACAAACTGCTGGGAGCCGGCGAGAAGGAAACGGCCCATATTTGCCCCGGTTTGTCAATGCATATTTGCAGTCTGACTGCAGATATGCTCTATGCCGCAGGCCTGGCACCCGCCGTCGCGGCATGTGGGCGTCGGCTCGGCGGCGAGCGCCCGCTGCCATTCCCTGCGCAGGAACGCGTTCGAGACACCGCAGTCCAGCGCAGCCCATGGCAGCGCGGCGTCCCCGGGTATCGGCTCGAGATACGCCTCCATCGCCATTCCGCAGTCTGCGAATGCCTGCTGCCATTTCGGGAGCTCGAGCCGCTCGCCCCAGTCGTCAAACCGGCAGCCGAGCTGGAAGGCACGCTCGATGACCGCGGCGAGCTTCCGGTCTCCCCGCGCAAAGACTGCCTCGAGCCTGCTCAGCCCGTACTTGTGGAAGCTGACCTTGACTTGGCGCGGGATGTGGTGGAGGATGAACTGCTGTTTCGCACGCACCTCGTCCTCAGCCGCAAAGCCGGCCCACTGGAACGGCGTGAACGCCTTGGGCACAAACGTGGCGACGGAGAGGTTGATGGTCGCACTTTTCCGGATGCCGCGGGCGGTCTTCATGATGTCCGTGACCAGCTCGACCAGCTCCTCGATGTCCTCCTGTGTCTCGGTGGGCAGGCCGATCATGAAATAGACCTTGGCAAGCTGCCAGCCGGCCGAGAAGACGGCCCGGATTGTCTCGAGCGTCTCGTCCCGGGTGAGCGCCTTGTTGATGACGCGGCGGAGCCGGTCGCTTCCCGCCTCGGGCGCGAACGTGAAGCCTGTCTTCCGCACACGGCGGATCATGTCGGCAAGAGCCGGATCGAACGAATCAACCCGCAGGGACGGCAGCGAGATGGCCGTCCGTGACGTGCCCGGCTGCGTGTCGTCGAGCAGACCGCGCAACACGTCGCCGATGCACGAGCAGTCTCCGGCTGACAATGCGGCCAATGTGACGTCCTCGTATCCGGACGCCTCGACAACCGCCTTGACCTCGCGCAGGACGGCTTGTACAGACTTCTCGCGTGCGGGCCGGGTGATCATCCCGGCCTGGCAGAACCGGCAGCCGCGGACGCACCCGCGCATGATCTCGACCTGAGCACGGTCGTGAATCGCCTCACAGAACGGGACAATCGGCGCGAACGACTCGGGTGCCGTATCGAGATCCGCCACAATCTCCTTGTGCACGGGGCAGGGAACGTCGGCATGTAGCGCAGCTACGGGGCAGATGCGCTGCGCGGGATCGGCGGAATTTGCCGCGCCGTACAGCTCAGGCACGTAGATGCCCGGCACACTGACCGCGAGGTCGTGGAGCAGGTCTTCATTCGGTGTGAGCATGCCCGATGCGCCGATGCGGTCGAGCGCCCACGAGGCGATGCGCTGGACAGTGACCTCGCCGTCGCCGAGCGCGAATGCGTCTATAAACGGCTCGATGGGCCCGGGGGACCAGACGTTGCCGCCTGCGATGACCATCGGGCTGGGCCCGGCCCGGCGCATCCCGGCGCGCAGCGGGATGCCGGCAAGATCGAGCACGGCAAGCATGTTCGTATAGCACAGCTCATACTGGATCGAGAAGCCGACAATGTGGAACTCGGACAGCGGCCTGCAGTTCTCGAGCGAACAGAGCGGCAGCCCTTTTGCGCGGAGGATGGCCTCGGCATCAACCCAGGGCGCATAGCACCGCTCGGCAATGACGCCCGGCATCCTGTTCAGGATCTGGTAGAGGATTTTCAGGCCGAGATGGCTGATGCCGATCTCGTAGGCATCAGGAAAGACCAGGGCGATCCGGAGCCGCGCGGCATCCCAGTCCTGCCGGATGCTGTTGACCTCGTGGTCAATGTAGCGCGACGGCCTCTCGACAAACGGGAGGAACTCGGCCTCGTATTGTTCGGCAAAGGAAGGCATTGTGTGCAACTACGCCCCGGGCACGGAATAGGGGACGGCCAGTCCCTTTGCGTGTGCCGCAGCCGCATCGAGCACCGCGGTTGTCTCGGCAACGAACTCCTCCCATGCCTCCGTGGCGCTGAGGAATTGGGGGTCTTGTTCGAGTGTGCGCTGCTTCCGGTCGGTATAGGCGTCGCCCACAAGCTTGCCGAGCCAGGTGCCGAGCGCCGCGCCAGCGAAAACCAGGAGCAGAATGGCACCAGGCCTCAGTCGCAGTTCAAAGACCTCGTCACCAATGACGCCAATGGTATACCTTGCCCACAAGCCGGCGAACAAGCCGATAATACCGCCAGCTACTTTCAATGCCAGTTGAACACTACGGTCGGCCTCGGCAGCGGCCCGGTACTTTGTCGAGATGCATGAGGCGGAGCAATCAAGGGTCATGATGCGCTCCTCATGTCCCTTGACAAACCTGATGTTGCGGCCGAACTCAGTCTTAACTGCCACCTCGACTGCCGGAGCGGCAAAGGAGCACTGGAATTCGGCTTGCTTTGTGGACTCATTGACAAGCGAGAATCCGGCTGCCGGGGTGAAAATGCGTTTTGCGACAACGGCAATGTCCGTCACGATGCGTTCCGCACAGCGGGCAGCTTCGGCGGGCCTGTCCTGGGCCAGCAACAACGACCGCATGAATGCTTTGTCCGGGCTGACGGGCATGGGCGTGTACGCTGTCGGCGGGGCGACCAGCGCCTGTGGTCCGGGCTCAGGCGCGGCGGCGGTCCTGGCTGCGGGCGCCGGCTTGTTGGCCGCCCTGCTGCCCGTTCTCGGCCAGGTCGGCAAAGAACATCCGGCCCGTGGCGCCCTGGATCATGGATACCAGCTCGACCTCGACGCGCTGGCCGATCTGCGGCCGCGCGTTGGCCACCACGATCATCGTGCCATCCTCGAGGAATCCGACCCCCTGGTTCGGCTCGGATCCTTCCTTCACAATCTGGAGGGTAAGCCGCTCGCCCGGGATGAACGGCGCCTTCACGGCGTTGACGAGGGCGAACAGGTTCATGCACTGGATCTTCTGGATCTTCGCAACCTGCTCGAGGTTGTAGTCGGTGGTAAGCACGATCCCGCCGAGCTGGCGTGCGAGCCTGAGCAGCTTGTCATCCACCTCGCGGACGTCGGCATAGTCGATGTTGACGACCTCGATGTTGATCTCGGCGACATCCTGGAGGCGCTTGAGGGTGTCAAGGCCGCGGCGGCCCTTTGCCCGCGTCAGCGGCACCTGCGAGTCTGAGACCATCTGGAGCTCATGGAGGACAAACTCGGCCACAATGATCTTGCCGCGGAGGAAGCCGATCTTGCACAACTCGACAACCCGGCCGTCAATGATGGCGCTGGTATCGACAATGATGGGATAGGCTGCTCCGTTCCTGCCCGGGCGGAGGTGGGGAATGAGGTCGCACACGGCCGTGCGGCTGCGCAGGGCGATGCTGGTGCCCACGTAGGCGCAGATGGCGAATACGGCCAATGCCCCGATACCAATCCAAGCCTTGCCCATGTGCTGGGTGAGGACCGGCGGCAGGTGGGTTGCGGCGATGGTGAAGCACCGGGCAGCAAGGGCGCCGAGGGCAAGGCCCGCTGCAACGGCCACGAGGTCGCCCAAGGCGGCCCTGCGGAGCACAAGTTCGGCAACGATCGCCGCGATGCCGACCAGGAGGCCCGCAAGCGCGCCGGCAAGCACAACGGTTTCGTTCGATGAGCCTGCAAAGGCGAACCGCTGCGGGTCGCCTATCTTGAGGATGGCAGCCAGGGCTGCGCCGGCGACCATGCATCCGGCCAGCATCGTGATGCGGAGAACAACCAGCATGACACGTGCTCCGTGGTTGGCCGGAAAACCGGGAGAATGCCCGGGCTTCCAGCGTCTGTTAGAACGATTCCGCGCGGAGCGACAAGAGGAACTCTGCGTTCGTCTTTGCCCGCTTCATCTGCTCGATAACCGTCTCCATCTTCTCGATGGCATTCATGCCGCTGAGTGCCTTGCGGAGGAGCCAGACCTTTGCCAGCTCCTCGGGATGCATAAGCAGCTCCTCGCGCCGCGTGCCCGAGCGGTCAATGTCTATCGCCGGGAAGATCCGCTTGTCGCTGAGCCTGCGGTCGAGATGGCACTCCATGTTGCCGGTGCCCTTGAACTCCTCGAAGATGATGTCGTCCATCTTGCTGCCCGTATCGATGAGGGCCGTGGCGATGATGGTGAGGCTGCCGCCCTCCTCGCAGTTCCTTGCCGAGCCGAAGAACCGTTTTGGCTTGTGGAGCGCGTTGGCGTCAAGGCCGCCGGTGAGGATCTTGCCGCTCATGGGCTGGACGGTGTTGTAGGCCCGGGCAAGCCGGGTGATGCTGTCAAGCAGTATGACGACGTCATACTTGTGCTCGACCAGCCGCTTTGCCTTCTCGATCACCATCTCTGCCACCTGGATGTGGCGCTCGGGCGGCTCGTCGAAGGTCGAGCTGATCACTTCGCCCTTCACGTTCCGCTCCATGTCCGTCACCTCCTCTGGCCTCTCGTCGATGAGGAGGACGATCAGCTTCATGTCCGACGCGTTCTGGGTGAGGGCGTTCGCGACATCCTGGAGGATGATGGTCTTGCCCGTGCGGGGCGGAGCCACGATGAGCCCGCGCTGTCCCTTGCCGATCGGGGTGATCAGCTCCATGACCCGGGTCGTGAACTTGGTGGGCTGGGACTCGAGGATGTACCGCTTGTCCGGATACAGCGGCGTCAGGTTCTCGAACAGGATCTTCTTCTTGTTCTCGTCGGGCGGGCCGTAGTTTACCGCCTCGACCTTGAGAAGGGCAACATACCGCTCCTTGTCCTTCGGCGGCCTGAAGACGCCCGAGACCGTGTCGCCGGTCTTCAGCTCGAACCGGCGGATCTGGGAGGGCGAGACATAGATGTCTTCCGGGCAGGGCAGGTAGTTGAAGTGGGGCATGCGGAGGAAGCCGAAGCCGTCGGGAAGCGTTTCAAGCACGCCCTCTCCGAAAATGTAGCCGTCCTGCGTGGTCTGGGCCTTGAGGATTTCGAAGATGATGTTGTGCTTGGTCATGCCGCCAATGCCGGTGAGGCCGAGTTTCTGCGCGATCTCGGCGAGCTCGACGGGTGTCTTGCTCTGCAGGGCGACGATATTGAGCGCGCCGTCCCGCTTGTACTCGGATGCGGTCTGATCGTCCTGGCCTGCCTGCTGGCCGTCCTGCGCGACCTGTGCAGCCTGCGCAGCCTGCGTTGCCTGCTCGGCCTGCGCAGCCTGCGCTGCCTGCTCGGCCTGCGCTGCCACCTCGGCAATAATGCCCGCGCCCTTGCCCGTCTGGTCGCCCGACTGGGCGGACTCAGGCATGGTCTCCGGCTGCCGCCGAAACCCTTGCCGTGGCCCACGCGGGCCGCGCCGGCCAGGTGCCTTCCTGCTGATTCGTTTCATTGCCACAGTTCACCTCGCTCCTGCTGTTAACCGCCTTCGTGCCGGGCACGGAGGCGAAGGTTGTCAACCACAGTGCGCAGCGCCGCCGCAAATTGGCGCCGCGAACCCGCGTTGTCCACCACGCAGTTGGCACGCCGCGCCCGGGCGGCGTCATCAAGCTGATGGCGCATCCGGGCCCGCGCCTGTGCCGCTGTCCAGCCCCGGTGTGTCCGAAGCCTTTCGCAGCGGACAGACACAGGCGCTTTCAGCGCAATCACGCAGTCCACCTGCCGGTCCATGCCGCTCTCGAACAGGAGCGGCACCACCAGCACGGCCAGCGGCACACGGGCGCGGCGCTGGGCGGCGATCCATGCGGCCGCCTTCCGCTTCACGGCCGGATGGATGAGGCGCTCCAGGAACGCAAGCGCACCGGCATCCGCAAACACCCGGGCGGCAAGGGCAGCCCGGTCAAGCGCGCCCGAGGAATCGAGCACACTGATGCCCCAGCGCTTCCTGCAGAACGCCGCGATCCTCCTCCTCACCACGACCGAGCGTGCAAGCACCTCGTGCGCCCATCGGTCGGCGTCGGCAGTGGGTATCCGCCAGAGGCGGCAAAGCCGCTCGGCGGAGGACTTGCCCGAGCCGACGCCTCCGGTCAGGCCGGCGACGATGGTCGTCGCTGTGCGGATGTGGCTCAAAAGAGCTCCGGCTGCGGTTCCGCACGCGGCGGTGCGGGCCTGGTCGGCTGCGCATCGGTGTGTGACCGGAAGCCAAGCTTTGCCCGCACCTTGGCCAGCCGGTCCACCTGCGGCTCGCGCACCCGGATGTCGTCAAGCTCCTCGCGTACCGGCGCGTCACAGTGGACGGCCAGCAGCGTGCGCACCTGGCTGATCCACGGCCGGGCTTCCTCGAGCTTTGCCCGGACACCGGGCTTGAGGCCGGCACTTCCGGCCAGCACGGCATCCAGCGAGCCGAACTGGGCGAGGAGTGCCCGCGCTGTCTTCGGCCCGATCCCCGGCACGCCCGGCACATTGTCGGCGTTGTCGCCGACGAGCGCGAGATAGTCCACAATCTGATCCGGTCGCACGCCGAACTTGGCATGGACGCCGGGTTCGTCAAGCACCTCGCTCTCCTGCAGGTTCATCGCCAGGATCGCGATATGGGGCGAGACGAGCTGGCAGAGATCCTTGTCGCACGTGGCGATCAGGATGCGGGCCTGCGCCCGCGCCGCCCGGGTCGCCATCGTGCCGATAATGTCATCCGCCTCGAATCCCGGGTACTCGAGGCAGGGTATGCTCAGCGCGGCCACATACTCCTTGATCCAGGGGAGCTGCGCTGCCAGCTCGTCGGGCATGGGTGGCCGCTGCGCCTTGTACTGCTCGAACTGGGCATGGCGGAACGTGGGTTCCCGGGAATCGAACGCGACCGCCAGATAGTCCGGCGCAGCTTCGTTCACCATGCGCTGCAGCATGCGTACAAACCCGAAGGTCGCGTTGGTGGGCACGCCATCCGGGCTGGCCATGGGAGGTATCGCATAGAATGCACGATACACGTAGGCCATGCCGTCCACGAGCAAGACAGTGGTATTCACAGGGAATCTGCCTGCGCGCCCCTGCGCGCGTCGCTGCCACGCCGGAAACTATATGCCCGCGCCGCCACGGACCGCCGTGGTCCTCCGGCGCATCTGGCCTGACGGATCAATCAGCTTCGCATTGATGAAGATCATCAGGTTTGACTTCCTTGCCGATTCGCTGTTGGACCGCCAGAAGCGGCCGATCAGCGGCAGGTCGCCCAAAATCGGCACCTTGTCGTCTGTACGGAGCATGTTGTTGCGCATCAGGCCGCCCATGACCACGGTGTCTCCGTCGTTCACCTTGACCAGCGTCCGCACGCTCTGGACAAAGAACTGGGGCAGCTCGAACACATTGTTCCGCGACGACACAAACTTCCGCCACGCCACCAGATCCGAGAGTTCCGGGGTCACATCCAGCTCGATTGTCTTGCCATCCGTCTGGACGCTGGGCGTCACCTTCAGGGTGGTGCCGTACTCGCGCGTCTCCCAGACCTTCGGTGTCACGGCATAGTCCGTGATGTACTGGAAATAATCGCCCACTTCGAGTTCCGGATCCTCGGCGTCCTCAATCTCGGTGTTGTAGCGGAGCTTGATGATGTCCTTGATCTCAGCCTTCGATCCGGTCTTCACCGTTACCTTGGGCGCGAAGATAGTGTGGACTCCCTCGGCGTTGTCAAGGGCGTAGATGACCGAGCGCCATTGGGCCGGGCCCAGCACACCTTGGACATCCATGACCTTGCCCAGGCCGTCGTTGGCGATCTTGTCCTTGTAGTTGAGCACATTGAACTGCTCGATGGTCTGCTCGAGGTTCGCCGAGTTGGTCGCGATGGTGCCGGCCTGCAGCACATACTCACCGTTCAGCACGCCCCACTCTATGCTTGCAGGCGGGAAGTTGTTCCGCGCGTCGAGGGTGGCCTGCGCCTGCTTCTTTAGCGCGGCAAGCTCGGCCTGCTGCTGCACGATGCTGGAGTACAGGCCCTGCATGCTCCGCACATCCTCGTCGCCAAAGGCCACCTGGTTCGGCCTGAGCTGGAGCGAGTCGAGGTAGTCCTGGTACGAATTGCCCGTGCCCGTCATATCGGGCAGCTCATAGGCCGACTCGATCGGGCTGTAGCTGTAGGGATTCATATACGAACGGATGTATCGGAGGCCGGGGGTGAGCTCGCGCTCGAGGTTGGGCGCGGTAATGTTGTACCGGTCGTTGTACCTGCCCTTGTCGAAGTCCCACGTGTAGTTCCGGGACAGGAAATGGCGGAAGACAAGCTGGGTCAGGTCGTCATTCTCGATGGTAACAAACCGGGCCTCGATCTGGACCTGGTAGGGCGTCTCGTCGTATTTCTTGAGGAACGCCTCGACAATCCGCAGGTTTACCTCGGTATTGTTGACCATAAGCCGGTTGCGGCGCTTGTCATAGTTGACCGTGGCGCCCTGTACCTCGGGAATGCCCAGCCGCTTGAACAACTCGCGCGCACGCTTCGACGAGTCCGCCCCGGTCATGTCCGCGCCAAGCTCGATGTCATCGAGGCTCCGGCGGGACAACTGGAATGCCTTCGTCCTTAGCCGCTGGGATTCCTTGCCGCTGACCATGACCTGGTTGTCCTCGACCCGGTACAGCAATCCCTTGGCCCGGCATATATACTTGACAATGTCCAGCAGCGGCACCGCGGTGAGCTGGAGGGTGATCATGTTCTGGTTCGACTCGTCCATCTTCTTCACCGACTCGCCGTCAATCCGGATCGCCACCTTCGGATCGCTGTTCTGGCTGAGGTAGTCGAACACCTCGTTCACCTTCATGTCGGCAACCTTGATCGAGGCAATCTTCTGCTGGAGATCCGTGTCAATCTTGCGTGTGACCACGGCACCGGACTCCTCAGTGCCGCCCCGGAGCATCTTCTCGGCATGCGACTCGATCAGCCACGCTTTGTCGACGTTCTGGAGCCGCTCCCGCTTGATGATGTCGAAGTCGTCATAGGTGATCTTCGTCAGCGACTCCTGGCTCTCCTTGATGTACCGGCGCGCCGTGATGTTGTACGGATCCCGCTGGAGGACCTCCTTGAACGTGTCGAGCGCCTTGCGGTACTCGCCCTTGCGGAACAGCTCGCGGCCCTCGACCATCAACACGTTCACCTCGAGCTGGGTCTTGTTGTCGTCCTTCTGGGGCGTTGCGCTGTAGGCAAACGCCTTCTTGATCCTTGTCCAGAAGCCCTCCGGGTCTCCCACATCGGCAGGCATGCTGGTGTCTTCCGGCACCTTGGCCTCGGTCTTGGGCTGCTCCGCCGATGCGTCCGGATCCGTCACCTCCACTCCGGAAACAATCGCCTTCTCCTTGGCGAGCATGTCCGTCGGCCCCGGCTGACTGGCTGCCGACACCTGCAGTGCCGCAAGTGTTCCTGCCAGAATGATGCTGCTGATCCGTACCGCTGTGTTCATAATGCCTCCACTGGGTCTTACCACTCTATGGTTCGCTACGCTCAACACGGCAATCTCCGCCACGTTCCGCGTTCCGTTACTCGTTGGTACCGGTGGCGCTGTCGCCTCCTTCGGCCGGCTTAGTGTCGGCATCCGAGCCGGCCGGTTTTGCGCCGCTATCCGAGCCGGCCGGTTTTGCGCCGCTATCCGAGCCGGCCGGCACTGCAGCTCCCTCCTCCTTGCTCACATCGCTGCCGGAGGTGGTTTCGTCCTTCTTGGGCGTGTCCCCGGATGCCGGGGCTGCCTCGTCTGACTTCGGCTCGTCGGAGCTTGTGGCAGCCGGCTCAGCCGGGGCGGTTCCATCGGTGTTCGTGGGCTCCCGCGTTTCGGCAGCCTTCTTCTCCGCCTCCCGCTTCTCGCGGTCGATCAACTCCCCATACGACTCTCCCGTGGGGGTGATCACCTTCACCGTCACAAAGATCATGAGGTTCTTCTTGTTCTGGAACGAGCCCTCCGCACGGAACCAGCGGCCAATCACCGGCAGGTCGCCCCAGAAAGGCACCTTGTCGTGGTACTCGCGGATCGTCTCGGTGATCATGCCGCCCAGGACGATCGTTTCGCCATCGTTGACGACCACCTGGGTGGAGACCTCGGCGTTCTTGAACTGCGGAATCCTCAGGTCGATCGGGTCAAGCGCCGGAAAGACCGTGTTGTCGCCCACGTATGCCGTCACGATGTGGGGCTCGAGCTCCTTGCTTACCTTGGTCATCACTTCCATCTCGACCGTGCGGCCGTCCTCGCTGATGGTGGGCGACACGATGAGCTCGATGCCAACCTCTTCGGTCAGGAAGCCCTGGACGGTGGCATAGCCCTGCTGGACATCGATAAGGCCGCCCGCGTCGAAGAAGCCGGAGCCCGCCCGGAAAATCTTGGCCGGCTTGTACACCGAGTAGTCTTCCGGATACATCACCTCCATGATCTGGCGGATGCGGACACGGCTCTGGCCGCTCACGGACGTCACCGACGGCGCGGACAGGACATCCGCGTTCGTCTTCTCACTGATGGCGTGGAAGACCAGGCCCACCTCAGGATCCGTCAATGTGCTGGTGAAGAAGCCGATGACCTCGTCGGCAATCTGGTTCTGGTTGGCCTTCGTGCCCACCAACGCCACGAGCTTGTTGAGCCGGTCGGCATACCTGCTGCTCTGCTCGCCCTTTGCAAACCTGCGGAGCGCCCCGGTCAAGTCGACCGGGTTGAGCAGGGCCGCCCGATCCTGGCGGTCGTTCATGTTGAACAGCTTGAACTGGCTCTGGAGCTTCAGGCCCAGAGAGAATTCCTCGAGATCCTGGTCGCTCATCTCGACGAACCGGGCCTGGATCTCGACCTGGTTCTGCTTGATCCCCTTCTCGAGATCCTTGATCAGCTCGTCCACACGGTCAAGCTCTCCCGGCGTGGCGCGCACAGTGAGCGTCCGGCTGGTCGGCTCATAGAACACGGCGCCGCCCCGCTCCTTGAGGCCGGGCAGCATGTCGTTGACCGTCTTGACCATCGGCGACTGGGCAACTTCGCCCGGCTCCGCGCTTTCCAGCGCCGCGCCGACCGGCTCGCTCCTGAACAGGTCGGTTTCGCCGCCTCTGCCGCCACCTCTGCCGTCGCTTTCCCTGCTGCTCGAGGACGAGCTTGACTGCTCCTCGGCCGACAGGGTGCCCGCCTCGGAGATGACCCAGAACCGGGTCTCCATGTCGCCTTCACCCCGCGAAATGATGACCGCGTATTCGTCGTAGGTGCAGGACAGGCCCGGATTCGACTCGACAATATACGTGATGGCGTCAACCACCGTCGCGTTGTTCATCTCGATCGTGAACGGGTTGGCCGGCTTGTCGCCCAGGTTGAGCACAATGCTGATGCCGCTCATCTCGGTGATGTACGATACGACGTCCTGGAGGTTGGCATCCTTGAAGTTGAGGCTCTCGACCCTGGTCGCACGGGCCTTCTTGATAAGCTCGTCGCGGCGGGCAGTGACGGGCGTAACGGTGGTTTCCGTCTCGGTGCCGGGCTGGTCGACGTACTCCTCCGGGTTCTGCAGGAACTCCTTGATCAGGTCCTCCATCACCTTCCTCCGCTCGATCCTGCGGTCGTCGGCGATAGTCCGGTTCTGCTTCTCGATCAGTTCCTTGAACAGCCTGCGCGGCCGCGGATCCTCGGACTCGATCTTGATGGCCGCCTTGTACGTCGCCTTGGCCTCCTCGTACCGGCCCTGGACCTCGAGGTCGCGGGCCTGCTTGACCAGGAGATCCACCTTCTCCTCGTCCTGCATCGAGTCCGAGATGATCTTTCCCAGGTTCTTCGACACCGTCTCCTCGATCAAGGCACGGGCCTTCTGGATGCCCTTGAGGGCCTCCTCGCCGCCCTGCTTGTGCTCGAGGGCAACGCGGAAGTTGTCAATCGCGCCCTGGTAGTCCGCCACGGCAATCCGCGACATGGCGTAGCCGGCATAGGTGTCATAGAGGATGGCATTGACGGTGACAAGCCTGGTTTTCGCCGCCGTGTTGCGCGGATCCTTCTTCATCGCCTCGTCAAGGGCAAAATAGGCCTCCTTGTACTTGCCCTGGTCGCACAGGCGGATGGCTTGGGTGGTAAGCTCGGCCGATTCAGCGCGGAGTTCCTCCTTCTCAAGCGCAATCTGGCGGGCAAGATCGGGCGAGAGCAGCTTCGCCTTCTTCTGCAGTTCCGCGTCGATGCTCGTCTGCGCCATGCCCAGCTGGACGATCATCAGGACGGACAACGCCGCACGCGCGCTGCCGACGAGGAATGTCTTTCTCTTCATGCTGGTTCAACTCCACATATGCAGTTAGCTATGTCGTACAAGTTCCCTGAACGTTATTTCTCGGGCGCTACCGGATACCGGATCGCGCCCACCGTAAACACGCATTTCCGCTCCTGGTCGTCGATCGCCGTAAGCGTGGCGGTCTTCTTCGGCGACTCGATCTCGATCTCCGCGCCCACGGCAAGGTTCGTCGCCACATTGTCCTTCCGCCGCGTGATCTTCACCTCGGAATAGGTCATGTAGTTCGACTGCCCGATCACGGCCGTAAACGATTCATCCCGCTTCACGTCGTGCAGGGCGATCTGGCTCAGGTCGAGCGTCTTCTGCAGCTTCGTGCCACCGGTGGTGACCATGAAGAAGTTGGTCGTCTTCTCCACGAACTTCTCGATCCGGTAGACCACGGTGGTGCCGTCCTTGACCACGTCGCCGTCCTTGTAGGGCGTCCCGCCACGGCCTTTATAGTAGATATAGTACCTGTTGCCGACGGCCGGCTTGTTCCAGCTCTTGAACATAACGGGACGGACGGGCTTGTACACGTCGTTGAGGGCATACTCCTCGGCCACCACATTCGGGTCGGCCGGATTGTGCGGGTCGGTCGATCCTTTGGCCCATTTGTACTCTTCGAGGTTTGTGAATCCGTCCTTGTCCGGGTCTTCGTTGGCGTCGGCGGGATTCGTCCAGTCGAGGCCGTGCTCACGCTCCCAGAGGTTGGGCATGCCGTCCTTGTCCTCGTCCTCGGGATAGTTGACGACCGCCTCGCACTCCGGGCATTTCACGGACCACTTGGGCTGCAGCTTCTTGCACTGCGAGCAGAACTGGAGGTAGGAATGATCCATCCGGTCCGGCTCGAGCACGGACGGCACATTTGTCCCTGCACGGGCGATGACCGTTGCGTAGTCGGCGAGGTAGACGTTCGAGCCAAGCGTCGCGGCCTCGCCGCTGGCGGTGAACGTGCGGTGTGAGCCGCCGCCGGCCAGATGCAGGGCAAGCGCCAGCAACAGCAGCAGGGCGACGCCTGCGAGGATCAGTTTCTCCCAATGGTCCGTCAAGAACTTCATGGCTCCAGCCGCCGGGGTGGTCTGGTTACAGGTCCGTTATTCATTGGGTACACTCTCCTTTGCCGCGGCAGTGGCGGCCTTCGGCTCATCCTTCGCAAGCACCACGCGCTCGACGGTTACCTCGGCCGAGAGCTCCTCGCGGATGTCGGACGGGCTCTTGCCCTCGCCCACCGCGATCGGCTCGAGGCCGGGAACATTAACCAGCCTTGCTCGGTAGAACTGATGCTTGTTCCTGATGCCCGCCAGGATCGGGTACAGCTTCTCCGGTGTCGTCGCGAACCTGAACATGACGGGCACCGACTCGAACACGGGCTTCTCCTTCGTCTCGACGGGCCCGGTCACGGAGATATCGTCGCCGCCGCCCTCGGCGGGCCTCACCTCGACGTTCCGGTCTATGGCATCGATCTTGATCACCTTGTTCGACAGAAGGACGCGCGTGACATCGCAGATGACGAGGTACTGGCTGATGAGCCCGGGCATATCCCGCGCCGCAGGCATCTCGCTTCCGCTGTAGATGGGGCCGAAGCCGAGATCCTCGGGCACGGCTATGGTGCCCTGCTTGGCTTCCTTGATAAGCGTGTCAACGGAGGAGCGAACCCGCTCCTTGAACTGGCTGGGCGTATACTTCGGCTCGGCTTCCTCGCTCACCGTGGCATGCATGGCTACTGCGGCATCCTTGGCCTCCTGCAGCTTCTGCTTGTAAAGGGCGACCAGCTTCTGGCCCGGCTCCCCTTGGTACTTTCGGGTGATGGTTTCGTACTGGCTGATGACGGCGGAACTCTCCGCCGCCGCGGCACGCCCGGCATTCACCGCCGAGCGCCAAAGCATTGTCGCCAACAGCAACGCCACCACTGAGGCCGCCAGCGCCACCACCAGTCCCTTGTTCTTGTTGATGTCCATCGTCATCGTGCGTTGTCCGCTCGGCGTGCGTGTGCCCTTTGTTAGTGGAGTGAGCCCCTGACTGCGGCGTTGGTCATGTCCGAGTAATCGGCCACGCCGTTGACATCCCAGTCGAGATCGAGCTGCAGGTCGAACACGGTGTATTGCTTGTAGGCCTGCAGGTTCTTCTGGGTGCACTTGGCAATGCCCGGTATCTTGCCGATCTCCGCCTCGAGCACGGGCTGGAGCTGAGCCCACACACCTGCACCGTAACAGCCGCCGTGAAGCTCGATCTTGACCGGCCGGCTCAGGAGCTCGGGGTCGGTCACCACTATGGTCGGGCCTCCCGGCTGGCTGTTTCCCTGGGTCGCTGCGCGCTGCTTGTCTTCCTCGAACTGCATGGTGAACGAAATGGTCTTGATGCTGCTGATCCAGCAGTTGGAAGGCAGGTCCTGGTTAATCCTGGTCAGCAGATAGGTACACATGTCCCGGTCCCACAGGGCGCGGCGGAGGCTTTCGTTGCGTGCATTCTCTCCCTCGATCCCCTTCCGGACATCGGCTATCTCCTTGTCGAATTTCTGCGCGGCAACCATCCGTGCCTGCGCGGCGTCACGAAGCGAACGGGCCGTGCTCCTGTCCCTGAGCGCAAAGGCGTACAGCAGCACCACCACGGCCACGAGACCGAAGGCTGCGGCAACCAGGAACGGCTTCCGCCGGTCCAAGGTGCGCTGTGCCTGGACGACCTTGGGCAGCAGGTTGAGTGCGTAGACAACCTTCCCGGCTCCGGCAAGCGCACTGCCCAGCGCCTCGCCGTACCGCTCAGGGGCGGTGTCCGTGCCGCCGGTGACGCCGGCGAATGGGGCGAACATCTCGACCTCTATCTTCAGCCGGTCGGCCAGGAACGCGCGCAGACCGTTGATCGTGCTGTAGCCGCCCGCGAGATACAGCTTCTGCGGCTTCTCGCCGTTGAGCTGTGACTTGTAGAAGGTGAGGGACCGCGTGATCTCCATGATCAGACGGGTGATGGTGGCACGCACATTCTTCGCCGCATCACTGTCGTTCTCGGCCGGGGAGGCGAGGTTGATCTTCGAGAACATCGCCGTGCGCGTGTCCGCCTCGGTCATATTGAGGTTCTTTGACAGGCCCGAGATGATGGCGCTGCCCGTGACGGGGAGTGTCCGCATCCAGACCTTGGTTCCGTCTGCGATGGTCAGGTTGCTGGCAGTGGCTCCAATGCTGAGGACCGCGGCGGGCGAACTGCATGAGCCCCCGTGTGCCTGGAGCAGGACATTGCCCAAGGCCAGCGCGCCGCTCTCTATGGCGACGGGCTCGAACCCCGCCTCGGCGCACATGGCAAGCAGCTCGGCATTGATGTCCTTCTTAATTGCAGCAAGGGAGACGTGGCTTTGCTCCTCCTCGGTGCCCACCACCACATAGTCCCAGTCAAGCTCCTCGAGGCCGAAGGGCAACTGCTGCTTCGCTTCCTCGGCCAACTGCTGATGGAAGGTTGCGGTGGGCACCTTCAGCGCCCGGATGAGCGTATGGGCGCTTGGCGCGGTCACCACCACCCGCCCGGGCGGCACGGTTCCGCTGCTCTTCCAGCCTTTCAACGCCTCGACTGCGGCGGAACGCCATGCCGCTCCATCGGCCTCGGCCGGCACCGACAACTGGACGGAGTGGCATGCTTCGACTTTAAGCCCGGCCTTCTGGACGCTGAGCACTACGCACTTCAACGACTCGCGGCCAAGATCGATTCCCGTGATGTTACTGTCTCCCACGATCGTCCTCGTCGTGTCCTGATGATAACCGAGTTACCAAAAACCAAAAAACCCGCGCACTGGGCGCATTCGCAAACAAATCGCACTATACTACCAAAAATGTTTTCACTTGTCAACAATGTTCACGATTTTGCAATCTTTCGCCCTTATTTTGCGCTCCGGCCGCCCTTGTGACGCCATCTGTTGCACCGTTCCCGATGTCCGCCTCATGGCCCTGTCCCCCGCACAACCGCGTTGGATGCCGGTACCGGTTCCGCCCCGGCTCCTGCCTGGCCGAGCCGGACGCTCAGGGCCTGCACCTCTTCCTCCTGCGCGCGGGTGCGCGCGTGCTTGCGCGCGCGGTCAACCGCCGCGCGTGCCACCTCCTGGTCTCCCGCTGCAAGCGCGTTCCGGGCAACGCCCAGTTGCACTGCGGGATCAACCGGCGTGAACCGGACCGCCTGGCGGTAGCGGTCGAGGGCAAGCCTGTGTTCGTCCCGCTCCTCGGCCGCAGCAGCCCAGGAGCAGTAGGCCGCCGCGACGTCGCACGCAGCGGTGTCCGTCGGATTCAGCAGGTACAATTGCTCGAGCGCGGCAATGGCGCGCGCGAAGCTGCCCAGGCGGAGCTGGAGGGTGCCCATCAGCCGGTAGGCTTCGGCCATGTCCGGCTTCAGGGCCAGCGCCATGCCCACGCACTCGAGGGCGGTGTTGGTGTCATCCGCGGCCGCGGCGATCGCGGCAAGGTGGTACTGGGCCTCGGCAGCCATGGGCCCGTCAAGGTCCACCTGCCTCCATGCGCGCGCCGCATCGCCCGTCTGGTTCAGCTTGAGCCGGGCAAGCCCGAGGTTGAACCAGGCAACGCTGCTGTTCGAGACGATGCCGGTCACTTCCTCGAAGCAGGTCGCGGCCATGGCGAACTGGGTTGCCGCGGCGTAGCCGACTCCCAGGTTGTAGAGATAGTCTGGATTGCCTGGAACAAGGTACGCGGCACGTTCGAGCAGGACTACTCCTCTCTTAAGCTGGCCATTCCTGGCCAGGGCGGTTCCAAACAGGTAATGGAACTGTGCGTTCTTCGGCTCGAGGGAGAGGGCCTGCTCGTAGAATGGAACGCCTTTCCCGAACTGGCCAAGCCGCTCGTAGCAGGCGCCCAGGTTCAGGCACGCCTCGGCCATGCGCGGTTCCTGCTTCAGCGCCGAACGGAACAGCTTGATGGCACCGGTGTAGTCCTCCTTGGCGACCAAGCCCAAGCCCTCGCGGAAGAACGCCTGCGCGGCAACGGAACTGCCGGCGACGTAGGGCGCATTGGTGCCGGTGCTGTCTGCACACAGCACCGCACGGGAAAAGAAGACAAGCATGCACGACACAAGGTGTGCCTGGATCACCATGCGACGGCGGGCCTTTCGGCAGTTTAGTCTTTCCCGTTCCAATTGCCCGGTTTCCTTTCGCCATTAACGAACCAGTAGCCGACAAACGAGGGCGGGAACACGTTGGTCTTGATCTTGATGGGACGCTGCGGCTTGCCAATGACAAATGTCGCCTGGGGATTCGCGAAGTAGGACTGGCTGAGCATGGAACCTATGTATCCCGATGGAATGATGCCCAGGAATTCGTTCGTTGCCGCCACCTGCGGCCAGAACACGGCCGGGGGCATCCCTGCAACAAACAGCGTCTGGGCGTTTGCCAGGGGCCCGTTGGTCGCCATGTTCGAGTCCATGAACGTATCTGCCGAAATGCTCTTGAAACCGAGCCCCTTCCCGTTGGTGGTGGTGGCAAACATCCACGCGTCGTCAATGGTGCCGCCCCGGACGGTCTTGTACAAGTCGCAGACGAATACGCCCTGCAGCACTCCGGTCTTGGCGGCAAGGATGCTGGCGCCTTTCTGCTTGTAGCTGACCGGAGCGCGTACCTGGCCGAGGAGGGAGTCCGCCGTGACCTGTTTGAGGCCTGTTTCACCAGAGGGGCCGTAACACGCCAGCCCGTGGCACACCTGCGCCCGGCGGTCGTGCCTGTAGCCCAGTGTTCCCTTGGACATCGAAACGGACACCACGGAACCGGTCAGGTGGATTTCATCAATCGAGCATTTGGTTGCCTTAAGCGCTTTCAGGCTGCCGTCGCACGCAATGAACGGCAGTATGGTCTTGCCATCGCCTCCCGTGGCCTTCACCTTGATGGTGAGCGTGGCAGGCTCGGTCATGCCGCTGATCGAGATGGACCGCCCCTGCACATCGGCGTGTGCGGCGCCCAGCGGCTTGAGCGTGAAGTAGATCAGGTCGCCGTCCGTGTCGGTTGACGCCGTCTTGC
>Ga0315278_10001127_pt1 | contig 23161 bp, 18 predicted proteins | sample YL17G06_0_MG_FD_203880 | JGI IMG/M metagenome (GOLD analysis project Ga0315278, IMG submission 203880) | Sediment microbial communities from Yellowstone Lake, YNP, Wyoming, USA - YL17G06_0 | ecosystem: Environmental > Aquatic > Freshwater > Lake > Sediment | place: USA: Wyoming | collected... | reverse complement strand
ATACACATCCCATGGCACAGCCTGCCTGCGTTGATATGCATAGGGTGCAACGGTTGTAATAGCGCATCAGTACGGCTTCAACTTGCTTGCCTTCAGTTAGGGCAAAGAGGGTCTTTATCGTTTCACCATCTGTTGATTTCTGAATCCTGACTGGGCTAAGTTTGGAAAATGATGGTTTTTCACTATCTGTAGTTTTACTTTCTGCAAAATATTCCCCCAGTTTTTGTTTTAATCCTTTTGGTAAAGGTGTGAAATCATCTAGTGAGGACCAAAGCTGTAGATACAAACCTTCCCAAATCTGAGCTGCCCGGTAATCTGGTTCACCCCAAGTCTTGCATAATTCAATCAGATCTTCGGAGTTTAAATCATATATGCTGGAAGTTTTCTGCATAGGCAATCCTTGAATTAATCTAGCTGCTTAATTTATCTCTTAGACCAATCCATTTTTACGATGCTTTCAAGGTCTAAGGTGATAATATCAGGAGCAGGCTGCCATGCATGGGCTTGACTTTCATCTGTTACTCCTGAAAGCACAAGAGCAGTATGGCATCCAATTATTTGAGCCCCAGCGATATCGGTCTCAGGCCGATCCCCAACTACCAAAACATGTGAAGCTGTTACATTCAATCGATCCAATGCAATCTGATACATGGTTGCTTCAGGCTTTCCAGCTATCAAAGGTAACACACCACTGGCTGCTGTTAATGCAGCCAATATGGATCCAGAGCCAGGTACCAGACCCTGTGGCGTTGGAAAGGTAAGGTCGGGATTTGTACCTATAAATGGTAAACCTTTCCGAAGCAGTAATGTCGCAATTTTTAACTTTTCATAAGTTAATTGTCTATCCATTCCAGCCACAACTGCGACAGCTTCGGTATTAGAATGATAAAATCCTTGTTCAGAACAAGCATCAACGAGCCCTTGCTCACCGATAATATAAATTTGAGCGCCCGTTGGAAATAACTTATTTAAATTATAAATTACTGCTGCAGCAGATGTAACGATTTGCCAGGTCTCGGCTAACACGCTATATGAGGCCAATAACTCAATGTATTGGAGTGGGGTCCGTGTGGCATTGTTGGTGGCGAAAAGAACTCTCCAACCAATTCTTTCGATTTCAGCAAAGATGGTTTTAAGATCTCCTATAGGCTCGTTCTCTCGCCATAGGACGCCATCCATATCAAGGATAATTGCATCGATTGAGGTGTCAATTTTGCTTGTCATAATTCCATAGGGATATAACATTTTAGTTATATTTAAAATAAATATACCCGGAAAAACAGAATTGATGCAAATCTTCTCCGGGTATATCCAATTTCATAATTAGTAAGAATAATTATTGGCAGGTTCTATCTCATTTGAAATTATTTTGGTTTTTGTGCCTTATCAGGAGGCGATTCGAGTACCTGATCTGCAATTCCGTAATCGACAGCTGCCTTCGCATCCATATAAAAGTTTCGATCAGTATCTTTTTCAATCGTCTCAACCGATTGACCTGTATGGAATGATAATATCTGGTTCAACCTTTTTTTAAGCCGTAGGATTTCACGGGCTTCAATTTCAATATCAGTCGCCTGTCCTTGGACACCACCCAATGGCTGATGTATATGTATAGTCGCATGTGGTAATGCATAACGTTGTCCTTTCGTACCTGCCGCCAGCAAGACTGTGCCAAATGAAGCTGTCACGCCCACAGCTACAGTGCTGATAGGATTTGTGATCATCTGCATGGTGTCATATATTGCCAGTCCCGCATAAACCTGACCTCCAGGTGAGTTTATATACATCGAGATGGGTGCTTCACGGTCTTCCTGATTCAGGAATAGCAATTGTGCTACGGTCAGATTTGCGATCTGATCATTGATTGGGGTTCCCAGGAAAACAATACGATTCTTAAGTAATAGAGAGAATATGTCATAAGCACGTTCACCTCTTCCGGTGGTTTCGATAACCATCGGGACAAGGGATAAAGGATCATTTAGTTTCATTCTTTTCCACCTTTCGGGTTGTTTTTTTCTTTTTTGGTTTTTCGTTTGTCTCATCAGTTTCTGATATCTGTTGAGGCTCTGTAGATATCGTTTCGGTTGCCTGTTCTTCAAGCTCACCACGTGCGATTGTTTGAAGATAGTCCCATGTATGGTTAACCAATAAGTCAGCTCCGATATTACCAATCATGCCACGAACAAAGTCGTTAGTAAGAGTTTTACGCGCTTTATCGGCGGGCACCATACGACCTAGCTCATCCAAAGTACGCATGGATTCGGTTTCTAATTCCTTATTATCAACATGAATATTTTCTACTCTGGCAATTTCAAGCAACACTAAAGTATGTTTAAGCCGTTCTGCTGCTTGAGGTTTTAGTTCTGTTCGCAAGCCATCCAAATCGATCTTACGCATTTTTAGATAGGTTTCCATATCGATTTTCTGCTGGGCTAACCGATTTTCAAGTTGCTCAGTAAAAATATCAACCTCGCGGTTCAACATCTGTGGTGGATATTTTATGACCGCATCCTTGAGCAATTCCTTCATGATTTTATCGTGATAGTTGTTGTCATAATCTTCTTTTGATTGTTTCACCAAGGATATTCGAATATCATCAGTCAAAGATGCCAGGTTCTCATATTGCTCACCAATCGACTGTGCAAATTCATCTGTCAATTCAGGTAATATCCGTTTCTTGATTTCTTCAACCTTTATTTGTGCTTCTACATCTTTACCACGCAAGTCAGTATACACAGAGTCGTCAGGATAGGTGTATAGAAATGTATTTTCCTCCCCAGTTTTTAGACCAAGCAAATGATGAGAAAACCCCTGGAAAGGCCATTCACTTTTGTCACCAATTTTTGATAAAACCACAACTGGCATGCTCCGGTCTTTCACTAGGGAAGGGAGCTCACCTTCTGCTGGATGTGACCGCATTATGGAGAGCTTGATAAATACCTGGTCACCTTCCTTGGCTGGTTGATCTGAAGGTTCAAGAACGACCTGTCTCTCTCTCAGATCTTCCAAAACCTTGTTAATATCTTTCTTTGATATCGCTTTAGGTTTATAGGGGATGCGGATTTTCTTATACTCTCCCAATATTACCTCAGGCTCAAGTGGCACGATAAACTCGAATGTAAGTGGATCGAGCTTTGGCATTTTCTCAAGCGAACCAGGACCATAAGGTTTGATCTTGGATTCCTCAATTATTTTTGGATATAGATCTTTTACCAGGATGTCCAATGCTTCTTCGAGAATAGCCTCTTCGCCATAATTCCGAACAACAATGGGGTAAGGTGCCTTACCGGGGCGAAATCCAGCTATTTTTTTATGTTGAGAGATATGCCGTGCAGCACTTTTTTTAGCTTCTTCCAGCTTGGATGATTCAACCTGGACGGTTAATTTAACCTGATGATTTTCGAGAATTTGTTGTTCGATGTTCAAATCATTATCCCTTTGGTTCACCCCGAGAATTTATTGCCGGGGTAAAAATTTATGGGGAAGGAGGGACTTGAACCCTCACGCCTTGCGGCACATGATCCTAAGTCATGCCTGTCTGCCAATTCCAGCACTTCCCCGCGGGGTGGAATTATAAGCTAGAGGGAAGAGGACGTCAATAAATCGGATATAATCGTGCAGACTTTCTATCAATATGTTAATAGTCCATTATAGGAGAGATAGTTTGGGACGGATAATCAAGACTGGGAGTGCAAGTAAGGATAGAGCATGGTTGGAGAAAGGCATTGTAGTTGCCATCCACGAGCTGGTAAAACAAACTAAAACTGATGGATCTACTTATGATTTAGTGGCGTTTATTTCATTGTCATTAAAAGCCATTGGAAATACTATTGAAGAATCAGTCGCTGCGTGGGAAAAACGCGATTATTGGGTAAAGGCAGACCGATACAGGATGGAATGGATTTGGGCATCCCGGTTGAGCGATGAATTATTACAAGCTTTAAGTAAAGAAGATTGGGGAAACGTAGCGATAATTATCGCCCAGGTCACCCAGAAAATGAGCAAAGTCAAGGTTCCGATGAAAAACCGAATTGGAACCCCTTGGGTTGGCTCATGGGCTCGATTAATACGCCCAGAACAAAGTCATTAGCGCACAGACAGCAGTTATGACTATCGCAATTATTGCTGTTGTCCGAAAAACCTGAGCTTCGTCACCGATCCGGTCGATACTGGCTGCAGCGTTTTGTAACTTTGCAGGTGAGATCACACTAGCTAAACCACCTCCAATTCCACTGGCAGCTGCGACGACTAGACCAATTGCGCCAATTTCCTCAGCTGTTGAAAGATGAAGATTTGTTAGCATAACAATAGCAGAGGTTTCCGATCCACTAATGAAACCAGCAAATAGTCCTAGGTATGGGGAGATAAAAGGATAAAATCGCTCAAAGGTTGAGGCAGCTGTTGTCGCCAACAACGAGATCATGTTTATGTTTTGATCAATAATGTGCCAGCTTGCATCTTTCCCCGATTGATTATATAGATATGCAATGCCAAAAAAGATGGCTGCGGAAAACACCGGACGTGGAGCTCTCTTAAGCCACTTTTTGATACTAATCTGTAATTGACCGGAAGAGGTTTTCATAATTGGGAGTGAAACGAGGGTGCTGAAGGCGATCCAGAAGTATGCCTGCCAAAATAATCGGATTTTTTCCGGCGATCCTGGGATTATCTCTAGTGGCATGGAAAAGCGATTAAAAGTCAGATCGAATATTGGTAAAAAAGGGGTATTAATAAGAAGAGAAATAATAATAAGAATTACCCAAGGAGAAATTGCAGCGAATAAAGTCATTCGTTTTTCAGCGGTTATATCAGCTGCATCCATTTTATTCCGATCCTGGATTGGCTTTCGAATTATTACGAGATACAATAACATCATAACGATCACACCGATGCCAGCAGCAATTCCAGTCACGGTGATCAACCCCAATTTATTCATACCAATACAGATAAATCCTGCTGTAAGACCGGATAAGACTGCAGGGACTGCACCCCGAGAGACCATTTTCCATCCGCCGACGATCCAAAGCATTCCTAGAGCAATGCATGTGCTGATCACAGGCATATAACGGGCAAAATACATTCCCACGTCTTTTACTGACATGCCAACAATGTTTGAAAATACTACCACGGGAACACCGAGAAGAGCATAAGTCGTTAAAGCGTCATAACCGATCGCAGGTAAAGCGATAGCAACAAAAGAGGAATATCCCAAAGAAAGCATGATGGGCGGAAGGATCGATACTGGAACAGCACCTAAAGCAGTGAGTAAGGTCCCAAATCCCACATTAATAATCATGATCTGTACTATTTTGTCTTTTGGGGAAATTGTTTTAATAAGAGAAACGATACGTGCAATAGCACCAGTTTCTTGCATAATGGTTACTTGAAATAGCGAAGTGGCAACAACCAATGCTATTGGTAATGAAGCAATGATTCCTCCCAGGCTTGATAGGAGAATAACGTATATAGAAGTCTTAAAATACAACCAGGCGATGAAAGCTGTCACTAACCAACCAACTAAACCTGCAACATCTGCCGGGGTGCGGCGGAAAGCAAGCATGATAAATATTACGATTACCGGTGTGATTGCCAAAAATATACTAAGTAAATTATTTTCGTCCATCTAATGATCCAAAACCTCCACCACCAGGTGTGCAAATACTTAGAACATCACCGTTAGAAACATAAAAAGAACCTTTTCCTGGTAATTGGACTTCTTCCGTTCCATGGATTAGTTTATTTTCTCCATTTTTCCCTGGTCCACCCCCATCTAACCCATACGGAGAGGTTGACCGTCTCTCGGATATTAGAGTCACCTGAGCATCAGTCAGGAGTTTGATCTCACGGTTGATCCCATCGCCTCCATTATGAACACCTATTCCGCCACTATTTCTGCGTATTTCGTAACGAGTAACTCGTAATGGATAAGTGTACTCCAAGGCTTCAATAGGAGTATTCAAGGTATTCGTCATATGGCTTTGGATAGCAGAGAAGCCATCTCTGTTTTGAGAAGCTCCTGTACCACCACCAATTGTCTCGTAATAAGTAAAGTACCTTCCCTTTTCTGGGTCCCAACCGCCTATGCTGACATTATTCATCGTCCCTTGAGAAGCAGCAGGGATACGGTCTGGGCATGCTTGAGCTAATGCGCCGAGTAAGACATCAACTATACGCTGTGACGTTTCCACATTTCCACCCGCAACTGGAGCGGGATGGACAGCATTAACTACCGTTCCAAGCGGGGCGATGATTTTTATCGGGTTCAAACAACCGCTATTATTAGGTACATCAAGACCGATCAAGGAGCGAAATACATAGTTGACCGCAGATAAAGTGATCGCATACACCGCATTTATACTTCCCTCTTGTTGGGCAGCTGAGCCAGTAAAATCAACCAAGGCGCTATCATTGTCTATAGTGATTGTCACCTTAATAGGGACTTCCGACTCTGTAATACCGTTATTATCAAGTCGATCTTTAAAATAATATTTTCCATTTGGGAGCTCAGAAAGTAAATGACGCGTCATCCTCTCTGTATAATTTAATAGTTCTTGCATGTAATGGGATACTTCGATTGTGTTATAACGGTGGAATAAATCATCGAGGAGGATTAAACCACGTTGGTTTGCCCCAATTTGGGCATATAAGTCTCCTGAACGCTCCTCCGGTGTGCGGACGTTGGAAAGGATTAAATCAAATATATCATTGTTCAATTTACCTGCGCTCAATAATTTTATTGGAGGGATGATCAGACCCTCCTGATAAATTTCCCGCGCAATGGGCATTGAACCTGGTGTAATACCCCCAACGTCTGCGTGATGTGCCCGGCAGGCAACATAGGCAAAAGGACCTGCAAATTTATCTAAAGGGAATTTTGGGAAAGGCGACTTAACGATTGTACTTGAATCGGAGATAAATACTGGGGTTACCAAGGTAATATCTGGCAGATGAGTCCCACCAAGATATGGGTTGTTAAGAATTATCGTGTCTCCGGGGCAAAGTGAGTCTTGTTTGCTATTATATTTTGAGATTACAGCGGCAACAGATAATGGCATTGAACCTAGGTGGACTGGAATATGTGCTGCCTGGGCGATCATGCTGCCGTTTGCATTGAATATGGCACAAGAAAAATCACGACGTTCCTTAATATTGGGTGAAAAGCTTGCTTTTCTGAGGACGGCTCCCATTTCTTCGCATATAGACGAAAATAAATGCTTGAATACTTCAAGGCGTATTGGATCTATGGGGTGATCAAAAAGGGTATTGCGCATAGGCATTATTACAAGTTTAGTTTTTTAGAAATACTCATTCCTTTATAAATTCTATAAATAATATCTGCCAATAGAGGGCCAATCGAAAGAACCTCAATTTTTGGGTGCATTTTTTCTGGTGAGAGTGGCAGTGTATTTGTCACAACCAATTTCTCGATACGATCGTCTTCATCTATAATTTTTAGCGCCGTAGGTAATAATATTGGATGAGTAATCGCTAAACAAGTTTTACCCTGAGCACCATGTTTATATAGATCATCAATCTGCCGAAGGACGCTTCCACCTGCCATTAAATCATCAACGATGATTGGGCGGCGACCAGAGATATCGCCCACGATATGGGTGGTTTTGACGTCTGAAGTACTTGTTCTCCGCTTATGCATGATTACCAAGGGCAAATCGAGCACTCCGGCATATTTGCCTGCCAGACTGGCACGACCAACATCTGGGCTGACTATAGCAGCATTACTAAATTCTGGCTTACGGAAGAAATTGGATAACAACGAAATTGCGGAGAGAGGATCGACAGGAATATTAAAAAAACCTTGAATTGCAGTGTTATGAATATCTATAAATATTACACGTGCTGCTCCCTGGCATTCCAAAAGATTGGCAACGACGCGCGCACTGATAGCTTCTCGTCCATGAGCCATCCTATCCTGCCGGGCATATGGAAAATACGGTATGACCACACTGATGCTATGGGCGCTTGCACGCCGAAATGCGTCCAGATATAACAATAACTCCATGAGATGATCGTTTACAGGCTCGGAGCAAGTTTGAATAAAGAAAATATCCTGGTCACGAACAACTTCATCGATATTCACATGGATCTCGGTGTCATCAAATATTTTCGTAGTGGATTTACCGATGGGAACACGAAGAATTTTAGTGACTTCTTGAGCCAGGCTTGGGTGAGAGGAACCTGTAAATATCTGTAATGTATGTGTTGACATAAACTAATTTCCTTTTTTAAAATAAGAAGTTCAAAAATACATTAAACGGTACTTAATAAGGGCAATTGATATCGATCAGCAAATTCTGATATTTATCAACAGTCACAAGATCTCTTTGATTGATAAAAATAGTTGTATCGCTTGAAACAAAGAGAGCTGGCCCTTGCAGTTTCATGCTTGGCAATAATTGATCGTACCTGTAGATAGGGATTGTATTTGATCCATCTCTCGTCTCAAATTGTACATATTTTTCTGGCGATGGTTTCGCAATTACTGACTCACTACTTATTTGAGGGAGGAATACAGGAGGAATAATTCCAATGGCTCTCATGCGTATGTTAACAATTTCGATGGGCTTATCAGAATATGAATACCCATAAGCAGATGTGTGTGTTTCATGAAAGACTTCGATAAAATTTAATGTATAAGGGATATTCAACTCGTATGATTGTCCAGCATATCGGACATCTAAACTGGGTTGGATTTCAATTTGATCTTCTCGAAATCCTTGATCCTTTATATCGTATATACCTTTTTTGATTAAGGGAGAAAAATAAGCGTCTAATTGCACTTGTGTGGTAGTCCCAGGAAGCATAACCGTTTGGACATAATCTTTTATCACATTTGAGGCTAGCATTCCAAATGCAGATAACGTAGAGGCAAATTTTGAGATGATTACTTTTGGAATACCCAAGTTACGCGCCAGATCAGCCGCATGTAAGCCTCCTGCGCCACCAAAAGAAAATAAGCTAAATTCACGAGGGTCGTGGCCGCGTTCCACCGAAATGACTCTTAATGCTCTTTCCATCTGAATATTTACGACATCAATCACCCCAAAGGCTGCTTGAACTGGAGTTAGGTTTACTTTTTGCCCAAGTTTCAACATTGCAGAATATGCACGTTCTGGATAAAGATGCATCTGCCCACCCAGAAAATACTCGGGGAGAATGCGGCCTAATACGAGATTGGCATCTGTGACGGTGGGTAAAGCGCCTTTTCCATAGCAGGCTGGACCTGGATCCGCACCTGAGCTTTGTGGGCTAACACGGAGCAGGCCTCCTGGATCGACATATGCAATTGAACCACCCCCTGCTCCAATGGTATGTATGTCCAAAAATGGCAGGTGAATTGGGCATCCCCCTATGACGGCGTCTGTAGTTAAAGCAGGTTTTCCATTTATAAGCGATACATCAGTGGATGTACCTCCCATATCAAATGTAATTATTTTTACTTTTTGATCTTCTATGCTTCTATTATCATCATCAATAATAGATTTGCTGATATGTTGTGCACCAACGATACCACCAGCAGGTCCGGATAGAATGCACCGTGCACCATTTTGCCTTGCTTCAGATAGGTTGATCATTCCACCATTGGATTGCATGATTTGCAGTTTGGAGTCTGGTAAGTAATTCTGTAATGTTGATAGATAGCGATCGAGAGTCGGAGATACATATGCATTTACAACGGTCGTGCTGGTGCGTTCATACTCCCGGTACTCCGGCAAGATTTCTGAAGAAGCAGAGACAAAATAACCCCAATTGCGTATACGGCTCACAATCATTTGTTCATGTTGAGGGCACAAAAAAGAAAACAATAGACATACAGCAACCGATTCAATGTTGTATTGACTGAGATACTTTGATATTTCATTAACCTGCTCGATATTTAGAGGTGTGATGACATCTCCATGAGAGTTAATACGCTCATCAACTTCAAAACGTAGATCAGAAGGAACAAGTGCAGGTAATGGTGCAAGGTTCCAATCATATAGATCTGGGCGATTTTGGCGACCGATTTGAAGGACATCTCTAAAACCATTTGTAGTAATTAATGCTGTTCGTGCGCCTTTTCTCTCCAGTAAGGCATTTGTCGCTACAGTCGATCCATGGATGATCTGAGCAGGATATTCTGTCAATCCATTATTCAGTCCTTTTAAAACAGTATTTGCTGGGTTTGAGGTATCAGTAAGGAGCTTGAATGTGGTTATACTTCCATTTATTGGATCATATACCACGAAATCAGTGAAAGTACCACCAATATCAATTCCAATGCGCAACATGGTAACTCAGTATAGAGTATTCAATTGAAAATTACAAGGGAAGAAGATGTCCTTTATAGAAATGAGGTCTGATATGCAACAGATTTCCCATTGATCAATATGAAAGGCGCAGCACGTTTGAGATTTACTCCAAACGATGACAATTCTTCAAGTTGAGCTAACTTTTTCCAAATACGGGTTTCAATGATTGAATTAGCAATTTTTGGACCTATGCCTGGCACACGGAGAAGCATATGTTTGTCAGCATTATTAATTTCAACTGGATTTTCGAGTAGATTTCGCTTCGCCCATGCATATTTTGGATCGACATCTAAAGGTAGATGACCATCTGGATCAAATGGTAGGTCTTCCATGCTAAATCCATAATCACGGAGAAGAAATGAAGCTTCATACAGCCGATGTTCACGAACAGGAGATCCAGGAGGAATGTTTTCTAAGGGAGTATCGGTGATGGGGTTAAAACTTGAATAATAGGCACGTTTTAAGTGTAATTGAGTGTATAAATATTCAGTTGTGATCATTAATTCCAGGTCTGTCTCACCAACAGCACTTACCACGAATTGGGTTACAGATGATGGCCAACGTCCGTTCCAGCCTTTATAAGGCGGTTGAGTAAGGCGAATTTGTTGGATCCATTTTAAAGGTTGCATAAGCTCTTCAATGAATTGTTTAAGCGGGGCAAGTTTTGCGAGCCGTTCTGTTGTTGGCGCTTCGAGATTAATAGAAACACGATCAGCCAGCTGCATAGCACGCTCCACCTGATCAAATTCAGCTCCCGGCATAATTTTTAAATGGATATAGCCACGATAAGATAATTTATTACGCAAGATATCTGCAGTATCAATAAGCATATCCTGGGTAAAAATCCCATTCTTGACTATACCAGAGCTCAAGAATATTCCTTCTGCGATGTGCGCATGATGAAGCGACATAAAAACCTTAGCAAATTCCTCAGGTGTAAAAGTTGCACGTTGAAAATCCCGTCCGGCTCGGAAGGGACAATAATAACAATTGCGTTCACAAACTGTGGAAAGTTGAGATTTTAATAGCGCAATGCGTTTTCCATTGGGTAATACAGCATCACTTACGTTGATCTTATCTTGCTTTCGAGAGGAAAGTTGGGGGCAATTTGAATCTTCAGCAGGTTCAAGATGCATCTGTGAGGTAAGCAGCTTTAGCCGATCATAAGGTTCCATGATTATATTATAGAACAAAAGAGCTAAATGTCAATATATTAAATAAAAAACTACCTGCTTCTTCAAAGATAAATTGAAAAGCAGGTAAGTGATAGATAGAATGATTCTTAATTTCCCTGGGATTGTAACAAGCGGTAGAGAGATCGCCTTGCCAAGATATCTGTGCTTACCATGCCTTGAACCTTTTTACCTTCAATGACGGGCATAGCTGAGATTTCGTGGTACTCTAGCTTGCGCACCAGATCCAGAATGGGATCATCTGGTTTAGCTGCAATTACAGATCGGGTCATAATCTGGTCAATAGTAGCTTTTTCTATGGGCCCCCGGGAGGCTGCTTTAGTAATATCCCAATTCGAAATTACACCTACAAGCTCATTCCGATGATTGGTTACTGCCAGGATAGGGCAGCCTGTTTCGACTAACAGTTTAGCAGCTTCTTGTACAGTACTCGTGGCTTGAATGGTGATGATAGATTCCATAATATCTGAAGCTTTACGATCTTTTTCGCGGGAGGTAATACGGCTGATACTGATATCTTCAGCAGCTTCACAAGGAAGCATATCCGGGTCGCTGATCAGACGATCAACTAGCTCATGCATATTACGTTTGATTACTTCATCGCGAGCTTTTTCTGCTGCCTTTACTCGTTTCTCTGCCAAGACAATATATTCCTCGGAATGCTGATTGAGCCAATTATTTACTGCCTCAACATTACCTAAGAGTTTCTCAGGAATTCTTAATCGCTCTGGAGTTTTTATCAGGTGCTCTTGGGCAGCAAATATTACACCACCTGAGTTAACCAAATAATCGGGAATAATTAATACTCCTTTTTGACGATATACCTCTCGCTCAAGTCGAGATCGTGCATATTTTCGGCTCCGGTCTGGCGAATATGTATTTGCACCTTCAATAATTATTTTCCAGGTACCCATGTGGTCTGTAGTCATCGATGGTTTGGATGTATCTGTGATATCCAAATAGTTTGCAATGGGCGCAGCTGGTATGAAACAAAATGCAGATTCTCTCAATAGGTCTTCCGGATAGCTGGAAAATTTGGTGGCGGATATACTATTTGAAAGATTGATTATCTTATCCAGGTAATATGGCTTTGCAACAGTTCCTTTCACTGTCCAATAATCAAATAGTTCATCAATGGGTAATCCAGTTGGATCAAATAGATACCCAGATATATCACTAACCCCTACAATTCGAGCTCTTGGAATATATTTTTGTATGAACCTTGCCGCATTTGCTCCTACAGCTCCAAAGCCCTGGATCAAAACTGTGATCTCAGTAACGTCAAATAAAAGAGAATTAGAGAATTGTAGTAGGGTGGATAAGCGAGTCATTTCATGAAGTAAAGAATCAAGTGCGATTGCCAGGCCACCTCCAGCAGCACCAAGCTGATCAATTCGGTTACCTCCCATCTCAACTGGTTTCGAGAGTGCATTATCCAAACCGTTCATGATGGCGATTGTTTTCATATCAGCATCATTTGTACCGACATCAGGTCCGGGTAGATAGATATCTCTATAATGGAAGATTAGATGTGCAAAACGCCGGATAACTTCCTGATGAATATCAGGTGAAAGATTAGGGTCTGCAATTATTCCAGCTTTACCACCCCCATATGGTAAATTAGCAGCAGCATTCTTTAATGTCATACCTCTGGCCAGATTATGAACCGTGCTGGGTGTTAAATCGGGGGATAAACGAATTCCACCCATGGATGGGCGTCCCATGGCGAGGTTATCTACAACAAGGTAACCTCCTACTTCCAAAGGAGACGCTTCATCCCACATACAAGATAACAATTTTGGACCTAGACTATCTACTTCGATTCCTAGTCTTCCCAACCTGTCAACATCTAATGGACCAAAATCCATGAAGCACTTACTATCCTCGCAGACGAGTCGATTTTTCCAGGTTTGCTCAGGGATTTGTGCCTTGAGGAACGCTTCCATCTGTTTTGGGATCATGACTCACCTATTTATGAAGATTCTGTGCGGCAATAAAAGATAATCCATTTTGAGTAAGAGCGTATGCGGTGTTATTGGCGGAATCAAATTTATCTATGAAGTTTAGCTGAAGATTTTCCCAATCACCCGATTCAATCACTTCACTTTTATCCCTGAAATAATCAAGTATATCTGAAGGGTGGAGACGTGTTTGATCAATTTCGGGATCGCCGCCCTCATGTTTGGCAGAAATATTGGCCACATGGTCTGCAAGCTGGATCAACTCTTCTCGACGATCATATGGTTGGCGAACAATACTCTTCCAGGTTTCAGTTATGTGATGTTCAAATCTGACGACATCTTCGAAGCCAAAATCCTTCCTGAATTGAGCTGTAACCTCAAGCGTTTCGTTATTTACCGAATTACTCCAGTTAAAACCGATAAGGGGGGATGTACCGTCTTCGCGAGAGAAGAGCTTGGCTGCAAGCAAGGTCCATAATCCAGCGTATGGATTATCATTTCCCATAAAAACGGAGATTTTAAACTCAATATTTACACCAATTCGATACAAGAAATACCCCAAAAGTACCGTACCTGGATTAATATTCAATACCTGGCGGACGCCGTAGTTCGTATAGTAATACAGATATTCATCCAGCCATTTTAATGGATAATGATTGGGCTGACCGATACCTCCAAAATACCCTGTGATAGTCTCAGGACCACCTAAATGAATATTTGAACCGTCGGTTCCTTTTGTATCGAGGGTCTCTACATAGGATGCTCCAATAATATTCATTGCTGCTGCGATAGCTGGTAAATCACCATCCAATTCCTGTTCTTTCATTTTACGGACTTTTATGAACCTTCCAGGCATTAAACTCTGTTGCTCAATGGCTTTTTTTGCCGCTGCGATGACCCAGGGAAAGTACTGACATGCGCTAACTTCAAGCGTTACAGCAAAATCATCATGAAAATCCATTGAATTGGATTTTTCTCCCAAAACTTTTCTGCGATAGTCAGCTACACTGATGAAGGCATTATTATCCCGCGCCTGTACTAGCCATTCAAGATCCTTTAAATATTCCGGTTTTGTTGCTTCAACCTTTTTGAGCAGAGATCCAAGCTGTCCTGCTTGCTCAGCTTTATAATTAATTTCTTCAGGTGTTCCGTATTTTTCAACAACCTCAAGAAAATTGTTAATTACTTTCATATCGGGGTTTAACAAAATCGCATTCAATGCATCAAGTCTGGAAGGGTCTATTCTTAGCAATTGACGAATTTTCTCATCCATAATATTCATTCTCCTCATCAGAAGTATGAGCGGACAGGTTAGCAAATATAATAGTACGAGTATCCAATAATTTATAATAAACGCTTAGTCAACCGTCAATGTCTTGCTAAGGTTACGAGGGTAATCGGGATCGAATCCTCTAGAAATACTGATGTGGTAGGCAAGTAATTGTAGTGGGATTATCGCAAGAATGGGATTATATAGGGAACCAGCTGTAGGTATACTGATTAATCCACCTGAATTGGAACGCAGCCTGGTATTTTCTTCACCCACGACAATGGTCTGGGCTCCTCTACAAGCGACTTCATTGATTCCACTAATAATCAACGAAACATCTTCTGGACCGGCAATAAATATGATCGGATATCCTTCTCGAACAACTGCCAAAGGACCGTGTTTGAACTCAGTCGATAATAAACCTTCTGAGTGGATATCTGTAACCTCTTTTAGTTTTAATGCGCCTTCGAGCGCTACCGAATAGGTCGATCCATATCCAAGAATATACATATCGTTCCAAGAGTCCAACATATTCTCCAAATCTTGGATTTGTTCCTCCGCCATCGTTATTGTTCGTTCAATGAATCCAGGTAATTCATGTAACCCAGATGTTTTGTGTTGACCCATTTTCAAAGCCAGGTATAAGAATGCGATCACCTGGTTAGTATATGTTTTTGTTGCTGGTACACTGATTTCATAACCACAGGTTAATGGTAAATAGAGTTCTGATTGTTTGGTGAGTGAAGAACCTATTACATTGACTAAGCTGAATATCTGTGTATCCTTACTTTTCGCAATTGCTAGTGCGTTCAAGACATCTTTCGTCTCTCCACTTTGGCTGACAAAGATCCCCACATCATCCGGACTTAATGTTGGCCCATATTGGGAACCAAATTGCGGAGCTAACACTGGAACGGCTGGTTTACCTGCCAAATTTGCCAGGTAATATGACCCCAATATACACGCATGATAACTTGTACCGCAACCAATTAAATATAGATGACGGGCATTCACCATCCTTTCCGCCATATCTATAGCACTTTTCGAATTATCCAAAAGGTGGATCAGATCACGTGATACCTTTGGTTGTTCGTGAATCTCTTTAAGCATAAAGTGAGCATAACCACCCTTTTGAGCAGCTTCCATGCTATCAGTAATTGTTTCAAATTGCCTTTCAATTACTGCACCGTCTTTTACTCTACGCAACTCGATTTTATCTGGTTGAAGGATTACTATCTCTCCGTCTTCTATATTCAGAATTACTTTTGTTAAAGGTAAAATGGATGGTAAATCAGAGGAAACGCAGGTTGCATTATTCGTGATTCCTGCAACCAGACCTGAACCTTTTTTAAATGCATATAGTTTTTCCTCCCCAGATATGCCGATTATAAATGAATAGTCGCCCATCAGGTCATTATAAGCATTTCTAATAGCATCAACGATCTTGAATCCTTTGATGAGATATCGTTCGACTGCATGTACGCAAGTTTCGCCATCATTATCAGACCGGACAATCATCCCTTCATCAATAAATTGTTGTCTAAGTTCAAGATTATTCACCACATTCCCATTATGGGCACCAACCATTAATCCTTTTGAATCTAAATGAGGTTGTGAATTTGCTTGAGATGGTGCGCCAAAAGTCGCCCAACGGAGTTGCACAATGCCACGACTGCCTACCATATCTTTGAAATTTAATCTTGGGGCTACTTCATCAACTTTCCCTACGTCTTTTTTAAGAGTGATGTGCCCATCATTCGTAAGAGTGGCGCATCCCACTGAATCATATCCCCGGTATGATAAATTTTTAGCTGCATCTATTAGTATGGGTCCCAAAACCTGCTCTTCTTTTGTAATAATCCCGAATATTCCACACATAATTTTCCTTATCTCGATTTCTCAGTATATCAGATTATCAGTAATCATTAAACAAACTGAATATAATAAATAATCGTTGCTGAACTTAATGCAGTTACCAATCAAAGAATTAAAAAGAAAATGCCGGCATCCATGAAACCAGATACTGGCATTTGTCTTGTATCAGTGGCTATATATTATGCTTTAACAATGCAATCTACTGGGCAAACCGATATACACTGTTGCGTGTCGAAGTGACCAACACATTCAACACAGGTGCTAGCATCAATTATATAGATCGTGTCTCCCTCGGTGATCGAATCTGTCGGACATTCTGGAATGCATGCTCCGCAGGAGATGCATTCCTCTGTAATTTTCATCGCCATAGTTATTTTCTCCTTCTTTGGTATGATCTCGAATTTTAAACTATTCTACCAATACACCAGTATAGGTTACTAAAACTCGCACAATGCGTCAAATGACAAATATCATGATTTCTGAGGATGGATGTGACGCTGTAAACACTTCATAAGGGTATTAAAGTATTTTTGGTGAAAGCGTGGGCACTTGATATTAATATTAATAGACAAGCACTTATCCATGTTTTGGTTTATCAGCCTTGGTGTATTTAAGCTCACTTCCACGTAGAATCGAATTAGTTCCATACTTTTCACGCAGAGAATCGACTGCGGACATTAAATTCCCGTTTTTCTCGCCTGCAGGATTCCATAGACTTAATTGACTCTGGGATTTGGAGAAATGTGTTATACCGACTCCCAATAGACGTACAGGTTTTCCTTTCTGCCAGTTATTAATAAATAGTTCCTTTACTGCACTATATATTTCTCGATCATCGTTGGTTGGGTTTAGTAGCGTAACCTGCCGCGTAAGCGTAGTGAAATTTTGCCACCGTAATTTAAGTTTCACTGTGTTCCCTGCCAATTCTTTCTTTCTTAAACGACGCCCAACACTTTCAGAAAGTTGATACAGAGTTTCATGTAAAACCAGGATATCCGTAACATCAACAGAAAAGGTCGTTTCATTACTAATAGATTTAACCTTATGGCTGGTATGGATAGCGCTTTCATCAATTCCTAAAGACCGTTTTGCAAGCTCATCACCGAATTTCCCAATTTCTTTATTCCGTTCTTCGTCGGACCATCGGGAGATATCGCCGATGGTGTGGATGCCTAATGCAGCCAGACGTCCTGCAGTTTTTGGACCGATGCCCCACAATGCTTTTGTTGGTAGTGGCGCTAGAAACTCTGCTTCTTTACCTGGCGATACAATCTGAATAGCACAGGGTGGTTTTGTTGATCGTTTTGACGCCTTACCAAAATCAGTAGCGATTTTTGCCACTAATTTATTCGGAGCAACACCAATGGAACACGGAAGATTGAAATGATCAAAAATATATTTTTGAATGGTTAAGGCAAGATTTCCACCATTCTCTGGGAGATCACTTAGATCAAGGAAAGCTTCATCAATCGAGACCTGTTCCACAAGAGGCGTCAATGTTTTAAAATAACCCATTATTTGTTTGGATATCTTTCCATAATCTCCATGTCTGCCAGACACGATGATCAAATCAGGACATAGTTTTATCGCCAGCGCCATAGGCATAGCAGAGTGAATTCCATTCATTCGGGCTGCATAGGAACAGGAAGCAACAACCCCACGCTGATCAGGACGGCCACCAACGGCGAATGGCTTTCCACGCAGAGATGGATCATTATTCTCTTCGACAGAACAAAAGAAGGCATCTAAATCGATGTGGAGGATTTTTCTAGGCATTTATTCGTATTTTAATGCAGCTACCGGAACCATTGTTGCTGCGCGCAGGGCAGGGTAGAGACCGGAAAGTAATCCGATCAGTGTGGCGAATATTAATGCAAATACTGGCAACCATAATGGAGTAAAAACTGCTGTGCTTGGTGGGGGTCCGCCTTGCTGGGCTGATTGCCCAGCAAGGTATGAAATAGCAAGAACATTGATCACCTGTCCTGCGCTCCATCCTAATAGCACTCCCCCTAAACCTCCAATAAACCCGATCCCAGCCGCTTCGCCAAGAAAGATGGATAACACATCCCGGTTTGTTGCTCCAATGGCTTTCATAAGACCGATCTCGCGTGTTCTTTCAAGGATCGCCATTGCCATCGTATTTGCGATCCCTATTGCTGCTACTAGTAGCGCAATCGCACCAACCCCACCAAATATAACCTGGAGGATGAGAAAAAAGCTGTTGATGCCCTGAACATAAGATTGTGGAGTATAAACTTGATATCCCAATTGGCTGATTTGATCACTAATATCCAATATTTGATCCACACTATCAACATTAACTACAAGCTGATTGTAACCATCTCGGTTTCGGTTGATCCGCTTACCCATCATCCATTCATTGAATAATGTTACATCAGCTAATGGCATGAAAACTGAATAATCTGATTCGCCTTTTGATTCCTGAAGGATGCCAACGATTCGGAGGGGCAATGATTTACGTATTTCATTCCCATTTTGATCGTATTTTATCAAAACAAGTTTGATCGTTTGTCCTAATAAATCTGGAGGGGCAGGTGGATCCTGCCCTGGACGCCATTGAGGATTGTAGAATTGGCTAGGAACCATCGCACCGATCACTGCAGTTCCCTTTTCCAAGGTATTTTCACCTCCCTGAAGATCTACACCAAGATAACTCAAGTCTTGTGCGCCCACACCGATTATCCCTGCGTAAGTTTCCAAGCGATTATATTTAAGTATTGATCCGCCTTGAATATAATCTCTGGGAATGACAGAATCTACCCCCGGTATCCCGGAAATCTGATCAATGGTATTATCTGTAATTAAGGTTTGAACCATTGGGTTTCCGCTTCCACCACCTCCACCACCTCCAGTACTATAAGCTACTGAATTTACTTCTTCATAATTTGGATAAACCTGTATCTGGGTTAAATCTCCGATACCATAGAGTTGTTGGGTTGCGTTTTTCTGCAACCCGATAGCAAGCGAAACCAAGACAACGACAGCTGCAGTACCAATGATGACACCGACTGCGGTGAGGGCAACGCGGGTCTTTCGTCTTGCCAGGTTATCTATAATGAGCGAAATTAAATCAATAATACTCATCAGGAATTGACTATCCTTGAAAGATAACTTTATGGACCTTTCAATGGAGGCTGAATTGGAATAATAATCGGTTGTTCTCCAGGAATAGCTGTTTCTAGAGGTTGATTACTAGCGGGTGATTGCGATGAATTGGTACCGCTATCAAGGCCAATTAATCCTAATATGAAGCGCCATACTTTTTGTAAGAAAGTCTCTGGTTGTGTTGGGATAACTTCGCCGTGTCCATTTTGACCACCATCGATGGGTGGCTCGATGACAGGTTGTTCCATCACGTCGACCGAAAGAGTCTTAGTTATTACTTCTCGTTCGTTGAAATCGTTCGTATAGTCGATTGTTACAAGAAGATCGACTGTACCAGCTTGGTCGGGTATATAATTGGCATCCATTGTAAAGTATCCACCCGCTTCAAGCGTTCCGACCAGGATTGAATTATTACTGAACTGACCGGTATCAGCATCTACGCGCATATTCCCAAGAACAACACTGTCATGCCCAAGATTTACCACCTGTAAGGGTAGAATATTTGGCTGTCCCATATATAAAATTGATGTATCTTGATAAAAATTAATATCTAACAAAGGCACTTGATAAACCAATAATGTGATGACCTGATCATCGGTGTATGTATGGTTTTGATCATCATAATATACAAAAGATATTTTTAATGGATATGCACCAGGCGTAGTTTTGGTATTAACGATAAGTAATTGGTTAACAGAAAGGCTGGTACCAGGATTTAATTGTCCCAAAGATTGCACATTAGATGAACCGATTGGCGCGAAATTAGTAAATTCTCCACTGCTTCCAGATATCCCTCCGGGTTGTTGCGTACCACCCTCACCCCCTGAAGTTCCGCTACCTCCACCAACGATCATTGATATTCGGTTAGCAGTTGAATTTCCCTTGTTATTTACCGTCATAGTTAAATTGAATTGAACACCAGGTTGAAGTGGGGTAATATCTGTTGTGTAACTGGTGATAACAAGTTGTGGTTTTACCGAAGGCGTAGGAGTTAAAGTCGGCGTGGGAGTGGGAGTGGACCACGTTGAATATGATTGATAAACGGGTAAGGTAATAACGAATGTCTCACTAAATAAAAAACCGGTTTCATCTGCATATGAAACAAGCATACTAATAGAGGAAAGATTACCCCATACGTCTGTACTAACTAAAAGTGGTTGAGCGAAGTCAAGGCGATTACCAGGAGCAATTTCGCCTACTGCCACTACACCTCCAGTATTAAGAGGGACTAAATCAGTGGATGTGAAAGTAGCAACCACATTCTTTGCATAATGTTGGCCTGCATTATATAGTGTAACGTAAAGGGTAAAACTATTTCCGGGTGAGATTTTTTCTTGGCTAATACTATAAGAATTTATTACCAAAACTGGACGTTCATATCCGTTTGGAGGTTCAGAAGTCTGGGTTGGTACCACCACAGTAGGAGGTGTTTGTATCACCTTGAGAGAATTACTTAGTGAAGCAGAAGAGGAATCTGGATTAGTAACTGTAACTGTATATGTTCCATCAGGTATTCCTGAAGGAACCAAAGCCATTAATGTTGAATTTGAAAAAAATGATGTAGCTAAGGAAGCATAACCATCCAACGAGACAACTGAGCCCATTACAAAATCTGTCCCAGTAATGGTGATATTGTTGTTTTGGAGATTAGAAATAGTATCTGGACTTAAACCTGTAATAAGTAATGCAGCTATGGCATTTGTTGGAAGAGAAACAAGTCCTAAAACAAAGGATATAAGCAAAAAGAAATTGAAATAAAGTGAATGTTTCTTTTTCATCATTAATAATCCTTGGTTTGCAAAGATAAAGCTGATTATGAATAAAGAAGTATACCTTTTGTTGTTAGTAGTATTGAAGCAGCGTTATATTCTTCTTCCGATACGATTAGCCCGTCCAACAAATAATAATTATGGGTAGCAAATTGCTTCATCCGAGAATCGTGAGTAACCACTAGAACAGAATGACCGGTTTGGTGAAGTTCCGAAAGTAGTTGCATAACATTCGCCCCACTTGCGGTATCTAAATTTCCTGTAGGTTCATCTGCCAAAATTAATATGGGATCGTTGATCAATGCACGCGCAATGGCAACTCTTTGTTGCTGTCCACCAGAGAGTTCTGTCGGTCGATGCATCATCCGGTCTTCCAGCCCAACCTGTTTTAGAACTTCTATCGATTTTTGGATACGTTGGCGTTTTGTTGAGTGTATAAAACGCAGTGGAAAAGCTATATTTTGTAAGGCATTCATGCTGGGAATAAGATTAAAAGATTGAAAAATAAATCCGACCGTCTTTCGGCGATAGATGGCTAATTCATTTTCATCCAATTCTTCTAACAACTGGCCATTAACTTCGATATTACCTTTTGTTGGTCTGTCGAGACCACCCAATAAATACAGAAGTGTTGATTTTCCAGATCCAGAAGGTCCCATTAATACAGTAAAGGAATTTGGCTCCAAAACTAAGTCAACACCCGCTAATGCGCGGACTATAGTCTGGCCCATATTAAATTCTTTATAAATCCGGGATATTTTAACGAACGAATCAGTCATGAGCAGGTGAGTAAAGTGGTCTAATGAGCTAGAAGAAAAATGGTCTCGTTATGTTTAAATTTCCAAGGGCACTTCCCAAATAGGATATGCCGGATTGAATAAGAAGGATAATGAGAGCCGTTAGGATGACACCGAAAATGGATTTTGTCGGATTTAAGCCAGTCGAAATACGTACACCAAGAATGAGAAGCATGATTTGCCATATCAAATAGATATCAATTAATGCAAGTATTTGACTGAGATAAAGTGGTAAACCGCTATCTCCCACTTGACTGAACCCAGATAATCCTGGGTTACTGATCAATTTGTGTGTAATCAAAAGGTAAATGATCTGGACGAATACTCTCACTGCTAGAGGTAGACTGGCCCATGCGACAATATTCATGGATAATGCTATGCTGCCTCGACCTCCTAGAAGAGTGGTTAACAAATGTAACAAACCTCCAAGGATTAACCAACCGATCCATACACCAGATAGTGCAGCGAATATAGGAAGAACATAGGTAAATATCGGTCCTTGGGTTGATTGGATAGCTTGAGTATATTGTGCTTGTTGTTCTGGTGTGTAATATTGAAAATCAGGTGGGTAAGTAATTTCACCCAATAATGCTGCTTGGTTTTTTATCCGCCCGACAAGAAATACATTGATACACACTGCGAATGATAATATCAGTAATGGGGTAAGCCATAAAGGATTCGTAAATGACACAAGGCGTTGAAAACAGTGCCTGGGATGGAACAACATCTCAGGCACCCAAGCGAAGTTAAATCGTTTACTCTGTACAATTGAGACGTCTGTCATAATTGTTCATACCTGTACAATACATTTATTATATTTCCAGACGATAATTATTTTTCTTTAAGTAGTAATTATT
>Ga0315278_10001124_pt1 | contig 23200 bp, 27 predicted proteins | sample YL17G06_0_MG_FD_203880 | JGI IMG/M metagenome (GOLD analysis project Ga0315278, IMG submission 203880) | Sediment microbial communities from Yellowstone Lake, YNP, Wyoming, USA - YL17G06_0 | ecosystem: Environmental > Aquatic > Freshwater > Lake > Sediment | place: USA: Wyoming | collected... | reverse complement strand
TTGAGACCATCTTTATTCCGGGTACCAGTTTGGGCTGTTAAATGGGAATGGGCTCAGGTGCCTGCGTAAATCAGATGAAGATTCGGAGATTTAAAAAGGTTATTAGACAGACTGCCGTTAGGGTGCATAATAAGGGTGACCACAAACTTATCAGATAAATTTAAATTTGTTAGGATTATTATAATAGTTATCTTTGGAGATAACATTATAACATGGCAAGACAAATAATTATTCATGGTGACTATTTTCTTGACTTTTATAAAGAACTGGATATTAAAGTAAAACATAAGATCCAATATGTTTTCGAGTTGATAAAACAAGTGGACAGAGTTCCGGAGAAATTTTTATCACCAATGACCGGATACGATGGACTTTATGAAATACGGATTGAATACCAGTCAAACATTTATCGGATATTTTGTTGTTTTGACCATGGACAGTTGGTTGTTTTATTTAATGGCTTTCAAAAGAAAACCCAAAAAACACCTAAAAACGAGATTGAGAGAGCAATGAGATTAAAGGATGAGTATTTTAAACTTAAGAGACAAAAAAGATGACAGACTATAAAAATATTAAGACATTTGACGAGTTGCTAGACCATGAGTATGGTCCAATCGGGACTGAAAGCCGAAATGAATATGAGGAGAAAGCCCAAATGTTCATTGTTAGCGAGATGTTAAAAGAAGCACGTAGAGAGGCTAAAATGACACAAGGACAACTGGCTGAAAAAGCCGGGACTAAAAAGAGTTATATTTCAAAAATTGAGAACGGGAAAGGTAATATTCAACTCTCGACACTCATCAGAATTTTTGAAAAGGGACTTAACCGGAAAATAGGACTGACTTTTTTATAAACCAATTACGCCCCCTAATAAATAGGACTTCATGTGGTCTGCAAGACCCAACTTGAATACGCGGTCATAAGCAATGCTGGAATTATTCACGTGGGATAATTCATCAATTGGTTAAAACTTATTGTACCAAGATGCTTATTCACATTGCCAGCCGCACTGCTCATACCGCAAAACGTTATGGTGAATAGTATGAAACAAGACAGATTATCAGGAATTTGGATAATTGTAACTTTAAAGTTACCTTTGCATATAATTTAATGACTCATGGAGAAGATCAGAGAGATAATTGCTTTCAAGAACTATTTTGAGGACTTTTTACGGAAGCAACCAATTAAGGTTCAGAATAAGATCTTCAAAATCTTAGAAGCAATAGGGACTTTAGAGAGGATACCAACTACCTATTTAAAACTCATTGCAGAGACCAAAGGACTTTACGAGGCAAGAATTCAAGTAGGGACTGACATTTGGCGTGTATTCTGCTTTTTCGACAAAGGATAATTAGTAATCCTTCTAAATGGATTTCAGAAATAGACACAGAAAACACCAAAAAACGAAATTGAAAAGGCAACAAAATTAATGACTGAGTATTATGAAAGCAAAAAATAGCAGCAAAGAAATTTCTACCTGGGCTGAAATCAAAGATCGGGTATATGGCGAAAAGGGTACAGAAAGACGTGACAACCTTGAAAGAGAGTCCGAATCATTCAAAATAGGTCTATTGATGAAAAAAGCAAGAGAATCTCGCAATATGACTCAGGAAGAATTAGGTCAGATCATTGACAAGAAAAGGACATATATTTCACGTGTCGAGAATAACGGAAGTAACATAACATTGAGTACACTTTTTGACATTGTTGAAAAAGGACTTGGGGGGAAAGTTAATATATCTATCGACATCTAGAATTTTAATTAATTACGCACCATAATACACGTGGTTTAAGCCATTGGGGCATAGATGTTTAATTCGTTTTATTTTGTATATTTATAAATATTTTAACGTGGGATAAGACAGCGGGTTTTTAACTCCCCAACGCCCCAAACCATGGAAACGTTACCTGCAAGCCTAAATAAAGGACATTAAAACTTGACATTGAAATACAGCAAACAGAAATTACAAATGATTATCAGTACAGTATTTAAATAAATTAATAATAAATTCTAAATCAAAAAAAATGAAACAGAAAATCAAAATCGTGGCACTACTTATTTTTGCTGCAATGGCCTCAGTAACACTAAGCGCTCAGGGACAGCAGAAAAAGAATCTCCCAAAGACTCCGGCAGGGAAGCCCAACATCATCGTTATCTGGGGCGATGACATCGGGCTGAGCAATATAAGTGCTTACTCACATGGACTTATGGGCTATAAAACACCTAATATTGACAGGGTAGCTAAAGCCGGTGTCATGTTTACTGATTATTATGCCGAACAAAGTTGTACAGCTGGCCGTGCTTCATTTATCACAGGACAGAGTGGCCTACGCACAGGAATGACCAAGGTAGGTATGCCCGGTGCAGACTTAGGTCTTCAAAAAGAAGATGCTACAATTGCTGAATTACTGAAAGGTCAGGGTTATGCTACAGGTCAGTTCGGGAAAAACCATTTGGGTGACCGCGATGAATTTCTGCCTACTATGCATGGTTTTGATGAATTTTACGGAAACCTTTATCACCTTAATGCAGAAGAAGAACCTGAATTGCGTGACTACCCTGCAGAAGCAGATTTTCCTGGATTTAGGGCAAAATATGGACCGCGTGGTGTTTTACATACTTGGGCAAATGCTGACGGCACACAAAAAATTGAAAACACCGGTCCGCTTACCAAAAAACGGATGGAAACTATCGATGATGAAATTGCTTCCATGGGTGCAGCCTATCTCGAACGTGAAGTAAAAGCAGGTAAGCCCGTATTCTTATGGGTAAACTTCACGCACATGCATTTCCGTACACATGCCAAACCCGAAAGTCAGGGTCAATCAGGTAGGTGGCAGAGCGATTATCATGATGCAATGATTGACCACGATAGAAATGTTGGAACTATACTTGATATGATAGAAAAACTTGGCATTAGCGAAAATACCATTATAATGTACAGTACCGATAACGGTCCTCACGAAAACAGTTGGCCCGATGCTGGAACAACTCCATTCCGCAGTGAGAAAAACACCAATTGGGAGGGTGCTTATCGTGTACCTGCATTTTTAAGCTGGCCCGGTCATATTCCTGCAGGCTCGGTATCTAATGATATTATTTCGCATCTCGACATGCTTCCTACATTCTTGGCTGCCGCAGGTGTTCCTGATGTAAAGGAAAAATTGCTGACTGGTTATGAAGCAGCTGGGAAAACCTTTAAAGTTCATCTTGACGGATACAATATGCTTCCACTTCTAACCGGTCAAACTACAAAAGATCCGCGCGAAGAATTCTTTTATATAAATGATGATGCACAGGTGGTTGCCGTCCGATATGATAACTGGAAAGTGGTGTTTATGGAGCAACGTGCAAAAGGGACTATGGGAATTTGGGCAGAGCCATTTGTTACACTTAGAGCTCCTAAGATATTTAACCTCCGTACTGATCCATATGAAATGGCTGATGTTACTTCAAATACTTACTGGGATTGGATTTTTGACCATGGATTTATATATGTTCCAACACAAACTGTTGTAGGAAAATTTTTAATATCATTTAAAGATTTTCCTCCACGGCAGAAACCAGGTTCTTTTAATCTGGATGAAGTGATGAGAAAGATACAGGAAAGTGGGGGAAGCAAATAGAGATACGAATTTTTAAATGCAACGGTCATCCTTTGGGTGGCTGTTGTTTTCAAAATTATGTTGAAATAATTCCGTTTTTGTACCGATAAAAACACTTACCAATAACAACGCAACTCGATTTAGAAAATGATTTCAGCACATCGTGGAAACAGAAGGCCAGCAGGTAATAAAGGCTATATGCAATAAGGGTTTCAGTGGTAATTCAAGCATTCTACCCGCTCAAACCTCGGTATCGATGGACAGGAACGTAACCCGCAATCCCTTACTATTGCTACACTCAACCGTTATGGTTAATTGAGTGATCATGTGTATGTTAGACAATTTCTCAAGCAACTAACCATAACAGATAAAACAGAATTTTCTAACTGAGACAACTCCTGCCCATTTACCGGGATTGGTTACCTTGACAATTTTTACATTTCTAAAAACCGGGGTTCCGTCTATCTGGACTTTTAAAAACCACTCTTTGACTGACGCCTAAGGCAACAAACCATAACGGAAAAACAAAACCAATAATAGCGACATTGTAACCTTTTAGTTATTCTTTTATCTAAACCATAAATTAATCTTTAAAACTGATTTATTATGGGACCACTGACATTGTTACTTATTATTGCCTTCCCTGTATGTGGACTTATTGGTTATTACATGCAAACCAAAAATCACGAGAGAATCAAACTAATCGAAAAAGGTTTAAACCCTGATGAAGGATTAAACATTTCAGATTATCGGAAGCAAACAAATTTGAAGAACGGTGTTTTACTTGTATCTCTTGCAATTGGCTTATTTGTTGGACATTTACTGGTTATTAGTTATGACGAACTTGATAGTTTTATAACTTACCTTTCAATGCTCTTATTATTTGGAGGAATAGGCTTTCTAATTAACTTCTTTATTCTTGGAAACTGGAATGCCAAATAATTATGGACTCAGTATTAGTTAAAAAAGCTATCGCTGGAGATTCTGAAGCACTTTCAACACTAATTGATAAATACAAGGATAATGCTTATAATTTGGCGATTAGTATCGTTAAAGACAAAGAAAGTGCAAAGGATATTACACAGGATAGCTTTCTAAAAGTACTTGAGAATATAAATCGGTTTAAAAATGAATCAAAGTTCTCAACTTGGTTGTATAGAATTGTTTATAACGAATCATTACAGTACATCAAAAAGATTCAAAAGGTATCCATGACTGATATTGAGTCTGCTAAAATCGAAAATTACTCTGATGGAATATTAACAACTGAGGATAGATATTTGGATTTAGATATGTATCAGGCAATCGAAAAACTAGATAAAAATGAGCGAAATATTATCCTGCTTTTTTATTTAGCAGAAAAATCAATTAGGGAGATTAATATTATTACGGGATTAAGTTTCCCCAACATAAAAGTTATCCTACATAGATCTCGTAAGAAGCTTTATGAAAATTTTAAATTGGAGTATGAAAGAATCTGAAAAAATCATAAGTGGCTCGTTAAGAAAGAATATGCATAAAATTGAAGATAATTTATTTACTGAAAGAATCGTTAAAATGCATTTATCCAGACAACAAAATCCAGTTTATAAACCATTCCTTAATTTTGGATCGTTGATTATTGGAATTTCATCAGTGATTATTAGTATAGGATTAATTCTCTTAATGAGGACAAAAATTTTATCAGTTGATTATTTTATTTTCAAAGAACAATATGGCTTGATTTTACTCATAATATCCTTAATATTTTTGATTTCTAACTGGATTGAATATTTTCCTGCCACAAAAAACAAAATTACAGGTAAGATTTAAGATCTTTTCAGTCAAACAACTTGAGTTGGAGTAGTTCCCGACAATAATAATCTAAATTTATACGAGAGACAAAAAATCTCAAATAACCATAACACGGATGGTGGGTAATTGGCTGCGCCGAGCTCGTCGCACTAAAGTGCTCCTCGGTTGCCTTCGGCAGCCCGGACAGATTTGTAATTAGTACCAAAATCTATGCGAGCGAATTTAAATCCACTTATTAAACTTTCGGTACCGTGACTATTCCTGCTACCGTGACAAGGTCTATGGGCCCGCCGGCTGACGCTCGAGCTGTCAAGTAATTTGCAGTCTCACTTTCCAAATTTAACATGACGTGACAACTTCGTTCCGTCTACCGGGAATTTGCAAAAACCACGCCAACCCTGGCCCTTCGCTGCGCCCAGGGCAGGCTCCGACGGCAACTCCCCATACCACCTGGCCGTTGGCGGTCATTGTAAAAGACGACACAGACAAGAAATATAAAATATGAAAATTGACTTTAAATCTGTTGACGAATACATAAAAACATTTCCGAAAGACATTCAATCACTTTTGGACAGAGTTCGTGCGACAATAATAGAAAAAGCTCCCGAAGCTATTGAAAGTATTGCTTATGGAATGCCTGCTTACAAGACAAATGGAAAGCCATTAGTTTATTTCGCAGGGTTTAAAAATCATATTGGTTTTTATGCAACACCAACAGGACATTCCAAGTTTGCAGACGAACTATCAAAATATAAACAAGGAAAAGGCTCGGTTCAGTTTCCACTTGACAAACCTATTCCCTATGAACTGATAGAACAGATAGTTGAGTTTAGAGTAATTGAAAATTTATCTAAATCGAAGTAGAGACATTGTTAAGCAAACATAGAAAGATTAAATTTCTGACAAAGACGAGAATGCGAGACAAAAGATTTATAGCCGAACATCGTGGCGGACCTTTAAATAAAGAGCAGCACCGGCAACTTATTAGTTGGGCTTGTGTATACGCTGAAAATGTATTGCTTCTCTTTGGTGAAAAAATTGATGAGCGACTGAAATACGCTCTATTAGTGGCAAAAGAATGGGAAAAAGGAAAAGTTTCGGTTGGTGATGCAAGAAATGCATCATTGAAAGCAATTTCGGTGGCAAATGAATCATCAAATCCAACAGCAATTGCTGTGGCTCGTTCTGTCGGACACGCTGTTGCTACGGATCATATGCCTGACCATGCATTAGGAGCAGCGTTGTATGCTTTAAAAGCCGTGAAAAATGCATGTAAAGGCTATATACAATAAGGGTTTCAGTGGTAGTCAAGCTTCCTACTACGCTCAAAATTTCGTGTAGGTGGACAGGAAAGTAGCCCGAAATCCCTTACTGCACATAGCCGGCCGTTAGCAAACATATTGGGTAATATTGAAAATTAATAGTAGTGAAAAGGAAGGATAATATTCAAGTTCTTCAATGAAAAATAGCACTGTTAAAGAAATCTCAAACTTTTTATAGTATGAGACTTAATAACTTTATAGATAAGATGATTTTAAAAAGAATCCTGCTAATTATTAGTGTGGCTTTTATGTTTATAAGTCATGGCTGTATAAGTTTTAAAAAAATTACCGGCATGCCTGTCGGAAAGCAGACTGATTCAATAACAGGTAATTATTGGTACGCTGAATATTCCAAAAGAAGCAGATTAAATTATATTATCACATTTCCAAAGCAATATGAGGAGACAAATGAAACTTTCCCGCTTATTCTTTTCCTTCACAGTCAGGCTGAAAGAGGTACCGATATCAACTTATTGGTTAAAAACGAAAACGGGGATTGCTTATCCCCTCTGGCATTAAAGGATAAACAATTTTCTTTTATTACTATTTCTCCGTTATGCCCCAAAAATATTGGATGGCCTTTTATAGACAGACGTTTAAATTTCTTGCTGAAAGATGTTACCAAAAAATACTGGATTAATACCTCAAAAATTTATTTGACCGGCGTAAGTATGGGGGGAATGGGGGTATGGTCTCTGGCCATGGATTATCCCCAATGGTTTGCAGCTATAGCCCCTATTAGCGGCATTATTATTTTTCCAATGACCATAATGAAACCCAAAGCTTTAAAAAATATCCCAATTTGGGCTTTTCATGACAGATTTGATACTACACTATCCATTAAATTTGAAGAAGGTAAAATTATGAGGGTAATAAAGGCAGGAGGAAATGTAAAATATACAATTTCAGAAACGGGCAATCACGAAATATGGAAAGAGATATATGCAAAACCTGATATTTTCAATTGGTTTCTTGGAATAGAAAAAAGAAAATTGAAAAATAAAAAAGAAAAGTAAAAGGAAAAGTAAAAGGAAAAGGAAAAAAACTTTGGTATAGATGGTACAATATATATTTTTTTGATTCTCAAAATAAGGAGGAATTTAAAAGTGGAGAAACATGGTCTCCAGGAGAAGGAAATAAAATGAACGAGCTTGTTGAAATAACTGAATAGTTGATTAATTGCACAAGATCAGGAAATTTGATTCAAAATGATTTTTATAGCTGGAAAATGAAAAACCTGACAGTCAGACTGGTAAATGAATATCTCGTTTGGTAACACGGTCAATGCTTGGGGTAATTTGCTTGTCATAGTTTTTGCAAAGTTAGCTTGACAGGATACCAAACGCTTCAACTAACTAATTATCTGTCAACCATCTCCTTATACCGCGATACCTAAATCCCGCGTGCACCGTGATGGCAAAAACTACGCCATACTGGCTCGCCACCGTGACTCTTCCTTTGCTCACAACCGGGACAGTCAACCGGATGGCTTCGCCGATATCGCAAACTCCCTCAATTGCCGAGCCGTTATAAGACATTCAAGTTTCTGCAAATAAGATAATTACCATGAAAGAGACACATGTAATAACAACCGAAATTTTCTACCTGATTAAGGAGTGGGAACCTAAACTAGCTTCGCTCCCAGACGAGACAATTACTGAACTCCGAAACAGTCAAAACCGAAATATAAAACAGATACTCGGTCACTTGATAGATTCTATATCCAATAACACCCACAGAGTTGTTCATCTGCAGTGTCAGCAAAGTCCATTTTCATTTCCAAACTATGCAACATTTGGAAACAATGATCGCTGGATAGCAATCCAAAATTATCAGAGCGAGGACTGGCACAACATGATCCAACTCTGGAAATATTCCATTTTACATTTCTGCCATGTGATCAATAACGTCAAAGATGACAAACTCGAAAATGAGTGGATTTCAGGACCAGCTAAGAATATTTCTTTAAGAACCATGATAGTTGATTTCCCAAGACATCTTAAATTGCACTTTGCAGAGATAAACGATCTGACTAATGGTAAACCTTGACCTTGATGAAACCTCTGGTATCGTTTGACAAATCCCTGATTTCCCCATGTGGAATGAATTGCGGAACATGCATTGCCTATTTAAGAGAAAAAAACAAGTGTCCTGGTTGTCGGATTTACTCTGCAGATAAAGCTATTTCACTTCAAAGGTGTATAATTCCAAAGTGCGTTCATCTTGACAAGACAACTTCAAAATTCTGCTACGACTGTGGAAAATATCCATGCAAAAGATTAAAACAACTTGATAAACGGTACCGGACAAAATACAACACAAGTTTTATCGAAAACCTGACAATAATAAAGGAAAAAGGGATTGACAACTTCCTTTTATTCGAATCAAAACGCAGGACTTGTCCCAACTGTGGATCAGTTTTGAGTGTTCACCGGGACAACTGCATGCACTTTATGAAAAATTAAAATATAACGCCTTATACCACGGACAATGCTAAAATAATTCTAAGCAGATTTTTGATTAATATTGAACTTGAAATATTTATGCCTAAAATAAAACAGAATATTTATGAAAAATATTTTTGCTACACATTATTACGATACTTCAAAAATAATGCATTCTAATCAATTAGAAGGTCTGGAACTTGCAGATTTTACTCGTCGATTTTTTGCCTTATTAATTGATTTATTTGTACTTGTTATAATCTTATATGTAATTGGAACAATACTTGACTATTTTGGATTAATCAATTTTGGTCTTAAAATTGGAATTAGTTCCGACAATACCATTAATAGTTTACCCAATATAAATAACGGTACGCATATAAAAGTACCTGAATATTTAAAAATAATATTTAAATTATTAATTCCTGTTTTATATTTTGGATTAATTACATGTTATACAAATGGTTATACATTTGGTAAACGTATTTTTAGGATTAGAATTGTTTCAACTAATCATAAACGTTTAACTCTTTGGCATTCAATAGAAAGATCATTAGGTTATTATGCTTCATCATTAGAATTTGGTTTTGGATTTTTGCAATATTTTATTGATTATAATAGACGTACAGTTCATGACAGGATAGCAGAAACAATTGTTATTAAAGTTAAAAAAATTGGGAAAACGAACGAAATTGCCAGTCCTGCCAACCGCATAACTGATGAACCAGAAAAAACAACCGATAAATATAATGCGGTTTTCAGTAACAATCCCAGGACTGTGCACGACATTATATTTTCAAGCACCCGGACTATTCCATCTACCGCAAACCAGCACTATATTTAGCCTCAACAGTTATGTTTAAGCAGCTGGTTCCCAGCTCAATGCCTTGACAGATTCGTAATGGCAACAAGATCAGTTCCATCTTGACAAAATGGCCTAAACATAACTCACAAAAACAGAATTAGATTGATAAATCTGGATAACTTTGATCGAATTATAGATAAATACCACAACAATGAATATTAAGTTGATTCTTATAATTGTGTTTTCAACTCTCTATGGATTCTTTGAAATATTCATGAGTAGGCGACAACAAGACAAAAGGGAAATCTCTAAATCCGGAGACAAAGGGAGTATATGGTTACTCACCATTTCAATCTCAATGGGATATTGGCTTTCTTTTATAATAGCCTCTACTAAAATGGGACGGATATATCATTGGAACACCTTTTTCGTAATTGGATCTATTTTAGCATTAACTGGATTGATAATCAGAGTGACCTCAATATTGAAACTTAAACAACAGTTCACTTATACCGTGACAAAGATTGAAAACCATGAGTTGATTGAGACAGGATTATATAAAATCATAAGGCACCCTGGTTATCTTGGACAGCTTATTATTTTTCTGGGGATTTCTACTTGTTTATCAAATTGGTTATCAATTTTACTCATGATTATTCCAGTTTTGTTGGGATATCTCAATCGTATAAATGTTGAGGAAAAGTTTATGGTTGAGCAGATGGGACAAAAATATCTTGACTACCAGAAGAGGACAAAGAGGTTGATTCCGAGGATTTATTAAAAACGATTCAAACGAGACAATCTCATAAAGACAATAAATAATAGCCTAAACATAATAATAACAAGCGGGTATAAGCAAAAAGCTTGTCACAATTTTTGCACAATACCAAGACAATTTTATCGTGACACAAAACTTATCCCTTATCTGCCAAATTCACCAATCCGGCTCTGCACAAATCCTGCAACCGAGACAACTTTATCTTTCGCCGGGACTTGCAAAAATTGCGCCATGGCGGCTTGCCCCGACGCTCCTTGCTTATGATAATTCACGGTTTTGTTTTTGAAATTTACAAAACCGGCTCATGAACATCATCTGCAAGTTTTCCTGCGCACGCAAGCCTGGCTCCATCCCGTTTATCGGGACTTTAAAATTGCTCCAACACCTAACGGCCATCAAGCCAATTTATACCTTGATTGATGGTTTCCAGTACTTAAAAAATAGTTAAAGATCTCAACTTTGAAAAACTAACTCTACCGAGACAAATCCACTTTCATCTAGTATAATTGTATAAAACTATACTTCCAACAAAAATTAAAATGCGAGATAAAAGATTTATAGCAGAACATCGGGGTGGACCTCTAAAAAAAGAACAGCATAAACAATTAATTAAATGGGCTTGCGACTGTGTTGGAAATGTTTTACCACTCCTTGGTAAAAAATTAGATGAACGACTGAAAAATGCTCTACTGATTGCTAAAGATTGGGCAAAAGGAAATGCTACAGTAGGACACGCAAGAAATGCTTCATTAAAAGCGATAGCTGTAGCTAATGAATCTTTGAATCCGATTGAAATTGCAGTAGCCCGGGCTATAGGACACGCAGTAGCCACAGCCCATATGGCTGACCATTCATTAGGAGCAGCCTTGTACGCTTTGAAAGCCGTGAAAAATGCATGTAAATCAATAGATGCAGAAAGAAAATGGCAAAATGATCAATTGCCATCAGAGATTATGGAGCTTGTCCTAACTACAAGGAGTAAGAAAGAGCAGGTATTTAAAGACTTAAGAATATGAAGTAACTGGGATCAAGCAAAAAGGGAAACCGCCTCATACAAGTAAAATTAGCTCCAACACATATTAGCCTTAAGAAAATTTCACCCTGACAATTGGATTCCTCTTTTTCGATTACAAAAAATGTAATATTTTTCAAAACAAAATCTCATCCGTCAAAGCAAAAAGTCAATTCCATGGAACAAGAGATAGATAAGGTAAAACTTGTATTAAATGACTGGAATCTGCTTGGGAAAAATTCAAGTAAAATTGAAGATTTAAAGGAGTATGAAATTGAAGCAATTGATATACTTTTTTACATCGATTTTGAAATAACATCGAAAAGGCCAGTGGAGATGAAGAAACAAATTCAAAGTATTGTTAAAGGGATCATTACTGAGGCCTTTAAAATTGACCTAACCAACGAAGAATGTAGAATTCCTGCAGAAAAGATATATCAAATAGTTTACGGAAAATAACACACATTAGTATGGCTTTCATTCCAATCTCGATTGATAAATATGTAAAATTACATTTGAAAAGTAATCCCTCTGAAAATGAGAAGATTCTCATAGTACGACTAGAGGCTGCACTTGATGCCTATAAAAAAGGAATAAAATGTCATTGTGGAAATGACATTTGGGTGATTGGCTCCTCTCAGGCTGGAAATAGTTGTTTTACCTGCATCACCGGAGAGAGTCATCCCAAAGGTGATTATGAAATTGATTCAGCACTAGACAAAGTAGATTACAAAGGCCGAAGACACATTGATGAGATGGATCCGACAAAGATCGCAGGTTTCTTCAGTGATGACGGATACGAAATCAATCCTGACCTAATCAAAATGCCTTCTCTATGTCTGACTTGTTTAAATGACTACGACCCAGGACAGGAAGATGATATCTTATGCAGTCTAAACCGCTATGATCAAAGTGACAGTGACAATTTTAAATGTCATGCTTACGAGAAAATGTAAGGCTGATTATTTCTAAATATGCTAATCACATGACGATTGAATATTGCTACGAAAACCTAACACGGTCAATGGGGTAATTTGTTTTAACGCAAACTCCCTCAATTACCGGGCCGTCAGACTGTCTAAAAACATGTCTTATTTGTTAATAACTTGCAACTCTCACTAAATCTGTTACGTCTGGTATTGTGTATCTTTAAATTTGAGATTTAAAAAGGACATAACAGAACCCAAATCAATCTTTTTCCTGTTTCACTTGACCAATCTATTGATCCCGGGAATGAAGTCCGGATTCTCGACCTTTTTGTCGATAGCCTTTCTATTAAAGATTATGTATTCAGAATGGACTTTATCGAAAATAGTCGTCCGGCATATCATCCTGCTGATTTACTCAAACTGTTCATTTACGGGCATCTAAATAAAGTACGGTCATCACGCGACCTGGAAAAGGAATGCAGACGCAACATCGAAGTAATGTGGCTAAAATAGACAGGCATGTAGCCTATATCGATAACAAACTTGAAGAGTATAGCCGTGTTCTGGCAGAACACGACGGAGACAACAAAGAACTGATCAGTGATAAAATAGCTAAGCAAGAGAAACGGAAAGACCAATATAAGGAGTTTGAAAAAGAACTTAAAGAAAGTGGAGAACCCCAGATCTCAATTTCTGATCCCGAGAGCCGGCAGGTAATGGTCCGGAATAACATCACTGAAGTAGCTTATAGTGTACAAACCACTGTTGATGCAAAGAACAACATTCCCATCGATTACAAGGTAACCAACCAGAACGACAGTAAAGCAATGGGAAATATGGTTCAGAGGGCAAAGAGCGTACTCAGGACCAATGAATTCACTGCCTTATTTGATAAAGGTTATTAGACAGACTGCCGTTATGCACAAGTCGTGACCGGTTCAATTTTCCAGAAGACAATATGTCAGATAAATGACTAATTCGCATTTATATTAACAACCAGACTCTTAACTGGTTAATTTGGCTTAATTTTGATAGTATTTCGTAGGAATCGGGTTAAACTAAAATCTATTAAACTATGAAGACGCTGAAAGTTACTCTTTCAATCTTGATAGGTTTTCTTTACTTGGGGACACCTATTTTTGGACAGAACATGGACAAAGCATCAACAAAATCAATTGATCTTATGTGGGGAGTCAAGATTCCTTTGAGAGATGGGATCAAACTAAATGCCACAGTTTATAAACCAAAAGGGGCCGGACCGCTTCCCGTGATTTTTACGTTAACCCCCTACATTGCTGACTCATACCATAATCGCGCCTATTACTTTTCTCAGAATGGTTACGTCTTCGTCCTTGTTGATGCTCGTGGACGCGGCAATTCTGAAGGGACTTTCACTCCACTTCTTCAGGAGGCTAATGACGGTTATGACGTGGTAGAATGGCTTTCCAAGCAATCTTATTGTAATGAAAAGGTGGCTATGTGGGGCGGTTCCTATGCTGGATATGATCAGTGGGCAACAGCAAAAGAATTTCCTTCAAATCTAAAAACTATTGTTCCGGTTGCTTCACCAATGGCTCTTGTTGACTTTCCTTCATGGAAAAATATTCCAAATCCATATTTAATGCAATGGCTGACATATGTTAGTGGTGTAACACCTAATTCAAATCTTTTTGGCGAATCTTCCTTTTGGATTAAGAAATTCAGTGAAATTTATATTAACCATCTTCCTTTTAAAGACCTTGATAAAATTATTGGCAACCCGTCTTCGATATTTCAGACATGGAACTCACATCCAAGCCAGAGTGACTACTGGGATACTTATAATCCTACAAATGAGCAATTTTCAAGGATTAATATACCCATTCTATCAATAACCGGAATATACGATGGAGATCAACCAGGTGCAATGGGAAACTATAAAAAACATATGATGTTTGCATCAAAAGAGGCCAAAGATCAACACTACCTTATAATTGGCCCATGGGATCATGCCGGAACAAGAACACCGAATAAAGAAGTAGGAGGATTGACCTTTGGAGATGCCAGCCAATTAGAGATGAATAAACTTCACAAGGATTGGTATGATTGGGTTTTTAAATCGGCAAATAAGCCTGATTTCCTTCAAAATCGGATTGCATACTATGTCACAGGAAAAGAAGTTTGGAAATATGCCGAATCGCTTGAATCTATTAGTACGGAACAACGTATACTATATCTGGATTCAGATCCAACAATAGTAAATGATGTATTCCATTCAGGATACTTATCCGAAACAAAACCTATGAAAAGTCCCTCAGACAAGTTTGTCTATGATCCTCTCGATGTGAGACCTATCGAACTAGATACTGTTGAAGTTGATAATTATCTTACTGATCAACGATATGCACAAAATCTGTTCGGGAATGGCCTTGTATATCATACAGAGCCATTTAAAGAAAATACAGACATAAGTGGTTATTTAAAACTCAATCTATGGATTTCTATGGACGTACCTGACACTGACTTCGAAGTCAATCTCTATGAGATAAAGACTGATGGTAGTAGTGTCTTCCTAACGAATGATTTGCTGAGGGCTCGATATCGGGAATCATTGGGGAAACAAAAACTAATCGAACCTGGGGCTATTTTAAAATATGATTTCAATGGATTTTTTTGGTTTTCACGTCAAATTGCTAAAGATAGTCGACTTCGATTGGTTATAAAATGCTCAAATACTATTTATTATCAAAAAAATTATAATAGTGGAAAAAATGTAATGGAAGAGACAGGGAAGGATGCCCGAACAGCACATATTACTGTATACCATAATTCTAAGTATCCAAGCATGTTGGAGCTACCATTGGTGAGATAGTATAACATGATTAAAAACAAATGCCTGTGAATACGGACAATGCTTGTCACTCTATTTGCATTACTATCTAATTGAAAAAATAAGGCGGTACATATCAAGAAACTCGCTGCATTTCTACTCTGTAGTAGGGTTAATAGAATGTTCTGCCTCAGAGGTACCAATTCCCTGGACTAAGAAAGAACTTATAAGAAGCGGCATTTCCTGATTGAAGTATAGTTCGCTGCAAATTGATGTAGAAGTCAATGTCTCACATAGAAGGAAATGCCGCTGAGTAAATTTCAGAAAGATTCAGATAGGCTTAGCTTTTCATATTTCAGCAATAAAATATTTAATAAAGTTGTATTGAAATGTCCCCGGAGCTTTTTAAATTAGCTCCTGAGATACCCGGAACCCTTCGGATATGCAGCGAGACAAACCCCCGGACCAGTAGTCAGGTCGGGGGTTTTTATATACCCATTATCATGATCGAAAATAAATTTGACTTTGGCTCATGCAAAGTGTAACTTTGATGTGTTTGATTCAAAAAAATGGATGACCTGACCATCATAATTTGTACATTTAATGAAGAAAAAACTATTTGTGATGTGGTTAAAGCATGCCGTTTGTATAATGAGAGAAGTGAAATTATAGTAGTCGATGACGGTTCTCAGGACAATACTGAACTATTATTGCAAAATCTCAATAAAACAATCAGATTCAACTATATAAAACTTGCTGAAAATAGGGGCAAAAGTTATGCTATGACTATCGGCATTGAAAATGCAGGTAACGATATCCTCCTTTTCTTTGACGCAGATAGCATTGGAATAAGAAAGGAGCATTTTCATGATATGTTACTCCCTATTATGGAAAATAAAGCCGATATGGTATTAGGGCATACTGCAGCAACTTTTATTAATGTTAAGCTCACTCCCTTTAAAGCCTTTACGGGAGAAAGAGTATTACTTAAAAAAGATATTTTGCCCATATTGGATGAAATACGAAATATAAGATTTGGTATTGAAACATATATAAATTTATATTTCAAAACCCATGGAAAAAGAATTAGTTATGTGTTTCTGGAAGGACTTAAGACACTGAATAAATATGAGAAAACAACACTGATTAAAGCTACCAAGCAGTATTTCAGTGAAGGACGTGAAATAGCTTCAACTATTATAAAGAATTATGATTTGATATTTAAAATAGCTAAATCTTCTATATTTAAAGCTACTGATAGTATGAAGAAATTTTCTTAGAATGTAAAATGGTTGCCAAGTTTGATGATGGCTGTTTGAAAATATGTCATTCCAGATTGCTACACTTATCGAACTTAACAGTTACAATTTGTGGCGAGACATAACAAGGAAGTGCTGCTTTTTCATGCAGAAAGGATATATAAACAGTTAAGCCCTCGGAAATCAGCTCCGGGAGCTTTTTATTTATTAACAGTACTATTTCAGAGTATTGTATAGTATAGACCTGTATGTAAATCGTATGCAAATGATATAGAAAAAGAGAGTCACAAAACCTTGTAACTCTCTTCTTGTACACGGAATGTACAAACATCTCATTCCGATACGATACTCTGAAACAATAATTGTTAATAACTCTATAAAACAGTAAGCCCCCGGAGCTGATTTCCGAGGGACTTACCTCTCGCTGCGGGATCTTGTGCTAGTTCCCCGGATATATTAAAAGCATGAGAAACGAAATATAAATCACACCAGGGACATCTGCAAATTTATTTTAATAAGAAAGCCCCCGGGGCTGATTTCCGAGGGCTTGTCAATTAATAGCTTTTCCTTAGAAGTCATAAAATAATTTATTCATATTTTCTATAAAAAGTATTTCAAAAAGCCCGAATCGCACGAACCTGGCCTTTACCAGCTTTACTAGTTGGTCCCTGGTTTCCGCCAGAAGTATCCTGGTACCAAGCATTGGTGTCAGCGTATTCCGTAGAACTGAAATACGCTCCTGCAAAACCAACAACCACGGCTTGGTTCAGGTATAATAGATTTAATTCGTATTTTGAAGGTAAATACCAGTCGCCATAAGTAACATCATTAACTGTAACAGAATAATCTGCGCAAATTTTTGCAGCAAAATTACCTGTTTGGTTATCATTCATTTGTGCCGCTATTATAATTGCAGTATTCCTCGCTCCTGCCCCTAATCCGTCGCCAGTGGCGCCCGTATATCTATTAGTTCCATTATACCATTGCATTTGTAAACTCTGATCTGTAATCGCTGCTATTAAACCATGTTGTCCTTTATCATATACATAAAACACAATTCCACCTCCATAACTATCCCCTATTTTATGAGTGGTTGCACCTCCACTTGAAGCATCTACATAGGCTTTTGTTGCTGCATCCTGGGCATTCACTGGATTAGCCAAATTGGTTATGTTTAGATTTTGCATTTTGAGAGTGCCATTTATTGTCAGAACTTGATTTGCAGGATCAGCATCAAATAAACCATAGATTAACGCTTTATTTCTTGCATCTGATTCATTAGCTCTTTGCTGATTATCAATAAATAATTTATTTGATCCAGTTTCATAATAACCTGCTGTGAAACCTAAAAAGACATTGTTATTCCCCGATGTATTATTTAAGCCAGCTGAAAATCCAATAGCTGTGTTATATCTTCCTGTTGTGTTCACCGAAAGTGCAGAATTGCCACTTGCTGTATTACCAGATCCAGTTGTATTCCCATAAAGAGATTCTTCACCATTTGCTGTATTCCCAGTCCCTTCTGTGTTTAAATAAAGTGCTAAACCACCAGTTGCGGTATTTCTTTCTCCTTTTGTGTTGAAATAAAGTGCATTATATCCATTTGCAGTATTCCAACTTGCAATTGTGTTTGAGATGAGGGCTCCATATCCATTTGCTGTATTATAAGCTCCAGTCGAGTTGGTATAAAGAGCCGTAGACCCCACAGCAGTGTTTGTAACCACTGCACCTTGTCCTCTACCAATTGTTAGTCCATTAATTACCAAATCGCTATTGAATGTTTTAATACCTGTAATGGTCTGGTTCCCTGTAATAGTGACAGCATCGGAGGATGTTTCCGAATTCGTTGCATAAAAAGCATAAGGCACACTCAACAATTGGCTTGTACCAACTATTGCTGTATAATTTGTTCCGCCAGTCGGGTCGGTTTCAGTTTTGATGTAAAATGTACCTGCTGACCAGTCAATTGCTGAAAATGCAACTCCTGAAACAAAAGTACCACTGCCAATTTCAATTGTAACAAGACCATTAGCATTTGTGTTAGTTGCATGAGTTTCTACATATACTGGGGTTGTGCCTTGCAAAATGCTTACACGCATTCCTATAGGACTTGAAGTAACTAAAGCATTGCTGCTATTTCTAATTACAGCCTGATAACTCATTTTTTGAGGTGCCTGAGCAAAAACGCTTAAGGTTATTAATATAACCATCGAAAGAGTAAATAATTTTTTCATAGGTTTTATCTTTTGACTATTTTAAATACTTTGACTTCCATATTGTCTTTGATAACTTTCAGAAAATAAACTGAAGATGAAAGATTCTCCATCGATATTTCTGTCTCCATGCTTTCAACTTTCTTATCTTGTAGAAGCACTCCGTTGATGTCATAAAGTCGAAATCTCAGGTTTTCGTAATCAGGTGATTTAAAAACCAGTTTTGTTAATCCGTTAGTCGGGTTGGGGTAAACTAAACAGTCGAGACTGATTTCTTCGGTGTTTCTTATGGCAGTTACAACAGAGATTTCAAATGGCTGTTGTACTCCCTGAGCTACTGTTCCATTTGTTCCAGAAAGAGTGCTGTAAATCACCTGACCAACTGTATAACTTACACTGCCTCCTGTTCCAGTAGCATTTCCGCCAGTTGTAGGGATTGTACTCTGTGCTTGTATTGTCATATAAAAACTACACATGATCAAAAAACATAAAAAGCTTTTAGCATGTTTCATATTACATCTTATTATAAGTGGATTATAATGAGCTTAATTCCAATAAAGTTATGAAAGATTAAAATACGAGTCAAATTTATTTTAAAGCAAAAACCCCCGGATCGCTCCGAGGGTACTCGCTGCGGTTTGGCTACCTCCCCGTCTTTCGATGTCTGCAATGCTAAATTAAAAAGCTCCGGGGACATACACAAATTTATTTTGCCTCAACAAAGTTATTAACAGCTATATTGTATAGAGTATGATATGCAGTTGAGCAGTATGTAAATAATATGCAAATGATAAAATAAAAATGGAGCCAGATTGCTCTAACTCCTTGATTCTTAGTGTCGGGGTGGCAGGATTCGAACCTGCGACCCTCTGGTCCCAAACCAGATGCGCTAACCGGGCTGCGCTACACCCCGTAAAAGAGTCGCAAAAATAGAACGAGTTTTTTTAATATCATAGTAATACGGAAAATAATTTGGTTTTTATTTCTATGTTGATCATTACTAATTCCAAAAGCTGATATTAGAACTTTTAAGATAGGATGGTATTTGGAATTATAATTTACTCCGGCTATTTATTCACCTTTATGCCAATACCACTTGCCGGTGTTTTACCTTTGGTATTAAGTGATGAAGACTTTGTTATCTCTTTTTTATCAGAATAGATATGGATATAGTAGAATCCTTCCTTTGAAAACCTGAGTGGTATCCTATATGAAGATCCGTCCCTGTATCGTGCAAGATCCCATGCTGTTATTTTAAGATATTCTTCATTTGTATAATCCTCATAACTTCCTTTTTTCCTGAGCTGGGCAGGAGTCAGAGCTGATGGGAATTTCTCCCTGTAGATAATAAGATAGTATAAAAAACTTTCACCGTTGGTTTTTACCGTTATACTTACTGGCTCATCAACTCTTAATTCACTTGGGATGTTCTCAAATTCGAAATACCGGTCAATAAACTCTTCATAATACCTGAACTGATTATCAGATAAATAAAAACCAATACCCACAAAGTTATGGAATTTATCAATAATGTTCTTTTTATGTCCGTCAGCAGGAGCCCTTTCCGACATAAAAGAGTCATGCCCTTTTTTCATCATTTCCGAAATTGTGGCTAGAGAATAAACATATCTGTCTGTTGTCCATTCTCCGAAAGCGTTTTCAGAAACATGGTCATATCCTCCTGCAAAAGCATACCTTTGATAAGGCTTTTCTCCTGCCATATTCCAGTGCCCCACAAAATTATTCTCAGCCGCCTCCATGCTCATCTTATTGGCAACTCTTGAAGCCAGTATATCAAGCTTAACAGGACCGGCTTTGTATTTCTTTCTGTTTCTGTTAATTATATCAATCTGAATAAGTTTGATTTTCAAAGCTTCATCACTGTCTTTATAATCAGAAAGCCGTAACTCTTTGTTGTTCTCATTTTTGTAGTACTCAAAATCATTTTTTTCACTATCCGACATCTGTCGTGGTAGAATCGAATGAGGAAGACAAACCAATACGATGACGATTAATATTAATATCTTAACCGTTTTCCAAGTTTTCCTGAACATAAATATTGCCTGATTGTTTAATTTTGTAAATAAACCAATAAAATATGAAAACGAATAAACTTGATATGTTGTTTTTTTTAATGATGATCTCAATTACAGGTTTTGCACAATCATCCGGCTTTTATGATTTTAAAGTTAAGACCCTGGAAGGTGGAGATTTCGATTTCAGTTCCCTCAGGGGAAAGAAAGTAATGATTGTAAATACTGCTTCCAAATGCGGATTTACACCTCAATATAAAGACCTTGAAGAAGTGTACGAGAAATACCAGGGTGATCTGGTAATAATAGGATTTCCTGCAAATAATTTTATGAGACAGGAACCAGGATCAGCTACTGATATTCGAAAATTCTGTACTGAAAATTATGGCGTTACATTTCCTATGATGGAGAAAATATCTGTTAAAGGGAATGATATGCATCCTCTTTACAAATGGCTCACATCGAAAGATAAAAATGGAGTAATAGATTCTGAGGTTAAATGGAATTTCCAGAAATACCTTATCGATGAAAACGGAATACTTGTGGATGTTATATATTCAAAAGAGAAACCATCTTCAGAAAAGGTAATAACCTGGATTTCTTCAAAATAGATCTTGTTTTATTATTGCGTAGATTGAAGGTTGTTTATGGAATACCAGCGAAACAGCCTATTTATTAAAAAGTTATAGTAAGAATATTACCTGTTAAACTTACCGGATACGATTTCAAAGCTCTTGGTGCCGGGCCATTTATAACACTGCCTGTAGTTGCATATACTGAGCCATGACAAGGGCATTGGATATTACCTGCTCCGGAGTTATACCCGACTGTACACCCCTGATGAGTACAGATACTGGAAAGAGCAACAAATATGTCACTTCCGGTATTGATAACAATAATATTCTGGACAATCTTGGAACCGCCAGTAGTATTTAAAGATGAATTTCCAGCTATCGAAAGATCTATGGTTATAGGACTTGATCCCGGACCCGGACCTGCATCAGGACCAGGATCTTTTGAACAACTGGTAAGTACCGAAGGCATAACCACTAATATGGTACCCCCCAGTACAATTCTTTGAACTACATCTCTTCTGTTCATAAATATTAATTTTAAATTCAGTACACATAAATTAACAATCTAAAAAGCATTTTGTTAAATAAAAATATAATGAAGATGGAAAATTCTTGATCCGGGCTAGGTGGCACAATAGCCTGCCCCGATTTATCGGGGATTCAGTGGTAAAGCCGTAATTAATTCTAAATTTGAAGCCGGTACACTCAATCTAGTCAATGGTTTTGTCCTGGGTGCTGCTTTTGATTATGTAAACAGCATTTTTCAACACAAAAGATAAAATCGACAGGTTAGTCTATGTCATCCTGAAATTCCAACATCGATAATCTGTTTTAAGATTAAATCAAATCTTTAATTATGTAAATCCGGAGATGATTTTACATACAATCTTGCAAAAAAATAAGTATTACTGATATCTTTATGCCGTTTTCGATTAACAATGAAAGTAGTAAAGGCATCATTAGAAATTAAAACAGTTGTTCGATAAACCTTGAATCCTCGCGAGCGCATTGGCTTCGCCGAGCTCGCAAGCTCGGTTCCCCGATGCTTGCCACGGGGTTAGCGAGCATAAAAAATAAAATTCCTATTTGGGGATCGAAGTTTCCTCGCAGCTGGCTGCGAGGAGCTTCAATTTAATTTAAAATAATTAAGCTATGCCTCTAAATATTCCGGATAAATTACCAGCAATTGAAGTCCTTCAGAAGGAGAATATCTTTGTAATGGATGAATCGCGTGCTTCAAAGCAGGATATTCGTCCGCTTAAAATAGCATTGCTGAATCTTATGCCTATTAAGATAACGACTGAGATAGATTTAATCAGGTTATTGTCTAATTCCCCTTTACAGGTTGAGCTGGATTTTATTAGTCTAAGTACTCATACTTCAAAAAATACGCCAAAAGAACACATGCTGGCCTTCTACAAAGATTTTAATCTTATTATTAACCATAAATATGATGGGCTTATCATTACAGGCGCACCAGTTGAACAAATGCCATTTGAAAAAGTAATTTACTGGAAAGAACTTACTGAAATTTTATCTTGGGCAAAAAGCAATGTTACGTCTTCTATATTTATTTGCTGGGGTGCACAGGCTGCACTCTATCACTATTATGGCATACCAA
>Ga0315278_10001123_pt1 | contig 23215 bp, 22 predicted proteins | sample YL17G06_0_MG_FD_203880 | JGI IMG/M metagenome (GOLD analysis project Ga0315278, IMG submission 203880) | Sediment microbial communities from Yellowstone Lake, YNP, Wyoming, USA - YL17G06_0 | ecosystem: Environmental > Aquatic > Freshwater > Lake > Sediment | place: USA: Wyoming | collected... | reverse complement strand
TGGTCATCGGCAGCTTCGACGCCTCGAGTTTCGAGAAGTCGAGGATATCGTTGATGAGCGCGATCAGCCGCTCGGTGTTCGCCTGGCAGATGCCGAGGAGCTCCTTCTGCGGCGGCGGCAACTGGAGGAAGCGGTCGTCGCTCAGGAGCTCGAGCGAGCCCTTGATCGACGTCAGCGGCGTGCGCACCTCGTGCGAGACGACCGCCACGAACTCCGACTTCAGCCGGTCCAGCTCCTTCGTCCGCTCGTACAGTTTCGCGTTGTCGATGGCGATCGTGGCCTGGCTCGCCAGCATCCTCAACACGTCCTGGTCCTCGGCGGTGAAGCCCCCCTTGTGGTTCAGCACCGTCAGGACGCCGATCACGAGCTCGTTCGACAGGAGCGGAACGATGAGCGCGTTGTCGGCTTCGAGAACCGCGAAGATCTCCTCGGTCCCCACCTGGTTGGAGAGATCCTCCACCACCTTCGGCTCGCCGTTGTGGACTACCTGGCCGTGATAGCCGATCCCCATCTGGAAGCGGAGCTTCTCCATGAGCGTCGGCTCGATGCCGAGAACCGCCTCGGCCGCGTAGTCGTCGGTGGCGCTGTCGTGCAGGAATACCACGCACGACTTCGCCGCCACGAGGCGGGCCGCCTGCGCGACCACCACCGAGCAGGTGCTCTGGAGCGAAAGGCTCTGGCTGATCGCCTTTCCGGCCTCGACGAGCGCGGCGAGCCGGTGCGTCGCCTGCTCCACCTTTCGGCGCAGGCTGACCTCGTGCTGCTGCAGCTCGGCGTTGGCCAGTTCCAGTTCGTGGATGAGCCGGCGATTTTCTCGCGCGAGCAAGCGGCTCTCCAGCCCGCGTTCGATCGCCTTGGCGGTCTCCCAGAGGTCGAACGGCTTCGTGATGTAGTCGTACGCCCCCTGGCGGAGCGCGTCGATGGCCGTCGTCGTGGAGGCATAGCCGGTGATGAGGATGACGCAGGTGTCCTTGTCGGCTGCCTTCGCCGCGCGGACCACCTCCAGGCCATCCGTGCCTGGAAGGTTGATGTCGGTGAGGACAAGGTCGAACTTCTGCGTCGTCACGCGAGCGATGGCGTCGTCGCCGTTCCCGCACGACACGACCTCGTACCCCTGCTGCGTCAGGAGATCCCGGAAGATCTGGACGACTTGATCCTCGTCGTCCACGACCAGGATCCTCGCGCGCGGCGAGGGGTCCGCCTGGGGAGGCGTCAGGGCGTCATTATGGAGTTCGGTCGACACGTCTAGGCTCCGTTCTCTCGCTCTCTCCGGAATCTAGTGAACCGCCGGCTCGCCCATCGAGCCCGAATCGGTGCCCGTTCGCGCCGTCGGGGCATCCTTCGCCCGCAAGAGCGCCATCTCCGCCCGCGTTCCGAGCGACGCCGAGTCCTTGGCGTCCGCCGGGAAGCTCGCCACGCCGACATTCACCGTCACGCCGCGACGCCGCGACGTCGCGTGGCGCTCCACCGCGTTCCGAAGCCGCTCGGCCGCGATGTGGGCCTCGTCCGCCCCCGTGTGGGGGAGAAGGATGCGGAACTCGTCGCCGGAGTAGCGCGCGACGCAGTCCGTGTTGCGCGAGACCTGCTTCAGAGCCCGCCCCATCTCGTTGACGACCTGCGCGGAAGCCGACGCCGCCACATGCGCCTTCATCACCACGACGGATAGCTTGTGCCCATAGCGCCGCGCGCGGACCACCTCTTCCTCCAGCGAGCGGTCGAAGTGGCGCCGGTTGTAGAGCGAGGTCATCTCGTCGGTCGTTCCCAGCCGTTCGCTCTCGCGGAGCATGAGTGTCCGCATGGCCACGGCCGTCATCGGAAGCGCGTAGAGCGCCACCCGCTTCGCGCTCTCCTCGTTGAAGGCGCCGGCGCGGGAGTGGCTCAGGTTGATCACGCCCACCACCTCGCCCTGCACGATGAGCGGAACGGAGAGGAACGAGCGCATGGTCGCCGCCTCGCAGCCCCCCTCGCGATGCAGATCGTTCAGGAGGACCGGCTTCCGCTGCTGGGCCACCCAGGCCGAGAAACCGTTCCCATGCTCGAAGCGGACGTGCTGCACCAGGTCGACGGCTTCGCCCACCACGGCCACCGGATCCAGTTGCCGCGTGTCGCGGTTCAGGAGGAAGAGCGTCGCGTTCTCGAAGGCGACGGCGGTGCCGATCTGCGTCAGCGCCTCCTTGTACGCCTGCTCGGACGTCACGGCCTTCTCGAGGACCGCGGCGATTTCCTGAAGCACGTCGGCATCGGAGACGGCGCTCGCCTTCACGCTCGCCTTCCCCTTCTCGAGCACCGCCATCACCTTCCGGTTGATGGAAATGGCGCTTCCGAAGACGTCCGAGGAGCGCTTCTTCGCGGCCGAAAGCGCCAGGTCCTTCGCGAAGTGCTCGCACTCGTTCTTCTTCAAGATGCGGCGTCCCGCCAACACCTGCAGGAGCTTCTGCTCCGACTTGATGAACCGTTCCGTCGCCTCGACGAGGCGCTTCGATCCCGCGCCGTTTCGCTGCTTCATGGCTGCCCTCCCTGGCCTTTCGGTTACCGGCGGGCGCCGGCCCCGGAATCGTCGACGCCGCTCGGAACCACGGCGCTTTCCACGGTCGTCACCCGGCGCGCGCCCTTCGCTCCCGCGTCGGCGGAAGCGAGGACGAGCGGCGGGCCGATTTCCTTCACCACGACGGGGAACGTCTCCCCGTCCTTCCAGTCGGGCACTCCCTGCGCCATCAGCGTGAAGCCGTGGTAGCGAAGGAGCGCGCGGCCGCGTCCGAGCGAGCGGGCCACCGTCACCGGGCCCACCTCTCCGGAACGGATCGCGGCGTAGAGCGCCATGCCCAGCCCCGGCTCGAAGCGAACGCGGATCTCCACGGCGCGCGACTGATTCAGACTCGTTGCGGCGAAACCCATGAGACGTCCTCCTGGACGTCGCGGAACTCGGCGAAGAGCTGTCGCTCCCGCTCCGTTTCGCGAACGACGGCCTCGGTCAGCCCGTCGACGAGCGCCTCGCGGCGCGCGGCATCGGGCTCGATCGCCTCCCAGGCGGACGCGGTCGCGGGGCCGGTCGCCGACGAGGGCGACCAGGCGTACCCCGCGCGATCCGCGAGGGAGTCGGCGATGTGGACGAGGGCGGTCAGCTCGGGAGCGCGATTCGCCTCCCAGGGACGGTGGTGGCAGGCGATCGCCTCCACGATTTCCCCGGGAAGACCCCAGCGCTCGGCAAGCCAGCCGCCGACTTCCGAATGATCGGAGCCGTAGAGGCTCCGTTCCGCTTCTTCCAGCGTCAGGCCGTTCGACGCGGCGAGGGCTTGCGCCGCCTCGAAGCGTCCGGGCTCCTGCTGGCGGAGGAGCACCGCGCCGATGTCGTGGAGAAGTCCGGCCGCGTACGCCTCGCCCAGGAGCCGGTAGTGAATCCGCTCCGCCAGGGCGCGGGCGGCCACGCCGCACGCCATCGAGTGATTCCAGAGCTTCGTGAGCGAATGGTCGCCGGGCGCGAGCGTTTGCACCACCGACGCGGTCAGCACCAGGTCGCGGATCGTTCCGGGACCGAGCACGAGCACGGCGAGTTCCACCGAGCCGACCTTCCGCGGGAAGCCGTAGCAGTCGGAGTTCGCGAGCCGCAGCGTCCGGGCGGTGAGGCCCGGATCGAGCGCGAGGATGCGCGCCACCTCTTCGGTGGTCTCCGCGTCCATGCGCGCGACCGCTTCGAGAAGCCGCGAGGCCACGAGCGGAAGCGTCGGAAGGGCGGTGGTCGCCTCGGTCATCCGACGAATGGTGCTGCGGGGATCGTGCGCGTTCATCTAGGCGATCCGCGCGAGGCGCGTGCGGAGCGTCTTCACGGCGCGGGTGTGGACCTGCGAGACGCGCGACTCGGAGATGTGAAGCGCCTCTCCGATCTCCTTCAGCGTCATCTCCTCGTAGTAGTAGAGCGAGACGACCAGGCGCTGCTGCTCGGGAAGGCCGTCGATCGTCTCGAGAAGGACTTCGCGGGCCTCGTCGGTCTCGATCACCTCCAGCGCGTCCTTGTGGTTCGGGTCGTTGACGATGTCCTCGAGCTGGATGACGTCCTGGTCGTCGTCGTTGGAGACCGACTTGGAGAGGGAGAGGAGCGACGTGCCGTGCACTTCGTCCATGAGCTTCGAGAGCTCCGTGGGGCTCAGGTTCAGCGCCTCGGCCACCTCCACCTCGGTCGCCGCGCGGCCGAGCTTCTGCCCCAGGTCGCGCGCCGCCTCCTCCACGCTCCGCGCCTTCCGGCGGATGGAGCGCGAGGCCCAGTCGAGCGAGCGGAGCTCGTCGAGGATGGCGCCGCGAATGCGCCAGATCGCGTACGTCTCGAACTTCGTCCCCTTCGACTTGTCGTACTTCTCGAGCGCGTCGAAGAGCCCGATGATGGCGGCGGAGACGAGGTCGTCCCGCTCCACCGATTTCGGAAGGTGGAGCGCCAGGCGATCCACGACGTACTTCACGAGCGGCGCGTACTTGCTGAGCGCCTGTTCCTTCTGCCGTTCGCGTCGGTTCTTCGAGCGCGGCGTGCGGTGCTGGAGGTAACTCAGTACTGACGAGGCCATGGCCGTTATCTCCCGCGTTAGCGCTCGGCCCGCGCGCCGTCGAGCCTCGGACCCGGATGGGTCTGCTCGTAGTAACGGCGCAAGGCGGTCCGCATGAGGATGAAGCTCGCCAGGATCCCGACCGCCGCGACGATGAGGAACGCGATGGAGGCACGGGTCAGCACGAGGGGCCACGGGGCCCGATTCACGACACCGAGGAGGGACACGATGGCGGTGGCCACCGTCGAGGAAATCAGCGTGAGGCGAACGAGGAACCGGCGCACGTTACACGCTCTCCGGCACGTCGCCGCGGGTGACGACGGTGTAGGGTCCGCCGGTCGGAGCGCTGGGCTTCGGCTCCTGGCCCAGGACGCGCCGCGCGAGCGAGTAGATGCACGAGGAGGCGGGCGAGTAGGGATACGTGGAGAGGAACGGCTCCTGGCGCTGCACCGACTTCGCCACCGATTCGTCGGCGAGGACGCAGCCCCAGTACTCGATGTCGAGGTTCAGGAATCGCTTCGCCACGGTGCGCACGCGGCGCGCCACGCTCAGCGCTTCGTCCTCGGATCCGGCCTGATTCACGAGGAGCGACGGCACGCAGCGGAGCGGCCGGCGCGAGAGGACCTTGATCATGGCGTAGGCATCGGAGAAGGAGGTCGGCTCCGGCGTCGTCACGACGAGGATCTGGTCGGCGACCTGCACCATCGAGATGGCGTTCTTCCCGATGCCGGAGGGCGAATCGATGAGGATGATGTCGATCTCGTCTTCCAGTTCTCCCAGCGAACGGATGAGGCACTCGGTGCGGAACTCGTCGAGGTTCGCCAGCTCTTCCACTCCGCTGCTCGCGGGGAGAACGCGGATCCCGTCAGGACCCTCGAACACCACGTCGCGAATGCTGCGCTGGCCGAGGATGACGTCCTGGAGGTCGTACTGCGGGGCGACTCCCAAGAGGAGATCGACGTTCGCCAGGCCGAGATCGCCGTCCACGACGAGGACGCGAACTCCCTGGCGGGCGAGCGCGAGCGCGAGATTCGTCACGATGTTCGTCTTCCCCACGCCTCCCTTGCCGCTCGTCACGGCCACGATGCGCCGCTTCGGGCGGGAGGCGGGCGGCACCATCCGCGAGCTCGTCGCGAGACGCGGGCGAGGCGCGCGCTTGCTGCCGCGCTTCGCGCTCTTCGTCCCGGGGCCGGCGGCCTCGCGGGTCGTGCCGTTCTTGATTTCGATCTCGGACATTCGCTCGTTCCTCGATGCTTCCGGGGTGGCCTTCAGGCGATTCGGGTCCGGCTTGAATCGCGATTTCGAATCGACAGCGGGAGGGATTTGCAATCGCCGTGCCGCCTTGAAGTTGATCGCTAACTCTCTGTCTTGGAGTCGTTTGCGCTTGGCGTCTCGCCCACCGGCCGGCCATTTCCAGCGTGGTCGTCGGCCTCGCCGGCAACATTCTGTCCACCGCTCTCGCCTGAAGCCGGGGCCTCCGGCACCCACGACGAGGGCATCCCGACCCGGCGCCAGGCGTCCGCGCGGGAGCGGTTCAGAATCCGAAGGGCGGCGCGCGTCATGACCGCCGTCCTCCCCGGCGCAGACGGGAGGCTTCGACCGCGCGCGACAGCTCGGTATCGATCGAACCGGCGCGCTCCAGATCGTCGCGCAGGCGCGTCGCGCCGAGATCGGCAAGGGCCGACCAGTGATGCGGCGTGGAACCGAGGAGGAGACGGCGCCCCTCGACCTCCACGATGAGGAGCGATCGGCCCACGCCGACACGCGTGCGGCCGAGCACCATCACCTCGGGCGGCGGCGGGCCGAACGCGGGATCAAGCGCAGGATCGAGGAGCGCGCCCGGCGCGGGACGCCGCCAGAAGTAGCGGACGGCTCCGTAGAGAACGAGTCCCGCCACCGCGAGCGACGTGGCGTAGACGAGGATCGCTTGATTCATCGGGGGCCTCCCTTCACGGGGCGAGCCAGGCTCACGACGCGAACCGACAAGCCGCCCGGGCCCTCCACGAGGCGGCCGTGGCCGACGACCATCGCGTTCGCGACGATCTCGAGCAGCCCGGGCTTCGCGGCTCGAAGCGGGATGACGCTCCCCGGCTCGAGCGATGCGACCGTCTCGGGGGAAAGCGCGGCCGTTCCGACTTCGGCCGTGACGAGGAACGTCTCGGTCGGGGCCGGAACGAATGCGTCGGCGGCGCGAAGCGCCTCGATCTCGGCGGGCGTGAGTAGTCGCGACATGGCGATCGTCCCTACCGGCCGTTCCGCGACGAACCGCCGATGACGGCGCGGAGGAACTCGATGTAGCGGCGGATCTGATTGCCGTCCTCGCTCCGGTTCGCGCGGCGCGTGCCGTTGGAACGGGTGGAGCGGCTCTTCCGCGGGACGGCCGAATGCGAGGAGCGGGACTTCGTGCGCGGCATCGGTGGGTCCTTTCCGGTCTGCCGGGGCCCCATGCCCCGGTGGGCCCATCGCGGGCCGTCGGGGGTGCCAAAAGGCAATGGACGTGCCCGCGCGGAAAGAATCTGGCCGGATCGAGCTAAGCGGCTATCTGGTTGTGGATTAGCGGATGGTGGGAGGGGTGAGGCTCTCGGTCCGGGGATCGGCAGAGGCGGCGAATTCTTGAGCGAGATGCGTGGGGGCGTGCAGAACGGAGCCGGGGCTCGTCCACGAAACCGGGGCTCGTCTTCAGAGAATGAGCATCGCGTCGCCGTAGGAATAGAAGCGATAGCCCTCGCGAACGGCGATCCCGTACGCGTCTAGGATGGGTTCACGCCCCGCGAACGCGGAGACGAGGAAGAGAAGGCTCGAACGTGGGAGATGGAAGTTGGTGATCATCGCGCCGACCACCTGGAATTCGAACGGAGGCCGGACGAAGAGGTTCGTCTCGCGCCACGCGCCGTCGGCGGGCCGGCCGGCTCGCGCCCACGCTTCGAGCGTGCGGACCGACGTGGTGCCGACGGCGACGACACGCCCGCCGGCCGCGGCGGTGGCGGCGATGGCGGCCGCCGTCTCGGGAGGCACGCGGTAGGGTTCGGAGTCGAGGACGTGCTCGTCCGGGTTCTCGCTGGTCACGGGGCGAAACGTGCCCGGCCCGACGTGGAGCGTGACCGTGGCGAAGGAGGCGCCGCGGGCTCGAACCGCGGCGAGCACGGCGTCGGTGAAGTGGAGCCCCGCCGTCGGCGCGGCCACCGATCCCGCCTCGCGCGCGAAGACGGTCTGATAGCGATCGCGGTCTTCGGGCTCGTCGGGGCGCTCGATGTAGGGCGGAAGCGGGATGTGGCCGATGCGAGAGAGCCACGCCTCGAAGGAGAGCGCGCCTTCCGCCGCTGGCTGGAACTCGATGCGCCGCACGCCGCGCTCCCCCACGGAGTGGACGCGCCCGTGCCACGAGGCGTCGTGGAAAGCGAGCGACGCCCCCTCGTGGAGCGCCCTCGCGGGGCGGGCGAGCGCCGACCAGATGCGCGCCGGCGGCACGCTCGGCTCCTCGCGAAGGAGAAGGATTTCCACCTCGCGGTCGCCGCCGTCGGCCTTCGCGACGCGGGCGAAGAGGCGGGCCGGAAGGACGCGCGTGTCGTTCGCGATCAGGAGATCGCCTGTGCGGAGGAAGGCCGGAAGATCGTGAAAGTGGGCGTGGCGAAGGGACGCGGGATGGCCCGTGGCATCCCCCGTGGCGCGCGCCGCGCGATCGAGGACCATGAGCCGCGAGGCATCGCGCTCCGCGGCCGGGTGCTGCGCGATCCGCTCGGGCGGAAGGTGGTAGTCGAAGTCGGAAGTCTTCATGGCCAAGGAGGTGTAGGATACCCTCCTGGGCCCGTCGCCGATGGGGCAATTCTGAACGGCGCGCTGGAAATGTGGGGGTTCCGGACTCGACGCGCATGATCGGAACGCGGCTATCCCATTACAAAGTCACGGCCCACCTTGGCACCGGCGGCATGGGCGAGGTCTATCGGGCCCATGACGAACGCCTTGGCCGAGACGTGGCGATCAAGGTTCTCCGCCGTGACCTCCTTGCGGACGATGCGGCACGCGCCCGCCTCCGCCGCGAGGCCCGCTCCCTCTCACGCCTCAATCATCCCAATATCTGCACGGTCTTCGATTTCGACTCCGATGGCGATCGCACGTTCATGATCGTCGAGCTGCTGGATGGCGAAACGCTCGCGCAGAGAGTTTCGCACGGTCCGCTCCCGGCGGACGAGATCCGGCGCATCGGGCTCGAGATCGCAGGCGCGCTCGAGGCGGCCCACGAGCAGGGCGTCGTCCACCGCGATCTCAAGCCTGGCAACGTCATCGTGACGAAGAGGGGCGTGACGAAGGTGCTCGACTTCGGCCTCGCGCGCCTGACCCGGGAGCCTACGCCTACCGTTACGACTCAGTCCGCGATGACGGGTGAGCACTCCGCTGGAACGCTTCCCTACATGGCGCCAGAGCAGGTTCGGGGCGAGGCGATCGACGGGCGCAGCGACATCTACGGGCTGGGAGCGACGCTCTACGAACTCGCCACGGGTCGACGCCCATTCGCAGAGTCGCAACCGCTGGCCCTCGCCGCCGCCATCCTGTATCAGACACCGGAGCCGCCGCGATCGCTGGGGTCCAAGATCGATCCGACGCTGGAGGGCGTCATCCTCCGCTGCCTGGAAAAGGACCCCGCGCGCCGGTTCCAGACGGCGGCGGAAGTCCAAGATGCTCTCACCGGCGGCTCGCCCCCTGTCGCCTCCCCCGGCCGTAGGCGTATCGTCATCTCGAAACGGGCCACCTTCGTCGCGCTGCTAGTGGCGTTGACCGCGTTGGCCTACGTCTTTCAACCGGGGAGCTGTGATGAGGACAGGCGGAGCACCGCGCACATGCGGCGAGCGAAGGGGCTCGCCGTGCTTCCGCTGGCGAACCTATCCGGAGACGCTTCCGAGGAATACTTCGCCGACGGCATGACCGAGGAATTGATCACGACCCTCGGCCAGATCTCGGCCCTTCGCGTCACGTCACGCGGCTCTGTCATGAAATACAAGAACTCGGCCGAGTCGCCCCGCGACATCGCTCACGCCCTAGGCGTCGACCTCCTGATCGAAGGAGCCCTCATGAAGTCGGGGAGCGAGGTACGTGTGTCGGCGAAGATCGTAGACGCCGCGAACGATGTTGTTCTCTGGTCCGGCTCATTTGACCGCGCGATCACGGAGGTCTTCGCCCTCCAGTCCGACGTGGCGAATGCGGTGGTGGAGGCCGTCAAGGTTGGCGCGTCACCGGATGAGCGGAGTCGCCTCCGGAGGACGCGCCTCGCCGATCCTGCCGCCCACGAGGCGTACCTCCGGGGCCGTGAACTGGAGGAGCAGTACACGAAGGAGACGCTTCTCAAGGCGATCACGTCCTACGAGAAATCGGCCATGCTCCAGCCGGACTTCGCCCCCGCGTACGCTGGGATCGCGAGCTGTTACCTTCAACTCTCGACCGTCTACCTCGAGCCCGGCGAGGCGATGCCGCGCGCGGAGTCGGCCTCTCTCAAGGCGCTCGCAATCGACAGCACGTCGGCGGGCGCGCTGGCGAGTCTGGCCTACGTGAGGGGCTTCTATCGGTTCGAGTGGGAGGCAGCGGAGTCGGACCTGCGACGGGCCATCCGATTCAATCCCAGCCAGGGTTACGCGCACAACACGCTCGGTTACCTGCTCGCGGTGCTGGGTCGGTTCGCAGAGTCGCGGGGCGAATTTCAGATTGCGCGGTCGCTCGACCCTCTATCCCAAGTCTACGCCGCGTACTCGATCATGCCGCTCTACGAGGGACGCGACTATGACGAAGCGATCAGGGAATCGACCAGAATCCTAAGCGCGGATCCGGACGCCGGGTTCGTGCGGATGATTCGAGCCCAGGCCTACGCCATGAAGGGAGACTACCAGTCCGCCATCGGCGACCTTCGTACGACACTCTCAGCGGAAGTCGTGCCATCCGTGCTGGCGGTCCTCTACTACGTGCAGATGAAGGCGGGCGCCGAGGCGGCTGCCGAGAGTTCCTACGCTGAACTCAAGCGCATCGAGAATAGCGGCTATGTCCATCCGTACACGCAGGCGACAATTTGCGTGGCACGGGGCGACCACAATGCAGCATTCGGATGGCTTGAGCGTGCGGCCGAGTCGCGGACCGAGGAGCTGGTATGGCTCCGCGATGATCCATTCATGGATCCGCTGCGCGGCGACCCTCGGTTCCGGGCGCTGGTTCGGCGGGTCCGCCTCGAGAACTAGAAGCCAGAGAAACGCCTGGAGCCGCCAGAGGAGGATCCGCCGTGACGCAAGCCCAAGTCATGAAGCGAATGAAGCGTTCGCACTGGCAGGCCCTCGAGCGACACCTGAAGGGAGCCTATTCGGAGGGAGTCGAGGCGGGGCTCGCGCGCGCGCGCGGCGCGGGGAGGCGAGCCCGCACGATTCGAGGCGACGCGACGGTGGAGGGGCTCGTCCGCATCATCACGAGGCACTTCGGGCTGGATCGCTACAAGTTCGAGGTGCGCGTGGTTCATCCGGAGTCGGGTCGGAGAATTCCGTCCCGCGATCTGCTCCGGGACCACCTGGCGGAGCCCCCGAGGGGCTAGGCGCCGCGCTGGAAGCGGCGCTAGAGGAGCTTCTGCTGCGGAGGTTCGGCGCCCCGCGTCTCCCGAGTCTGCGAATCGGGGTTTCGAACCGGCGGCTCGAGGCCGAGGTGGCGGAAGGCGAGGTCGGTCGCTTCGCGGCCGCGCGCCGTCCGCTTCAGGAATCCCTCCTGGATCAGGTAGGGCTCGTAGACGTCCTCGAGCGTGTCGGGCTCTTCGCCCACCACCACCCCGATCGTGGATAGCCCCACGGGCCCGCCGCCGTACTTCACGACGATCGCCTCGAGCATCCGCCGGTCCATGTCGTCGAGACCGCGCGCGTCGACTTCCAGGAGTTCCAGCGCGGCCCGCGCCACGTCGCCGGTGACCTTCCCCTGCGCCCGCGTCTCGGCGTAGTCCCGCACGCGGCGGAGAAGGCGATTCCCCACGCGCGGCGTGCCGCGCGAGCGCCGCGAGATCTCGGCCGCTCCCTCGGAATCGATGGCCACGCCGAGGATGGAGGCCGACCGGAGGATGATCCGCTTCAGATCCTCGGCCGGATAGTAGTCGAGGCGCGCCGAAAGGCCGAACCGTCCCCGGAGCGGCGCCGAGAGGAGCCCGGTCCGCGTCGTGGCCCCGACCAGCGTGAAGTGTTTCAGGTCGATCCGCACGCTCCGCGCGCTCGGCCCGCGGTCGATCATGATGTCGAGGCAGAAGTCCTCGATGGCGGGATAGAGATACTCCTCCACGACGGGATTCATGCGGTGGATCTCGTCGATGAAGAGGACCCCGTGCTCGTCCATGTTGGTGAGGAGGCCCGCCAGATCGGCCGCCCGCTCCAGGACGGGTCCCGAGGTCTGCGTGAAGGAGACCCCCATCTCGGCCGCCATGATCGCGGCCAGCGTCGTCTTCCCGAGCCCCGGGGGGCCGTGGAAGAGGACGTGGTCGAGCGCCTCGCCCCGGGCGCGCGCCGCCTCCACCGCGATCCGAAGCTGCTCGCGAACGCTCTTCTGTCCCACGAACTCCTCGAGCTGGCGGGGGCGAAGGCTCCGGTCGAAATCGACGTCGCCGACGAAGGGCTCCGGATCGGTGATCCGCTCTTCCTCGTCGGGGCGTTTCGGCTTGGGCGACATGGGCCGACTCTACCGCACTTTCTGCTGGAGCGCGCGCCGGATGATCGCCTCGGCCGAGGCGTTGGCGCCCAGATCCGCCAGGGCGTCCTGGACGGCCGATTGCGCTCCGCCGCGCGTGAATCCGAGCGACTGAAGGGCGATGGACGCGTCGGAGGCGACGTTGTTCGTGAGAGCGCCCGGGAGCGCCGCCCCCGGCGGCGAGGCGGGAGCGCTCGGAACCATCTTCTCGCGCAATTCCACGAGGAGGCGCTGCGCCAGTTTCTTCCCAACGCCTGGGAGCGTCTGGAGGAACTCCGCGTCGCCCGTCTCGATGGCGTCGCGGACGCGCGAGGCGGTGGCGCCCGAGAGGATGCCGACCGCGAGGCGCGGGCCGATTCCCGTCACCGAGATCATCCGCTCGAAGAGATCGCGTTCCACCACGTCGGCGAACCCGAAGAGCTGGAGCGCGTCCTCCCGCACGTGGAGATAGGTGAGGAGGTGTATCTCCTTCCCCAGCGCGGGGAGGGTCTCGAAGCAGGAGACCGAGATGTGGAGCCTCATGTCGAAGCCCCCGACGCGAACCACGGCGGACGTCGGCGATTTCGCGGCCAGCACGCCGTGCAGGGCGTCGATCATCGTTTCCTCCCCATGGACCATTGGCGCTGGGCGGCGCGCTGCGCGTGGCAGAGCGCGACGGCCAGCGCGTCGGCCTCGTCTTCCTTCGGCTCCCCCGAGTCGGGGAGAAGCCGCTTCACCATGAACATGACCTGCTCCTTCGAGGCGGCACCCTGCCGGACGACCGCCATCTTCACCTCGGGCGCGGTGTATTCGTAGAGCGCGGCGCCCTGCTGGCGAGCGGCCAGGAGCACGACGCCGCGAACGTGTCCGATCTGAAGGGCCGAGTGGGCGCTCTTACGGACGAACGCGGTCTCGACGGCCACCTCGTCGGGATTCCATCGTTCCAGGATGGCGCGGAGCTCCGTGTGGATCGCCAGGAGACGATCGGCGAAGGGGAGCGTGGCGCGCGTCGCGATCACCCCGGACCCCTCGTAGCGGATGCGGCTCCCGTCGCGGCGGACGAAGCCGTAGCCGGTGAAGCGGCTCCCGGGATCGATGCCGAGAATGAGCGGCTCCGCGGCCCCCTCCGAGCGTGCGGAGGCCGCCGGCGCGGCGCCGGGCGCGCGCGCCGCCGCCTCAGGGCTGGAGGCGGCTGAGCGTTTCGTCCGAGATGTCGAGATTCGTGGAGAGCCGCTGGACGTCGTCATGATCCTCGAGCAATTCCATGAGCTTCAAGGCCAGCTCGGCGTCCTTGTCGCTGAGCGTGATCGTGTTCTGCGGCACCTTGGCGATATCGGCCGACGCGGGCGTGATTCCCTTCGACGCCAGCGCGTTCTTCACCGACTCGAGCTGGGAGAGCGGCGTGGTGATCTCGTAGCTCTCCGGGTCCTCCGTGGCGACGTCCTCCGCCCCCGCGTCGAGGACCAGCATGAGGAGCGTATCCTCGTCCATGGCGCTCTTCGGGACCACGACCTGCCCCTTGGTGGTGAACATGTACTGGACCGAGCCGGCCTCGGCCATCCGGCCGCCATGCTTCGTCAGAAGGTGGCGAAGCTCGCCCGTCGTCCGGTTTCGGTTGTCGGTGAGCGAATCCATGAGGATGGCGATCCCTCCGGGACCGTACCCCTCGTACGATACCTCCTCGTAGTTCACCCCCTCCAGCTCTCCCGTCCCCTTCTTGATGGCGCGCTCGATGTTGTCGGCCGGCATGTTCACCGACTTGGCGCTGGCGATGGCGGTGCGGAGCCGGGGATTCGCGGCCGGATCGCCGCCGCCCGCCCGGGCCGCGACGCTGATCTCCTTGATGTACTTCGTGAAGACCTTGCCGCGCTTGGCGTCGATTCCCGCCTTCTTCCGCTTGATGGTCGCCCATTTGGAATGACCGGACATCGAGACTCCTTTGGAACGCTGCCCCGCCGCGGCGGGGAGTCGATCGGGTTAGCGGACGATCACCAGCCGCTTCGAGTAGCGGTGGTCCATCGCCTCGAGCTGATAGTAGTAGATTCCGGACGGGACCATGCGTCCCGACTGGTCGTGCCCGTCCCACGTGACGGAACAGTTCATGGGAACGACTTCGAGGTGATTCTCGAGGAGGATCCGCACGAGGCGGCCCTGCGCGTCGAAGATGCGGAGATTCGTCGGTACGACCCCGGGGGCGCCCGAGAAGGAATAGTCGATGCGCGCCGTCGTGCTCACGGGGTTCGGTCGCGCCTGCGCCAGGATCACCTTGGGGGCCGTCGGCGGAACACCCATCGCCACGCCGGTGATGTTCCCCGTCGTGAAGCGGAAGTGATCGCGGCTCTCCCGCGCGTGGAGCGCGGGGTCCTTCGCCGTCACGTACCACTCGTACTGGGTGAACGGCAGGAGGCTCGCCGTCACCACCAGCTGTGTGTCGGGCGTGGTCGTGGTGAAGACGCAGACCGAAGGCGTGAGCGTGCAGATGGAGACCTCGTAGGTCACGGCGTCGCCCGGCTGCGGATCGCGGGCGCGGCGCCATTTGAGCGCGATCGGCACCGATCCCAGCGTGCTCAGGTGCGCCGGCGAGACGAGCGGGAAGGGGTACGGATAGATCGGCCCGCCGAGCGGGGAGGTGTAGATGGCCGCACGCGTGTCGATGAGCCCCCAGCCGTAGTCATTGCCGGGCGTGCCGGCGCGGTCGGCCGTCGCCTTGAGCGCGGCGCGGACCTGGTAGTTCGTCCACTCGGGATGCGCCTCGCGAACCAGCGTCGCCGCGCCGGCCACGAGTGGGCAGGAGAGCGATGTGCCGCTCGCCGTGGTGTACGACGCCGGCGCCCCGGCGGTGGCCCAGTAGACCCCCACGCCTTGCGCCACGACCTCCGGCTTGATCCGGTTGTCCCACGTCGGGCCGCGCGAGGAGAAGCCCGCGAGGACGTTGCCCGTGTCGACGGCGCCCACCGAGACGATGCTGTCGGCGTCGGCAGGACAGGTGATGCTGGTCGCCCCGAGGGATCCTTCGTTCCCCATCGAATTGCAGACGAGGATGCCCCGCCGATGGGCTACGACCGCGCCCCGCGTGACGATGGAGGTCCGGCCGTTCATGTCCTGCTTCGCGTAGTCGCCGCCCCCCGTTCCCGCCGGATCGAAATCGCTGTACCCGAGCGAGGAGGTGATGACGTCGGCGCCGATCGAGTCGGCCCACTGCGCCGCGGCGACCCAGTTGTCCTCCTCCACGTGCGTCTCGGTCGGAACGTACTCCGTCTTCGCGAGGAGGAAGCCCGCGTTGTAGGCCGGGCCGACGAGGACGGTCGGCCAGTAGCCGCCCGAGACCGACCAGGTGCCCGTGCCGTGGGTCCACTGATCGGCGATGTCGCCCGCCTGGTTCGCGGTCTCGCCGTCGTGCTGGATGAAGTCCCACTCGGCGATCTTGTGGAGCGGCGAATTCGCGGTGTGGGTCTCGTCGAAGCCGGTGTCGATGACGCAGAGGATCTGGCCCGCCCCGCTGAACCCGGAGTCGTGGACGGCAGGAACGTTGATCGAGGAGAGCTGCGTCAGCGAGAAGCCGTAGTCGGTCGGCTTCGTCAGCGAGACTCCCGCCCATGTCGCGGCGTTCGTGCCGGTGTCACCCGTATCGGGGAGCCGCGGCATTCGGCCCGCCTCGTCCGGCGCGTGGCGCGGAACGAACCCGACGGCATCGATCACCGGGCCGACGTCGACCGGCTTCGTCGCCTTGGCGCGGCTGGCCGGCTCCACGCTCAGCACGAAGGGAAGCGCGGCCACCCGGCGGGCCGCCGCCTCGTCCGCCTCGATCGTGACGGCGTTGAACCACTTCAGCACGTTTCGCACGCGCGCGCCCGAGGAGGCGACCCCCTCCACGTACGAGGTCACGACGGGAACGTCGTACCAATCGGGAACGAAGGTCCCGCCCGTTTCCCGCGCGCGCCTCGCCTTCGTGCGGGCGCCGACGCCGTTGCCGGCCGCGCGGACGGCCTTCTCGAAGGAGAGCGGATCGCGCTCCCCCTTGTCGGTGAAGTAGACCCAGAGAACCGACGTCCCTTCGCTTCGAAGCCGGCCCACGGCCGCCGCCGAGAGCGGATCGGCGGGACGCGGCTCGGCCGGCCTGTAACGGTCGACGGCCGCGACGCGAGGCGGCGCGGCGGAGGCGAACGCGAGCGGCACCGAGGCCGCGCCGGAAAGGGCGAAGGCGAGGATCGGTGCGATCCAGATCACGGAGCGGAAGCGTGCGGCGCGAGGATGCATGGATGTCTCCGAGTTGTGCACGGCGCTCCGTCGATGGCGTCAGGCCTCAGGCCTGGGCCATGGCCTCCTTGTCGGCCTTGGCCTGCGCGATCACCTTGTCGGCCAATTCGCGCGGAATTTCCTCGTAGTGGGCGAACTTCGTCCGGAACGACGCCCTTCCCTGTGTCAGCGACCGGAGGTGCGTCGAGTACTTGTAGATTTCGGCCTGCGGCACGAGCGCGCGGATGACGTCGTGGCGCACCTCCGAGGTCATGCCGAGGATCTTCCCGCGCTTCGAGGAGAGGTCCCCCGTCACCGCGCCGACGTACTCCTTGGGCGCGTGGACCTCGATCTCCACGATCGGCTCGAGGAGGACCGGATTCGCCTCGCGGCACGCCTCGCGGAAGGCGAGCGCGCCCGCGATCTTGAACGCCATTTCCGACGAGTCGACGGTGTGGTACGAGCCGTCGTAGAGCGTGGCGCGGAAGTCGACCATCGGGTAGCCGGCCAGCACGCCCTCGTGCAGCGCCTCGGTGATCCCCTTTTCCACGGCCGGGATGTAATTGCGGGGAACCGAGCCGCCGACGATCTCGTCGACGAACTGGAAGCCTTCCCCGGGCTTCAGAGGCTCGAACTTCACGTGGACGTCGCCGAACTGGCCACGGCCGCCGGTCTGCTTCTTGTGGCGGCCCTGCTTCGCGACCTGTCTGCGGATCGTCTCGCGGTACGGGATGCGCGGTTTGGCGGTCACCACGCCGACGTGGAAGCGGCGCAGCAACTTCTCGATGGCCACGTCGACCTGGAGGTCGCCCATGCCGGAGATGATCGTCTGGTGGAGATCCCCCTCCACGCGGACGTGGAGCGTCGGGTCCTCCTCACGCAGGCGATGGAGCCCGGTGCCCACCTTCTCGTCCTCCCCCTTCGCCTTCGCCGCGATGGAGACCTCGTGGTTCGCCGCGGGGAACGGAATGGTTCGCAGGACGATCGGGTGCGCCTTGTCGCAGAGCGTCTGCCCGGTGTGCGTCTCGCGGAGCTTCACCGCGGCGCCGATGTCGCCGGCGCCGATGTGGGGCGTGTCGACGCGATCCTTCCCGCGAAGGATGTAGAGCTGCCCGATCTTCTCCGCGCGCTGCGCGCTGGAGTTGAAGACTTCCTTGCCGTGGTCGAGTTTTCCCGAGAAGACGCGGACGAGCGAAACGTCGCCCGCCTGGCCCTCGCCGCTCGTCTTGAAGACGAGCGCGGCCAGCGGGCCGGCGGAGTCGACCTTCAGTTCCACCTTCTCGCCGTTCCCCGGCTTCGTGCCCGTGACGGGGCCGAGATCGGCCGGCGAGGGGAGGAGATCGAGGATCGTGTCGAGGAAGAGATCGAGCCCCAGGAACGGCATCGCGGCCAGCGGGAGCGCCGGCACGAAATTGCGATGAAGCACTCCCTCGCGAAGTCCGAGGTGGATCTCCTCCACCGTCAGGTCGGCGCCGCTCAGGAATTTCTCGAGGAGCGTGTCGTCCGCCTCGGCGGCCGCGTCGACCAGCGCCGAGCGGGCCTCCTTCACGTCCGCCTCGATGTCGGCCGGGATCGGCGTCTCCTTCAGCGCGCCCTCCTTCTCGAAGAGGAACGCCTTGTTCGCCGCGAGATCGACGAAGCCGCGGAACTTGTCTCCTTCACCGATGGGCCACGAGATCGCGACGAAGCGCTTCCCCAGCTTCTCGCTCGCCCCGTGGATCGTCTTCGTGAAGGAGGCGTGCTCCTTGTCCATCTGCGTCACGGCGCAAAGAATGGGACAGCCACGCTCCTCGATACGCTCCCACACGGCTTCCGTACCCGCCTCGATACCGGCGGGAGCCTTGAGGCAGAGCACCGCGGCGTCGGCCGCTTCCAGCCCGGAGACGAGATCGCCGACGAAGTCGGCGTACCCTGGCGTGTCGATGAAATTGATCTTCTGGTTCTTCCATTCGATCGGGGCGAGCGCGAGGCTGATGGAGATTCGTCGATGCTGCTCTTCCGCGGTGAAGTCGAGGGTCGTGCTGCCGTCCTCGATCTTCCCCTGGCGCGCGATCGCCTTCGTGCGGAAGAGCGCGGCTTCAGCGAGCGAGGTTTTCCCCGTCCCATGCTGGGACGCGAGCGCGACGTTTCGGATCTGGCTAGGCAGGTACTCTTTCAAGGCCGCCCCCAATCTTCATGGTAAGTGCATTGATTTCATGGGACTACGGGCTTTTAAATAGGGTACCACAGGGGGCCGTGGAGCGTCAAGGCGGGGCGAAACAACAAGAGGGGGACGCTTTGGGCGTCCCCCTCTCGGGAATTGCTGGTACTAGAGTCGAGCTTACTTGTTGCGACGAGCCGCGCCAGCAAGGCTGACGAGACCGAAGCCGAGGAGCGCCATCGTGCCGGGCTCCGGCACGCTGCCACCGCCACCGCCCGAACCGCCGCTGCCGCCCGAACCGCCGCTGCCGCCCGAACCGCCGCTGCCGCCCGAACCGCCACTGCCGCCCGAACCGCCACCTTCAGCGTCGTGCGAGAACGGAGCGAAGACGTATTGGATGTGGTCGTTGTTGCTGACGGTGTGATCGTACGCGTCGAAGTGAACCTGCGAGTAGCCCGTGACCACGACGTCATAGGCGTTGATCGTGCCCATGGTCGACGTAACCGCCGGCACCGAAACGCTGAAGTCCGCGCTCGGCGAATCGGCGAGAATCATGTCGCCGAGGTGCCACTGGTGGAACGACGTCCCGGCACCGTAGATACCGTGCGTCGCGAGCGAAGAGCCGTCGCCCATAATCGGCACCGCGCCATCGGCACTTAGACCGTCGTAGGTCGGGGCGCCCGGCGTGGAGGGATCGGTGAAACCACCGACTCCGCCCGTCGTGCTGCTGGTGAGCGTGATCGTTCCGGTCTCACTGGTGAGGACCGCCGCCGAAAGCTTCACGTCGTAGACGTTGTCAGCGATCACCCAGAGCTTGAACGAGCTCGAGTTGATCACCCACGTCTCGGTCGTGCCGTCGTACGTGGCGCCGTCGATGTAGAGCTGGAGATTCGGAAGTGCCTGCGCACTGGCTGCGCCCAGCACTCCGAGTGCGAGTGCTGCGACTGCAATGAACTTCTTCATCATGTGTGACCCCCGCAAGGTTGCACTGACAATTGGTCCGGAATGGACCAACCCCACCGACGCAATCGTACACACCTGTGCCGATTGCCCGTCATGAACTTACAGGAATGAGAGTACACCAATTGTCAGGTCCCGGGCAAGCGAAAAGGGACGCTCCCTGCCAACAAACGACTACGCCTTGGTCAGTTCCCGCAGTTTGGCCCGCACGGAGGCCGCCGCCGGCGCGTCCGGGAAGGCCTCTAGGTAGCGGTTCAAGTAGACCACGGCTTCTGATCGCATCTTCTTGGATTCAGCGAAGTTAGCCCCAACTAGTAGCGCACGGGCGGTCAGCGGCGACGTGGGGCTCGTGGCGACCATGGCGTCCACCGTCCGGAAGAGGCCCTTGGTGTCGTCCAGATTTGCGTAAACCCTCACGAGGTTCCACCTTAGCCGAGGCGTCGAGGGGGCCAGGCTGTCGGCCGCAATCATCCGCTGGTAGATTTCAACCCCCCGGCGCAGAGACGTGCGGAACCCGGCGGGATCGCCCGACCGCTGGTAGTGCTCGGCCATGGTGATGGGGGCTTGCGCGCCGGCCGAGCTGTAGGGGTACTTGGTCGGAATCGACTCGAGAATCGGCTTGGCGCGATCCCACCCACCGGCTCGGTCCTCCAGCATCGCTTGCCGGAGGAGCGCGGTCGCCGCCGTCTCCGACTCGCGTGGGTAGCGCGCGGACACGGCCTCGTATCCGGCACGCGCTCGATCGAACTGCCCCGACTTTTCGAGGAGAACCGCGGCGTCGAAGAGCGCGAGCGAGGCCACGGGCGATTGCGGGAAGTCGAACGCGATCCGCTCCAGAGTCGCCACGGATGCCGAAGGATCCTTGTCGTCGAGTCCCGTCAGGCGGACCTTCGTGTAGCGGATTTCGGGGATGCTGGAAGCGAGGTCCGCGTTCGCCATCACGGTGGCTTCCGCGGCGTCGAGGCACGCCAGCGCGTCGCTCTTTCGGCCGAGCTCGAGGTAGGTGTGGGTGAGATGGAGGCGGATCTGAGTCTCGAAGCGCGGGTCGAGGTTCCCCTGCGCCAGGAGTCCCTCGAAGTACTCCCTCCCCCGCTCCAGTTCCCGCTTCGCCCCTTCGTCGTCGCCGAGGTCCTTGCGCATCGACGTGAGGATGGTCGGAATCGAGAGGAGGAAGTCCTCGGTGCCCGTGGAGTCGGGTGGACGCGGCACGTAGCGGACCAGCATCGACCGCAGCGCATCGGCGGCCTCGTCGTATCGGCCCATCCGGCGGAGTGCCCCGTAGATCATGATGTCGGCCTGGCGCGTCACGGCGGTATCGCCTTCCGCGTGGCCGACGAGCGCGCGACACCGCTCCAGCGCCAGATCTGGACGGCCGGCATCGAGCGCGAGGCGGCCGGCCTGGATCTCGCCGTAGCCGATGACTCCTAGGAGACGGGCATCGAGAGCCGTCCGCTTCCGGCCCGGTCCCATTGCCCGGATCGTGGGGGCGGCCTGGTCCACCGCCGCTATGAATTTCTCGCGGACCGCCAGGATTGCGGTCGAGTCGGGCTTGATGCCGCGCATGTTCACCTCTTGCCCCGCCCGGTAGGCGAGCCAATAGCCGCGCTGCACGCGGTAGATCTCGGCCTCGCGGGCCGCATCGCCGCATCCCGTGATCGCCAGGAGCGCGACGAGCGCGACCAGGGTCCCATTCGCCCGACCGAGCCTTCCCGATTCCATTGGCGCGACCCTCATCGCCCCACCTCCGATGCCCGCTGAAGCCTTGCCGCCATGCTCCAGAGCAGGTAGGTCCCCACGCTCCCAAGCACGGCATATCCGAGGAGGACGTAGGCGATGTTCTCCGGGCGCGTTCGTGTCGCGAGGAAGGTTCCGCTCGTCTGAACGGTCATCTGTAGGAGAAGCGCCGGGAGCGAAAAGAGGACAGCCATCGGATAGGTCACCCAGAACTTGCTCAATCCGTCGCGGATGCCCCGTGAGAGCGCGGCCATGGGAGCGATGTCGTTCGCGACCGCCACGACGGGTACGTAGACGAAGAGGGTCGTGATGGCATAGCCGACGAGAACGCTCACCGCCCAGGTGGCCGTCATCATCTCGAGCCCGCCGTGAATGAAGAGGCCCAGCACGGGACGCGCGACGAAGGGAACGATTCGCTGCCAGCCGTAGGCGATCGCGAACGCGATCAGGAGCGAGGCGAGCGTGGGAAGGAATGCTCTCCCCACCCTGGCGGCACGCCGGTCGCGATTCGCGAGCGCCGGGTCACTCCCGGCGAGGATCGTGGCCGCGACGCGCGGCAGCGCCCACGCCCCGAGGAGAATGAAGGTCACCGACTCGACGTAGGAAAAGGTCAGGGGGAGAACTTGCAGGAACGCCGGATAGTTCAATGCGTCGGGCCCCGCGATCCAGCGAGCGATCATCCCGGCCGTGGCCATGCCCGCGACGGAGCCGAGATTCAAGCCCAGGACGAGATAGACGATCTGAACGAAGAGAATCACGGAGAGCGGCGCGTAGCCTTGAAGCGAGAACGACCGTATCGCCCCGAGGGCGCTTTCACGGGCCATCTGAAAACTGACCGGCATCAACCCTCCTGATGAAATGTGGTTGGAACGAACGCGACCGGCGGCCCCGTTACCCGCCCAGCGCCCTCAGCTCACGCCGGACGGCGTCCGAGAGCGGAGACTTGGGGAAGTCCTGGAGGAAGCGGCGAAGATAGGCCGCGCTCCTCGAGGAGTTCCCGAATCGATTCGCGGCCCGCGCCCCCTCCAGGAGCACCTGGGCGGTGTAGGGATGCTTGGGGTCGGTCCGCAACATCTCGTCGACGATGGAGTAGACGCCCAGCGAATCCCCCTTGGCCGAATATATCTGAAACATCTTCACTCGGAAGAGGGGCGCGGCTTGCCCCGTGCTGTCGCGCTCGATCAGCGTGCGGTACGTCTCGAGCGCCTTCGAGAAATAGAGCTCGGCCGCCGTGCGGCGGTTCTCCCGGATGTAATGCTGAATGACCGCGATGGGAGCTTCCGCCGCGGCGCTGGATTGAGGGTAGCGGAGCGGCACCGACTCGAGGGTTGCCTTCGCGTTGCTCCAGTCTCCCAACTTCTCCTGTACGAGTCCGAGCCGGAAGAGCGCCATCGGGGCGGTCGGCTTCGATTCCGGGTATCGCTGGAGGACCCCTTCGTAGCGGAACTTCGCGGCCTCCAACGCTCCCTTCGCCTCCGCCTGGCTGGCCGCCTCGAAGAGGGCGCGGGGAGCGAGGGGCGATCCCGGGAAGTCGGTGGCGATCCGGTCGAGGATGGCGATGCCATCGCTCGGATCCTTCTCCACGGTCGCCTTGATCTTCCCCTTGGCGAACGCGATTTCCGCCAGCATGGGGCGGAGCGAGGGGGTGGCGATGACGAGACGCTCGAGCGCGTTCGCCTCTTCGAGCGCACGGCCGATCTGGTTGAGTTCGAGATTCCCGCGGAGGATGCGCGCCCGGATTTGGGCCTCGATCTCGGGCGGCCGCGATTGCGAGAGGAGACCCTCGTAGTAGTCGAGCCCCTCGCGCAGTTCCTTCTGTGCTGCCGTCTCGTCACCTAGATTCCGGCGGAGATTCACGATCGCCTCGGGAATCGAGAGGACGGGGTCTTCCCCACCCGCCGGCGGCATGCTGGGCGGGAACGACTTCAAGATCCTCTTCATCTGG
>Ga0315278_10001122_pt1 | contig 23218 bp, 15 predicted proteins | sample YL17G06_0_MG_FD_203880 | JGI IMG/M metagenome (GOLD analysis project Ga0315278, IMG submission 203880) | Sediment microbial communities from Yellowstone Lake, YNP, Wyoming, USA - YL17G06_0 | ecosystem: Environmental > Aquatic > Freshwater > Lake > Sediment | place: USA: Wyoming | collected... | reverse complement strand
AGCTCGTCGGCCAGACATTCAAGTTCAAGGTCATCAAATTCGACCGGAAGACCGAGAACGCGGTCCTGTCCCGGAAGCTCTACCTCCAGGACGAGAGGGAAAAGAAACGCCGGAAGGTCTTCAGCCACCTGGCCAAAGGACAGCAGATCAAGGGCCAGGTGAGATCCCTGACGAACTTCGGCGCGTTCGTCGACGTGGGAGGCGTGGAAGGCCTCCTTCACGTGTCCGACATGTCCTGGGGAAAAATCGCCCATCCCGCGGAAATTCTTCACGTCGGAGACGAGATCGAGATCGTCGTCCTCGACTTCAACGAGAAGGAAGAGAAGATCTCTCTGGGCCTCAAGCAGCTGTCCCCGGACCCCTGGGCCAATATCGCCGAGAAGTATCAGGCCGGCCAGAAGCTCAACGGCAAGGTCACGAGCCTGACCGATTTCGGCGCCTTCGTCGAGCTCGAAAAGGGCGTCGAAGGCCTCGTCCACATCTCCGACCTCAGCTGGTCGCGCAAGATGATCCATCCCAAGAAGCTCCTCTCCCTCGGGGAGGAAGTGACCGTGACCATCCTCGAGGTCAATCCCGCCTCCAAGCGCATATCCCTCGGTCTCAAGCAATCCTCGCCCCATCCGCTCGAGGTCATCAAGCAGAAATACGCTCCCGGCACGCACATCCAGGGCAAGATCACGAGCATCACGGACTTCGGCGCGTTCATGGAGGTTGAGCCGGGAATTGAAGGGCTCATCCACATCTCCGACATCTCCTGGGAAAAAATCAAGCATCCCTCGGCCAAGTTGAAGGTCGGCCAGGACGCGGAGGCCGTGATCCTCAATATCGACGTCGAAAAGCAGAAGGTTTCCCTCGGCATCAAACAGCTCGAGGGCGATATCTGGGAGGAATTCTTCGCCCGGCAGAAGACCGGTGATCTCGTTCACGTCAAGATCGTCCGGATCGCCGATTTCGGCCTCTTCGTCGAGATCATGCCGGGGATCGAAGGCGTCGTCTTTCTCTCGGAGCTCGACGACAACAAAATCGACAATCCGGCCGAAGTCTTCAAGGTCGGCGAGGAGAGGACGGCCAAGATCATCAAATTGAATCCCAAGGATAAAAGAATCTCGCTCAGCTTCCGGCAGGCCCAGATGGACATCCAGAAGCAAGAGTACCAGAGATATGTCGATAATCAGAACGACCGGATGACGCTGGGGGATCTCATGAAGGATCAGCTGAGCAAGATGATCCGCCCCCCCAAGAAAGTCACCAAAAAAAAGGAGAAAACCGATGATTAAGGCCGATCTCATCAACAAGATCTCCAAGGAGCTGGCCATTCCCAAACAGGAAGCCGAAATCGGGGTGAATCTCTTTTTTGACACGATCAAGGACGCCATTCTCAAGGGCGAGGAGATCGAGGTCCGGGGATTCGGCAGCTTCCGCTTCCGCAACAGGCCGTCGCGGTCCGGACGCAACCCGCGAACGGGCGACCCCGTGAAAGTCCCCTCGAAAAAAGTCCTGTACTTCAAGCCCAGCAAGCTCCTCAAGGAGCTGATCAACAAGTAATGCAGTACATCGCCGCCCCGTGGCGCGGGTCCTATGTCCGGAACGTCCATAAAATGACCGGATGCCCCCTTTGCCGCGCCCTCAAGATCAAGGACGCCCGGCGATCCGGCATTCTCTATCGAGGCCGGAAAGCGTTCGTCATCCTGAACAAATTCCCCTATCAGCCCGGCCATATCATGGTCGCCCCCATCGAGCACACCGCCGCCTTCGAGCGCTCCCCGCAGGATGTCAGCCACGAAATCATCGATCTCATGCGGATGAGCGTGGACATCCTGAAGAAAGCTTACCATCCCCAGGGATTCAATATCGGCATGAACCTGGGCCGGAGCGCCGGAGCCGGCGTGGCGGACCATTACCATATTCACGTCGTCCCTCGCTGGTCGGGCGATTCCAATTTCATGCCCATCGTCGGCCGGACCAGGATCGTGATCGAGGACCTCGATGCGACCTTCGACCGCCTTTATCCCCTGTTCTCCAAAAAAAAGGGGCCACCCCCTCGATTCCCCGGCATAAATGCCGTGGCTCGTTCGGGGTTGACCCTTAGCCTCGCTTCTCGTCCGCACCCTAAAAGGCGGGGCGAAGCAGAGGCGAAAGGGTCGAAGTCATGACCACTATTTCCCGGCAATATTTGAGGTGAACCGATGCTTAAAACAATGAGAAAAAACGTTCAATCGCTCAAGTGGGTCCTCTGGCTCGTCATCGGGACCTTCATCGCTTCCATTTTCTTCATTTGGGGGCTTTCGGGCGAAGGTCTCGGAAGAAAACAAGGTTCGAGCGCGATCGCGACCATCGGCCGGGAAAGCATCAAGCTGGAGGATTATTCCAAGGCCCTCCGGAGCCGCATCGAGTCGGTCAAGAGCGAGCTCAAAGACATCAACAAGGCCCTCATCGAGCAGCTCAATCTTCCCCAGCAGGTTCTCGAACAGATGATCGAGCAGGCGCTCCTCATGGCCCTCGCCGACGAATTGGGCCTGCGCGCCTCGGACCAGGAAGTGGCAAAAAAAATCATGAGCTTCCCGGGCCTCCAGCAGAACGGAAAATTCATCGGCTACCAGGAATACAAACAGCGGCTGCAATGGAATCATATCAATATCACCGATTTCGAAAACAGCCTCCGCAAGGAGATCGTCCTGGCCAAGACCGTCCAGATCCTGACCGCCGGCGTCACCGCGACGCAGGGTGAGATCTGGGACAACTATAAAAAGACCAAGGACTCGGCCAAGATCGAGTATCTGGCCCTCGAAAAAAGCAAAATCACGCTCGACAAAAAGCCCGAGGCCGCGGAAGCTCAGGCCTATTTCGAAAAAAACAAAGCCACATATAAACTCTCGGAAAAGCGGGAAGCGGCCTACGTCTTCCTGAAGAACGAGGATCTGAAAAAAGAGATCGAACTCGGCGAATCCGAGATCGAGAAATACTACAAAAGCAACCTGGCCCAATTCCAGAATCCCGAGAAGGTCAAGGTCAGCCGCATCTTCCTCTCGTATTCGGATAAGGACAAGGCGCTCGTTCAGGCCGAAGCCCAGTCCGTGCTGGCCAAGGTCAAGGCCGGCCAGGACTTCGCCGTTCTGGCCAAGGCGCACTCCAAGGACAACAAGGCCCTGGAAGGCGGAGACTGGGGCCTCTACGATTGGCGCACGCTCAACCAGGTCGAACAAGCCGAGATCGGCAAGCTCGCGGCGGGCAAGACATCCGATCTCGTCGCTCTGGACAATGGTTTTTCGATCCTCCGGGTAACGGAAAAGGAATCGGCCGCGACGACTCCCCTTTCCGCGGCCAAGCCCCAGATCCGTTCCATTCTCCAGGATCAAAAGGCCCGGGATCTGGCCGCGCAGCGCATCACCCTGCTCGCCAAGGAAGCCAAGAAAGACAACAACCTGGAAGCGGCCGCCAAGAAGGCCGGGCAGAAAATCCAGTCCAGCGGCCTTCTCAAGACCGGCCAGGCCCTCGGGGATTTCGATCCGTCGGGCTCGATCAGCACCGCCCTTTTCCAACTCAAGGAAAAAGAGATCTCGGCGCCGATCTACACCTACGGCGGGGTGGGCCTCGCCGCGCTGACCAAGATCGAGGCGCCCCGGGCGGCGGCGTTCGACGAAGTGAAAACCGAAGTCGAAAACGACGTAACCGAGGCGAAGAAAATGGAAGCGGTCCTGGCGAAAATCAAGGAGGCCCGAGCCCGGTTGACGGACGGGAATTGGGAGGATGTCGCCCAGAAATCCAAGCTCGAGATCAAGACGATCGATGATCACAAGAGAGAGCAGTACATCGGCCTGATCGGGGAAAACAAGGAGATCGACAACCTGGCCTTCTCCCTCCCTCTCAAGCAGGTGAGCGAGCCCGTCGCGTTCGAAACCGGCTATAGCCTGGTCCGCGTCCTCGGCCGCAAAGAAGCGACCAAGGCGGATTTCGAAAAAGAGAAGGAGACCGAGACGAATTCCGTCCTCGAGCTCAAGAAGAACAAGTTCCTCCAATCGTATCTCACCAAGCTGCGGACCGATAGGGGCGGGAAGATCCGCTACGACCTGTACCTCCAGGCCACCCAGGATGTCATCGCCCTTTACGATAAAGAAAAATAAAGGACCGGCCTTCCGGCGCTTCGGCGGCCGCCGCCTCTTTCGCTCTAGAAACCGAGGAGAGAGCCCATGAAGACGAAAAAGCTATACGCGGCGGCGGAACGGGCCGTCCGCCAATCCTTGAAGCTCAAGCCCGGCGAGAGCTTCCTGCTCGTCACGGACGAGGCGAAGCTGGAAATCGCCGAAGCCCTCGCTCACCACGCCAAAAAGGCCGGAGCCGAAACCACGACTTACCTGATGACGGAAGCGCTGCGCCCGATCCTGGAGCCAACCGGACTCCTCCGGGAAATGGCCGAGAGGGCCAAGGCCATCGCCTACCTACTCGACGCCCGCATCGAGGAAAAGCCCTTCCGCGGCTACCTGGTGAAGACGGGCATGGCCAATGGCCGGATCTGCATGATGCCGGGGATCACCCGCGACATGATGGAGAGGCTCGTCGATATCGACTTTGCCCGGATGGAAGCGTTCACGGGAAAAGTCATCCGGGCGCTCAAGGACGCCGACGATGTCCTCGTCGAAAACCCCGCCGGCACCCGGATCGCCTTCAGCGTCAAAGGGCGGACCTGGCTCAACAGCTGCGGCGATATCGGGCGCAAAGGCCGGCACGGCAACCTCCCCGCCGGCGAATGCTACACCGCCCCGGTCGAGGAGACGTTCACCGGCCGCCTCGTCATCAGCCTCATCGACGACAAGCTCGGGCGCGGCGTCATGGAGTTCGAGCGCGGCAGGCTCGTCGGCTCCTCCGGCAAGGGCGTCGCCGCCGTCCTCAAAAACATCGGGGAGGATGCGACCGGGAGGATCATCGGCGAATTCGGGATCGGGACAAACCGCGGCGCGCGCATCTGTCCGAACATGCTGGAGGCCGAGAAGGCCTTCGGCACCGTCCATTTCGCCATCGGCGACTCTTACGGCCTCGGAAAGAACGCCAGCCGGCATCATTACGACGCCCTCGTCGAAAAGGTCACGATTCGGGCCAAGGGAAAAGACATCGCCCGGGACGGAAAGTTCCTGATGTCCTAGCCCTGTTTTTTTCTCCATAAAATATCATGGCCATCAAGGCGAAGCTGACGACATTCGACACGACCATGGTCGTCGTGAGCCTCGTCATCGGGATCGGCATCTTCCGCACGCCGGCCATGGTCGCGACCAAGGCCGGTTCCAGGCCGGCCGTCTTCTTCATCGCCTGGATTCTCGGGGGCTTCATCAGCCTGCTCGGCGCCCTGACGTTCGCTGAGATCGGTTCGCGCTATGCGCGGCCCGGTTCGTTCTATAAGGTCGTGGCCGAACACTACGGCAGCGCCCCGGCCTTCATGCTCAACTGGACGAACGTCATCATCGTCAACGGCGCCGGCGTCGCGGCCGTGTCCATCATCGGCGCCGAATATCTCAATCCGATCCTCCTGCCCTTAAAACTCCGGACGCCGACGGCCGTCCAGCTGACCGCGGCGGCCCTGACGCTCATCCTTCTTGGCATCAACTGGCTGGGGATCAAGCCCGGCGCCTGGGCCCAGAACATTCTGACCGCGCTCAAGGTCGGGATGATCGGGCTGATCGTCATCGCCGCCCTCCGCTACAGCGCGGGCCCGGCCCCGGTCGCGGCCGCCGCGCCTTCCACCGGTTCATGGTGGCCGGCCCTCGCCGCCGCCCTCATCTCCGTCTTTTACACCTACGGAGGATACCACCACACCATCAATCTGGGCGCCGACGTCAAAAACGCGCCTAGAAATCTGCCGCGCGCGATTTTCCTCGGCGTGCTGATCATCATCGCCTGCTACCTGAGCATCAACTTCGCCTACGTCAAAGTGCTGGGGCTTTCCGGCGTGGCCGGGGCGAAGCTCGTCGCGGCCGAAACGGCCAAGGCCGTCTTCGGAAATTTCGGGTACCTCTTCGTCTCGCTGGTCATCGTCTTTTCGGCCCTGGGATTCCTGAACGCGACCCTGATGCACATGCCCCGGATCTACTATGCCATGGCCGAAGACAAGGCCTTGCCGCCGCTGTTCAAAAAAGTCAATCCGCGGACGCAGGCCCAGGAATCCGGGCTGCTGTTCCTGGGAGGCATGATCCTCATCTCGATTTTTTTCCTGGGGACATTCGAAAGCATCGTGAATTACGTCATGTTCCTCGACTGCGCGAACATCGCCGTCGTGGCTTCGACGATCTTCGTCCTGCGTCGGAAGGCCCGGGCGACCGCGGCGTCTTATGACGGCTACAAGGCGCCTCTCTATCCCGTGCTGCCCGCCGTATTCGTCATCTTCCTCCTGGGCATATCGCTGAACATATTGCTGACCCAAACGAAGCCGGCCCTGATCGGCGCGGCTTTTTTCGCGACCGGATTTCCTTTTTTTCTCTTGATGCGCGGGATCAATAAATCCCGCGGAACGGATCGCCGCTGAATCGGCGGGAGGGCCGCGCCGGGCGATCCGCGACGCTATCTGACGCAAGCGAGGCAGCCATGAGAAAGAATATCGCGCTCGTCGTCCTGCTCGTTCTTTCCGGCCTGGCCTGTCATCAGGGACAGAAACTCGGCTTCAAGCGCGACGCGCCGCCGGCCCCCGCGCTCCGCGAAAAGGCGGACGCGTTCAAAGCCGATTTCCGCTACGCTCCCCCCTGGTGGCAGACCGCCATCGGCCTGCCGGACGACTGGCAAAAGACGCTCGTTTCGAAAGAGGGCGCGCTGCTCTACGACTACCCGGGAGATTTTTCCGGCTTCGGAACCAAGGTTTCCGTTTCCCTGGAAGGGACCGGCGGAATGACGTCCGTCCAGCTCATGGAAAATCCGCGCGTCCCGGTCGTCGCGACCGTGCTCTCGGACGCCGCGGGAAGGGAACGGCTCCGCTGGAGCGCCCTGGCCGTCGTCCCGGGCGAAGGCCAGAACCTCCCCATCAGCAAGAGATTCGCCGAAGCGAAATATGACAAACCGCCCCGCGGCGATTTGCTGCTGATCAAGAAAGCGCCGGGATCGAACGCGATCTCCTTGACGGTCCAATCGAAGCAGCCGATCGAGATCGCGGACCTCATCGTCTTCCGCGGCCGGCAACGCTTCCTGAGCATGAGCGCCGGATGGAGCGGCCTCGCCCAGGTCAAAAACGGCATCAGGATCATATTCCCGCCGCGGGTTGAAGAACTGGCGATTTATTGCGCGTCCGGCCACGAAACGGGAAGCGTATCGCTCGACTGGGCCAAGGCTCAGCCGGAACGAGCGGTTCGCTTCTGGACATCGCGGTATTTTCCCTATGATGTCATCCGCATTCCCGATCCCGCCGCGCAGGACATCCTTGATTCCTGCGTCCGCAACATTTATCAGGCGCGGGAAATCAAGGACGGACTGCCCATCTTCCAGGTCGGGCCGACCTGTTACAGGGGCTTGTGGGTCGTGGACGGCGCCTTCATCCTGGAAGCGATGACGTTTTTGGGCCGCGGGCAGGAGGCCCGGGCCGGCATCCAGCATCTTCTCACCCTCCAAAAACCCGACGGCTCGTTCGAGATCCTGGCGAACTACTGGAAGGAGAACGGGATCGTCCTTTACATCCTTTACCGCCACGCGCTCCTGACCCAGGACACGGCCTGGCTTCGGCGGAATTGGGTGACCGTCAAGCGCGTCGTGGGCGTCATTCAAGATCTCCGGAAGCGCAGCCGCTCGGCGCCGGCCGCGCCGGAGGCGGGGCTCATGCCGCCCGGATTCCCCGACGGCGGGATCGGCGGAGTCGTCCCGGAATACACGAACGTCTACTGGAACCTGGCCGGATTGAAGGCGGCGGTCGAGGCCGCGCGGCTCATCCGCGCCCCGGAGCTCAAGGCGTGGGAGGCGGAATTCAAGGATTTTTACGCGGCGTTCCGGGCGGCGGCCAAACGCGACGCCAAGCCCGCCGACGGCGGACTCTTCACCCTTCCGATTTTGATGAAGCCCCAGGAAGGCATCGATCCCGTCCGTGGCCAATGGGGTTTCTGTCACGCGGTTTATCCGGGCAAGCTTTTCGCCGCGGGCGATCCCCTCGCCCTCGGCACTCTGCGGCTATTGGATGAGCACGGGAAGGAGGGCCTCGTCCTCGGGACCGGCTGGATGGCCGGCGGCATCTGGAATTATTTCGCGTCCTTTTACGCCCACGCCCATCTCTGGCTGGGACACGGGCAGAAAGCCGCCGAGATCCTTTACGCGTTCGCCAACCACGCCTCACCGCTGCGGGCCTGGCGCGAGGAGCAAGCGCCCCGGGGCGAGGAAAACGGCGATCCTTTCGTCGGCGACATGCCCCATAATTGGGCCGGCGCCGAGTTCATCCGGCTGACGAGGAACCTGCTCGTTTTGGAGCGCGGCTCGGAACTTCACCTGCTCGAAGGGATTCCGCGGACGTGGCTCGGCCCGGGCTCGTCGACCGAGCTGAAGAGCATCGCCACGGACTTCGGGCCCGTCTCGATGAAGCTCGAGGTCGGGGCCGAGGGCAAGGCGGCGCGCCTTTCCCTGACGCTTCCGGCGAACGAGGGCTTGAAAAGGATCGTCGTGCATCTCGGCGCCTGGGCCGCCGAAGGCAAGATCGTTCAACGGAAAAAAGACCGGACGTTCGATCTGACGATCCCTCTCTTCAAATGAAATGGTTCCCGCAACCGGATGACCGGCAGCGCTTTATCTTTTTGCAAAGACGGCCGAAAATATGTAAGCTGAGGAACACTCAGGTTTCGCCTCGAGGAGATGCATGACCGGTAAAGAACGGGTCCTCCGAACGCTCGACCACAAGGAGCCCGACCGGATCCCGGTGGATTTCGGCGGGACCGCGGTCACGGGCATGCATGCCGCCGTCGTCATCGCCCTCCGCGAGCATTACGGCCTGGCCAAGCGGCCGGTCAAAGTCCACGAGCCATACCAGATGCTCGGCCTGATCGAGGACGACCTCCAGCGGGTTCTGGGGCTCGACGTCGAAGGCGTCCCGGCCGCGGAGACGATGTTCGGCTTTCGCAACGAGAACTGGAAGCCCTGGCGCATGGACAACGGCGTCGAAGTCCTGGTCTCCGGGCATTTCAAGACGACCAAAGACGGAAACGGCGACACGCTCATCTACCCAAAGGGCGACCTCGCCGCACCGCCTTCGGGCCGCCTGCCCAAGGACGGTTTTTTCTTCGACACCATCGTCCGGCAAGAGCCGATCGACGAGTCCGCGCTCGACCCCGAGGATAATGTCGAGGAATTCGGTTCGATTTCGGAGGCCGACCTGGCCTATTTCGATGAAACGACGAAAAGCGCGGCCCGAACCGGGCGCGCGGTCATCGCCACCTTCGGCGGCCTGGCCTTCGGCGACATCGCCCTCATCCCCGCGCCGTTCCTCAAACATCCGAAGGGGATCCGGGACATCGAGGAATGGTACATCTCGACGCTGACCCGGCCGTCTTATGTCCGGAAGGTCTTTGACAAGCAGGCCGAAATCGCGCTGGCGAATCTGCCGAGGATCCTGGCTCGGGTGGGCGACCGGGTCCAGGCCGTTTTCGTCTGCGGCACGGATTTCGGCACGCAGCAGTCCACGTTTTGCTCGGTGGACACCTTCCGTTCTCTCTACGCCCCGTATTATAAAAAGATCAACGGCTGGATCCACGCCCATACCCCATGGAAGACCTTCAAGCATTCCTGCGGCGCCGTCGCGACCCTTATCCCGGCGATCATCGAGTCGGGATTCGACATCCTCAATCCCGTCCAATGCTCGGCGGCGGGCATGGAGGCCGGAAAGCTCAAGGCCGAGTTCGGCAAGGACATTTCCTTCTGGGGCGGGGGCGTGGACACCCAAGGGACGTTGATGTTCGGAACCCCGGCGGCCGTCCGCGAGGACGTGCTCCGGCGCTGCGACATCCTCGGCAAGGACGGCGGATTCGTCTTCAACGCCGTCCACAACATCCAGGCCAACGTCCCGGTCGCGAACGTCGCGGCCATGTTCGACGCGGTCCGGGAATTCAACGGCGGGAAAGGTTGACCCCATGAGCCAAAGAGCCTATGTCGTCTTCGTCTCCGTGATCGCGGCCATCGGCGGCCTTCTCTTCGGCTTCGACACCGCGATCATCGCCGGCGCGGTCCGCTTCCTCAAGGTCCGCTTCACGCTGAGCTCGTTCGGCGAGGGACTGGCCGTCAGCATCGTCCTTGTCGGCTGCATGGCCGGAGCCTGGATCGCCGGAACCGCCAGCGACCGCATGGGGCGGAAGCGCTTTCTGCTCATTTCGGCCACCCTGTTTTTCGTCTCGGCCGTCGGCTGCGCCATCCCCCGCCATCTGGCGGAATTCCTCGTCTTCCGCTTCGTCGGCGGCCTGGCCATCGGCTCGGCCTCGATCATCTGCCCGCTGTACATCTCGGAGATCGCCCCAGCCCGCATCCGCGGAGCGCTCGTCTCGATCAACCAGATGACCATCGTGACCGGCATCCTGCTGGCCTATTTCGTCAACTGGATCCTCGTCGGCGCGGGGCCATCGAACTGGCGCTGGATGTTCGCCGCGGCGACGGTTCCCGCGGTCTTTTTCTTCGTCCTCGTTCTCCGTGTCCCGGAGAGCCCTCGCTGGCTGGTGAAACAGGGCCGGGACGAAGAGGCGCTCGAAGTCCTGTGCCGGGTCAACGCGCCGGGGCCGGCGGCGGCCGAGGTCCTGAGCATCAAGGAAACGCTGACCCTCGAGCAGGGGAAGCTCTCCGAGCTTTTCAAGCCGGGATTCCGGACGGCCCTCCTCGTCGGCGTGGTCCTGGCCGTCTTCCAGCAGATCACAGGGATCAACGCCGTGATCTATTACTCGCCCCGGTTTTTCGAGACGGCCGGATTGGCCCGGGGAGCGGCCATCCTTCAATCGACGATCGTCGGGCTCGTCAACGTCCTCTTCACGATCGTGGCCATCGCCCTCGTGGACCGGGTGGGGAGAAAACCCCTGCTGCTCACGGCCTGCGGAGGCATGGGCATCTCGTTCATCCTCCTCGGCGCGGCCTTCAAATTCCAGCTTTTTTCAGGCGGGCTGGTCCTGGTTTTCACCCTCCTGTACGTCGCCTTTTTCGCCATGGCCATGGGCCCCATTGTCTGGGTCGTCATCGCCGAAATCTTCCCGACGCGCATCCGCGGACAAGCCATGGCCATCGCCACCGTCGCCCTCTGGTTCGCGGATTTCGTCGTGTCGCTGTCGTTCCCGGTGATCGCCGACAAGCTCCATGAATCGTTCGCCTTCTGGCTCTACGCGGGCATGTGCGTCGTGGATTTCATCTTCATGCTCTTTTTCCTGCCGGAAACCAAGGGAAAATCGCTCGAAGACATCGAACGGCGCTGGCTGAAACAATAAAAAGACCGGATCATTTTGGAATGATGACGATCGTCTGATTCAAGTCCGGGGCGGTCGGCGGATAAACAATATCCTTCCCGTCGACTCTCGCTTTGATATAGTACTCGATGTCCGCGCCGACGTCGGGCAGCGTCACCGCATAAACGCCGCGCCCGACGCGCGTCAGCGGGACGGCCCGAAATGGGCCTTTCCCGAGGTCCCTCCAATAAAAAACCGATTCGGAAGGAGGGTCCTGAGCCAGGATGATGACCTTCAACGCCAGGTTTTCTCCGGATTCGAGGCTCGGACGAACCGTCGGCACGATGATCCGGGGCAGTCCCTCATAAACGCTCGACAGCCTCGCTTCCGGGGGAAGAAGGGTCCCGCCCATCATTTTTTGGAGCTCCTCCCCCGGTTTCTCGATCGAATCCGGCATATTGTGCTGTTCCCAATTGGCGATCGTCCCGAGTTCGCCGGTGTTGCTCACCGTGGCCAGCAGGTCGTGGAAGATCCCCTTCAGTGAAAGGACCATTTGGACCCTGGCCGGAAGGAGCGATTCCCGGATCAGCCTGTCTTTCGTGTTCGGATCCGTTTCGGCCTTAGCTTTCTCGACGATTTGATTGTACTCCCACCAGAGACACTGATAATGGGCGATCTCGCGCATATAATCGAAATTGTCCAGCCAGTAATCGAAGCGCTCGAGATTGCCGGGGCTCATGATCCGGGGCCGCAAAGCGGCCATCTCGTCCACGAATGGGAAATTTTTCCGGACATCGGTCCAGGGCCTCTTGTCGGGAGCGATCCCGCCGGGCCCGTTGGTCCAGTTGACCGGGATCGGGAGCTTTCCGTCGATCTCCGCGAACAGCCCGGCGATCTCGTTGGCCGCCGTCAAGCCGAACTGGTTCATGGCCCAGTCCAGATAAAAATCGCGCGTGGCGAGATCGCGCGGCGTCTGGGGCCAGTCGGCGTCGTAATCGCGGACTTTGGGGCCGCCGCAATTGATTTTTTTGACGTAGGCTTCGCCGCTTTTTGCCGTGCCCTCGATCACGAGCCCGGCGAGCGAAGGATAGTGGATGCGATCGCCGAAATCGACGGCCAGCCGGCCGCTCGTCACCTCGACTTTTTTGAAAACGAGATCGAGCGCCTTGTCCCGTCCGGCGCGCTCGAAAATATCCAGCTTTTCCGCCACTTTCCTGCCTTGAACGATCACGTCGAAAACGCGCGCCCCTTTCCGGTCGAATTCACCCTCGCAGAATTTCAGGGTGACGGAATATGTCCCGTCCGGAACGAGCAGGTGATAGCCGTAAACGCGGTCCCGGACGTCCCTATAGACATCCGCTTCCGCGGTTCCGGCGATGTTCCGATCCGCGGGAATCGTCCTATATTCGCCGTTGACCGGGCCCACGGCTTCCTTGAAACCGGTCGGCAGCGTGTTCCAGCTCTGATCCCAGGCCGCTCTGGCCAGGGCCAGCGCGTTGGGCGACAGGATGCGCGTCCGCCAATGGATGCCCATGAGGCCGTCGCAGCCGTATTTGAGCGCGTCCACCGCGTCGCGGCGCATCCGCCCCGCCCAGAGTTGGGGAGACGTGAGCGAGGGATCGTCTTCGAGCCATGGAATCGCCCATTTGGAACGGCCCTCGATCCCGGCGAAGCCGGGGTCGACGGGCGCCTTCCCCACTTCCCGGTTGATCGTGCTGGCCGCCACCGCTTTCGGCAGGACCTGGTCAAAAAGCGTCCGGCGGCTCGGCGGACCGAGGACCCAGCCGCACGTCGCCAGGCCGAAAAGGCTGTTCGTTTCCCGCGCCGCCTGGACGGCCATATCCAGGTCCGTGGTCACCGCCTTGATCGATTCGTCGCTCGCGTCCGACCACGTCCAGTTTTCCGATGTCCAGAACCAGTAGTAATCCAGCGGGTAGGACGCCGCGATCCTCTGAAAAATCCCTTTATAGAGCTCCTTGATGACCTTCGGATCTCCGGGGTCCACCCCTTTTTTCTTCAAACGCTCCTGGACAAGGGCCGGAACGACGAGCGGCGTTTCGGTTCCGACGCACGTCCGGACGCCGAGCTTCCGGCCGAACGTGAACGCGCCCCTCAGCATCGCGGCCGTCCGGTTGAAGAGGTCGTTCGACGCCTTGGGCGTCTTCGGCTCGGGCATGACGCCGTCCATGACTTTCGCGCCGTATTCGTCGCGCTCGAAAAGCTCGCCCGCCCCGAAATGAAAATCACCCGTCTTCCTGGGCTGATATCCCCAGTTGTGGGACCAGGGATTGGACCTCGACGTGTTCTGATAGCTCGACGGATAGGCGAACGACACGCGGCCGTCCTCGACGAAGTCTCCCGGCGGGCCGATCCAGACCGTCGGCTCGGCGTTCGGATTTTTTTCCGGATAGGTATGGAGACCGAAAAAATTCATCCGGAGCTTGGGGAGCTGGCCGAGGACGGCTTTGTAGGCGTCTTCGTCCCACCAATCGGGCCCCTCGGCGAAATCATGAAAGGGCTGGACGCCTCTCAAGGCGAAGAGGGGCCGGGCCGTCTCGTCCAGCTCCGGGATCTCGAATTTGATCTTCTCGTCGGGGACGACGTCGCCGTCGAGGTAAAAGCGGACGCCCAATTTTTCGATGAAAGCGTATGTCCCGTAAAGGACGCCGGCCCCCTCGCCGTAAGCGATGAGAAGGTAGCGCCGGTCGTTCCGCAGGAGCGTCTTCAGCCGGTAATCCTCGGCTCCAAGCTTCAGGAACAACTCCGGCGGGACCTTCTCGATATCGCTTTTTTGGGCCGCTCCATCCTGAAGAAGCCTTCCTTTGCGCGATAAAATGACGCCCGGCCTTTTCAAATCCCCTATGGAATCGATCTTGACGACGGTCGCGAGCTCACCCGTGGCCAAATAGATATAGCGCCGCAATTCGGCCGCGGCGAAATTCTCGAGAACCGCGGCGTCTTTGGCGACATAGATCGCCGGAGCGGGCCGCGATCGTCCGCAGCCGGCCAGAAGCGCGGCCGCTAAAAACAGCGTCGATATCTTCTTATGCCTCATGATGGCTAGACTCCCTGCGTTCGGATGAGTTCGAGAAACAGCTTATTGACGGCCGCTTCCAGCGCGGCCTTGAAGCGCGCCACGGACTCTTCGAAGCCGTCTCCGTTATGGGCCTCGATATGCATCGGCTTGCCGACATTCACCAGAATCCTGCCCGGAATGAGGAAGGGAAGCTGGGTTCCGTAAAACGCCATGGGCGTCACGGGCACGTCGATCCCGTGGCGATCGCGCAGGCAGCGGGCGATGATGGGAATGCCGAGCCCGAAAGCTTTGACGTATGGATTCGGGTCCCCGGAAACGACCCGGCCCCGCCCTTGGAGGGCGATGACGGCCCGGCCGGCCTTCAGATATTCCTGGCAGCGCTCGATGGCTTCCCGTTTGCCGTGATTGTAGAGATCCACGGGGATGGTCCCGATCTTGGCGATATTGGAGGAGACATACGTGACGAACAGCCATTTGAAGGGGATGAGCAGAAAATTCAACAGGACACCGAAGTTCATGAGGTGTCGTTGAAGGTGCTTTCTGACGAGGATATTCAGCTCTCTCTTGTGAAAGATCTGCTTGTTGGCCGTGAAGAACACCGGCCGGGGGACGACGCGAAAGACCGTGGCCACGTCCTTGAAGCTCCCGCAATGATTGCCGACGATGATGTTCGGGCCGTCTTTGACGAAATTCTCCGCGCCGCGGACGATGACTTTTTTGCCGAGGAGGGAGATCCGGCTGACGAGCCGGATGAAACGGTCAAACCTCTGGAGCTCTTCCTCGAAGGTAGGCATCGATGGTCAGTGTATTTATCTCAAAAAAGGCCGGAACAATCAAGTAATCTCATGGGAAGAATAAAGAAAGTCCTGACCCCGGTCCGGTTCCCAAGACGAAAATCTCACCAGTCGGCCGCCTTGAAAATCCCCCGGGAACATGCTAAGTTGGGAGCCTGACTTGGGCTGAAATCATCAGGTCAAAACAGGGAGACTCGCATGATCATCCTCATCCGCTCCGGGCTTCTTCATGCGCCGCGTCCGCTCGGGCCGAAAGACATTTTGATCGCCGGCGGGCGGATCGAAGCCGTCGCCGAACCGGGCGCCATCGAAGTCCGGGGTTCCACCGTCGAAGTCATCGAGGCGCGGGAAAAATATCTTCTGCCCGGCCTGATCGACAGCCACGTCCATATCCTCGGCGGAGGCGGCGAGGGCGGGCCGGCGACGCGGGCGCCCGAGATCGCCATCGAGGATATCGTATCGAGCGGCGTCACGACGCTCATCGGCTGCCTGGGAACGGATGGGATCACCCGCCACATGTCCTCGCTCCTGGCCAAGGCCAGGGCCCTCGAGATCGAGGGCGTCACGACGTTCATTTTTTCCGGCTCCTATGAAATTCCGGTGAAGACCGTCACCGGAAGCGTCCGGTCTGACCTTGTCCTCATCGACAAAGTCGTCGGCGCGGGCGAGATCGCCCTCTCCGACCACCGCTCCGCGCAACCGACGTTCGAAGAGATCGCCCGCCTCGCGGCGGAATGCCGGGTCGGAGGCATGCTCGGCGGCAAAGCGGGCGTCCTGCACCTGCACCTGGGAGACGGAGCCAGGGGGCTGGAATATCTCTTCCGCCTGATGAAGGAGACCGAAATCCCGGCCAGCCAGGTCATCCCCACCCACGTCAACCGGAACCGCCGCCTTCTCGAAGAAGCCCTGGAATATCTCCTCGCCGGAGGCTACGTGGATTTGACCGCGGGCGTGGATCCCGAGGACGAGAGCGATTCCGGCGTCAGCGTCGAGACGGCGATCCGTCTTTTCCTGGATAAAAAAGCTCCGCTCGAGCGGGTGACCGTGACCTCGGACGGCAACGGAAGCATGCCCAGGTTCGACGGCCAGGGCCGCTTAGTGGGCCTGACGATCGCTAGCCAAAAAACGCTCTTCGAGAAATTCCGGTCGCTCGTCCGGAGAAACATTTTGAGCCTGGAACAGGCGGCGGGCCTTTTCGCGACGAACCCCGCCCGCTTTTACAAGCTCGAACACAAAGGAGAGATCGCGCCGGGGAAAGACGCGGACTTGGTTCTTCTCGACCGGGACCGGAATTTGACGGACGTCATCGCCAAGGGCCGGATCATGATGCGCGACGGCGAGCTTCTCGCCCGGAGGACGTTCCGGACGGATTGAGAACGGGCCCGGTGCGTCGCGCGCCGGGAAGCGCCGCAGCGCCCGCCAGGGAGCGATTCACATGGAACAACGGAAAGAAACGACGGAAACGCCCCGAAAGCAGACGGCTCTCTGGATCGCCCTTCTCCCCCTTCTGGCCATGGGCCTGCTCCTCGGCCTGGGCTACGGCGTTTATAAAATCCCGCCCCAGGTCTTGCTCGTCTGCGCCGCCTTCCTGACGGGCGGCCTGGGCTTTCTGCTCCGCTTCAAATGGCGGGACATGGAGCAGGGCATCGTCGAAAGCATCAAAAAAGCCATGCCCGCCATCCTGATCATGCTCGCGGTCGGCATCCTCGTCGGCACTTGGATGGCGAGCGGCACCATTCCCATGATCATCTACTTCGGCGTGAAGCTCATCTCGCCGAAATTGTTCCTCGTGACGACCTGCCTCGTCTGCACGATCACGGCCCTGGCGACGGGCACATCCTGGGGGACGATCGGCTCCGTGGGAGTGGCGTTCATCGGGATCGCCATGGGCCTCGGCATTCCGCTGGGCATGGCCGCCGGGGCCATCGTCACCGGCGCTTATTTCGGCGACAAGAATTCGCCGTTTTCGGGAATTCCAAACCTGGCCGCCGTCACGGCCGGGGTCGATCTCTTCGACCACATCAAGCATACGCTGCTGTCCGCCATCCCCGGCTGGCTGCTGAGCATGGCCGTCTTTTTTTTCGCCGGCCTCAAATACGGCGGCGCATCGGTCCAGTCCGACACGATGACCTTGATCCTGGTCACGCTCAAAAAGAATTTTCGGTTCAACGTCCTCCTGCTCCTGCCGCTCGCCATCGTCCTCACCCTGGCCATTATGAAAAAACCGACGATTCCGGCCATGCTCGTCGCGGCGCTCGTCGCGGCCGTTCTGGCCGCGATCTTTCAAAAGGCCCCTCTCCTTGAAATCGCCCAGGCCGTGAATACGGGCTATCCCGCCCACACCGGCGTCGAGATCGTCGACAAGCTTCTTGCCCGGGGCGGCCTGATGAGCATGATGGAATCCCAGCTTGTCCTTTTCACCGCTTTCAGTTTCGGCGGCATCATGCAAAAGACGGGACTGCTGTCGGTCATCCTCGGCAAGGTCATGAAGGCGGCTGACAAGGTCGGGAGCCTCGTGCTGGTGACCATCGGCTCGTGCCTCACCACGGCCCTGGTCACGGGAAGCTCCTATCTCTCCGTGATCCTCCCCGGGGAATTGCTTTCCCCCGTGTACAAGAAGAAGGGATTGGCCGCGAAGAACCTTTCGCGGATCATCGACGAATGCGGGGGGATCATCGTCCCGCTCATTCCATGGAGCATCGCCGGCGTCTATATTTACGGGGTCCTGGGCGTCCGCGTCCTGGCTTATCTGCCCTGGGCCATCGGCAACTACGCGGCGATCTTCATCCTCGCCCTGTACGGATTCACGAAATTCACGATGGCGCCGAGCGCCCCGGACGATAAGACGGCGGCCGGCGGCTGAAAACAAGGACGTCAAGGGACGATCCTCAGCGGGGGAAGCTCGATCTATCCTTCGTCCGGCTTCTCGAACGCCTTGTCGAATGTTTCCCTGGCCTTCGCCAGCTTCTTTTTTTCGAGATCGGCCGTCGCTTCCAGCTTCGTGGCGAACTCCTCTTTCCTCTTCTTTTCCTTGAGAAGCAGGTCGTCGAACGATTCCTTTGCCCTCACGGCTTTTTCGGATTTCACGACGTTGCCCGTCGAAGATTCCACCCAAAGAACGGTTCGGCAGCAGGGACAGACGGCCTCGACGACTTTTCCTTTTTCGGGGCTCATGAGGTCAAAATAGCAAAAACGGCGGCGGGAAGCAAATGCCGGGGATCACGGCTCCTTCCCGGGATCTTCCCGGTTTTCCTCGATCTTGTGCTTCTTGATGAGCTTGAACAGCCCCTGCCGTGAAATCCCGATTTCCTCGGCCGTTTTCGCCTTGTTGAAAGCGCAGCGCTGCAAAGCCTGATTCAGAAAACGGCGGACGAATTCGGCCTTGGCCTCGAAAAAGTTGTAATCCGAGCCGTTCGACGTTTCCCGCCGCGGGTTGATCTTCGGCGACAAATAATCCTCGCGCAGGAAACGGTCCTCTCCACACAAGATCAGACAGCGCTGAACCTCGTTCTGGAGCTCGCGGACGTTGCCGGGCCAGCGATAGGTCATCAACAAGTCCAGGGCGCGCGGGGAAAAATAAGGCCGTTCCTTCTTCAGATCGCCGCTGTATTTCTCGGCGAAATGATCCAGGAGAAGAAGGAGGTCGTCCTTTCTCTCGCGGATCGGCGGGATCTCGATGGTGATGATGCGCAGCCGGTAATACAGGTCCTCGCGGAAATTTCCGCGCCCGATCTCCTGCTCGAGATCTTTGTTCGTGGCGCTGATGAACCGGACATTGACCGAGCGGGTCCGGTTCTCGCCGATCCTCCGGATCTCCCTTTCCTGGAGCAGGCGGAGGAGCTTGGCCTGGAGGGGAAACGACAGATCGCCGACTTCGTCCAGGAAAAACGTCCCTCCGTCGGCTTCTTCAATCAGCCCGGTTTTGTCCTTGAGGGCGCCCGTGAACGCTCCCCGGGCGTATCCGAACAGCTCGCTTTCCAAAAGATGATCGGGGATGGCCCCACAGTTCACCGCGACGAACTGGCCGCCGCCCCGCGTCCCCGTCTCATGGATGGCCCGGGCGATGAGCTCCTTGCCCGTCCCGCTCTCGCCGTAGATCAAAACGGGAGCATTGAGATCTTTGACCTTATCGATCAGCGCCCTGACCTGGCCGATCGCGGACGATTTGCCGATCAAGGCGATTTTGTGGTCTTGCATGGATGACGATTGTCGGGACAAAGAGGATAACGCTCGAAAGCCCGATTTTTCTCATGACCCGGAATTCGAAAGATGTGAGACAGGCGGCGAAGACTATCGATGATCGATTTCCGGCCGACTCCGGTCCTGACGGCGGGCTATCTTCTCCCGCCGCCCAGGATCGAACCCATGAGGCCGCGAATGATCTGCCGGCCCACCGAGCTTCCGACCGCGCGGGCGGCGCTCTTGGCCATCGATTCGAGCATCGTCTCGCGCGGCCGGCCGGCCGGCCGGGGCGCGCTCGGCTCCCGGGGCATCGGGATCCTGCCCGGGGGGGGCTGCGGAAAATTGCCGGGATAGGACGGCGGCTCCGTCCCGGGCCGGGACGCCGGCTGCGGCGGCTGGGTGAATTTTTCCGCGCGCTGCTTCAAAATTTCATAGGCCGATTCCCGGTCGATCGCCTTCTCGTAGTGGCCGTAGAGAACCGAACGGGAGATGAATTGGGCCCGGACATCCGGCGTGACGGGGCCGATCTGGCTTTTCGGCGGAAGAACGAACGCCCGTTCCACGATCCCCGGCTGGCCTTTTTCGTCGAGGAACGAAACCAGGGCCTCGCCGACGGCAAGCTCTCCGATGACCTTTTCGACATCGACCTTCGGATTGGCCCGAAGCGTCGTGGCCGCGGCCCGGACGGCCTTCTGATCGCGGGGGGTGAACGCCCGCAGGGCGTGCTGGACGCGGTTTCCGAGCTGGCCGAGGACGGTGTCCGGGACATCGAGGGGATTCTGGGTCACGAAATAGACGCCGACGCCCTTGGACCGGATGAGGCGGACGATCTGTTCGATCTTCTGGAGCAGCACCTCGGGCGCGTCGGCGAAGAGCAAATGCGCTTCATCGAAGAAAAAGACGAGCTTCGGCTTGTCCAGGTCCCCGACCTCGGGCATGCGCTCAAAAAGCTCGGCCAGCATCCAGAGGAGGAACGTCGCGTACATCTTGGGCGAGAGCATCAGCTTGTCCGCGGCCAGGATATTGATCATGCCTCTCCCCCGGACGTCCGTCTGCAGGAAATCGTCGAGGTTGAGCGCGGGTTCGCCGAAGAGGTTGTCCCCGCCCTGGTTTTCGAGCTCGAGCAGCGCTCGTTGAATGGCGCCGACGCTCGCCGCGGAGATCCGCCCGTATTCGGTCGTGAACTGGTCGGCGTTGTCGCCGGCGTATTGGAGCATGGCCCGCAGGTCTTTGGCGTCGAGCAGAAGCAGGCCGTTGTCGTCGGCGATCTTGAAGACGAGGGAGAGAACCCCGTTCTGGATATCGTTCAAGTTGAAGAGGCGGCCGAGGAGCAGCGGCCCCATTTCGCTGATCGTGGTCCGGACGGGGTGTCCCTGCGCGCCGAAGATGTCCCAGAAGGTGACCGGACAACCGTCGAACGCGTATTCGCCCAGATTCAACATCTTGATGCGGTCCATGATCCTGGGCGTAGCCGTGCCGGGCCGGCAGATGCCCGAGAGGTCGCCTTTCACGTCGGCCATGAAGACGGGAACACCGACGGCGCTGAAGTTCTCGGCCATGACCTGGAGCGAAACCGTTTTTCCCGTTCCGGTCGCGCCCGCGACGAGCCCGTGGCGGTTGGCCATGCGAGGCAAAAGATAGAGCTCACGCTCGCCTTTGGCGATTAATAAGGGGGATGCGTCGGCCATGTTCTCTCCTTTTCGTTTCTGAGTTCGTTATATAAGGCTAAACGCGCTCTGTCAAGCATCAGCTTTGGCAACAATTTTATGGTCAGATGGCGCAGGCTTGGCGACGCAAGTCGGGGCGAGCAGAAAGCACGTTGCTGTCGCAGGGGCGAGTTGGTGGTCGCTTGACCTCAAGCTCATCATCTTGCACATATCTCTTTACGCAAAGGTAAGCGTCTAACGCCCGGCTTCAGCCGCGGCGGCTCATGATTCCACTTGCCGCCGTCGGCTGCAAGCCAATGTTAGGCAGCAGGCTTACGGTCGGTCCGGGGCACGGCCGATGACTTGCTCGGCCGACTTAATCGCTTGCCCGACCTCCACTTCAAAGAATTCTCTTGACCGCACTCGCTTGGACGCCAGCGCCGAGTGCACCTGCTTCTCATAGCGTCTCGCTAGATGCGGAGAGCAGGGAAACCACGCCTCTACCGCGAAGGGCACTGGTACAGCAGTAGCGGCCGACAATTGACCCAGCCGTTCCCGAAGCCCTTTCGTCGTGTGACCGACTTTTACCAACCCCGGCATCGCGGCGTTCGACACGATGTACACGCCGCTTTGAAATCGAATGCCGCACCTTGGACAGTCAAGAGGCGATGCGAGCGGCGGAGGATTCGGCGCGTCTGCCGTTGCGCAATCAGCGCAAAACAACATCGACATCCGAGTCAGCTCCGCCGTTTTCAGCATAGCGAACGCGTCAGGCTGAATCTCGAGCTTTCTCTTCCCGTATGGGCCTTCCGGTGCCACAGCAAAGTAGGCCTCGGCGAGCCGCTTCCGGACTCTCTGGTAATACTCAACCTTCGCTTGATCCGAGCGTTCGGCGAAGATTTCCTGGAGGGCAACCGCTCGTTTCCACGCAAATCGGTAATTGGCCGCCTCCGGGTACTTCGACGCCGATGGCGCATCCGGCTCGCTGTCAGCGACAAACGCAGCCACCGATGATTCGAATTGGGCGCGCTCAAGCCTCGCTTGGTCGCGCCTGAATCGCCAGTCCCGAAAGAATGTGAACAAGGTGATCTCGTGCTGCCTAACGATAAAAGTCAGCGATGCGGGCGTTAGCCCGCGTTCGCTGCACTGAATTGATAGACCATAAATGTGATTTGCTCATCTGTTAAGCAGCCTGTTCCAATCGGCCCTCTCTGCTTCAGACAGTAACTCTTCAGGAAGAATATGAGTCCAAGGGCAATCTCGAGTCAGCGGGAGTATGCACAAATTAATCCACAACGGGCTTCCGCCCGGGTCTGCGCAAATTACCGCATGGACCAAGGTCGAAGCCTCCGTCATTTTCACGGCAAGATCCTTGGATATATTCGCAACGATTTCTGTGTAGGTAGGAGGGGAACCTCGAGCCAGCCACGCTCTCGCGTTTTGTCGCGTGGTGGGTATCGTATAGACCACGAAAAGAATCCGCTTTCCACCACCACCAACCTTGAAAGAATGTAACTGACCATCGGACAGCGTCAGCGCAACCTTCCCGGAGATCAATGGAAAAGCTTGCTGAACCGTTTCTTCAAACTCACGAAACAATGGAAACATCTCCGGTTCTACAGCGGCTCTTTCTAATCGCGCCAGATGTCCTTTGAACTGGTCCAGAATCTCATTGTCAATGTCTCTATCCATACTCGCTCCTCAGGTTTGGTCTATCGCCTTGCCGCTCAGCCGCGAGCGGCGCACTCGGTGCTCCCTGTACGGTAATCCCTCCGCCGCGCGTCGGCTACAGCGGCGGGTTAGGCACCGATCGCATCGAGGCATGACAGAATGAAGCGAGCTTCGTCGTTCAATCCCATTTCGGCCAAATACCGTGCGTAAATTCGCCACGGTGGAATGATGCTGCGGTATCCCGGATCGTCTGCTCCGGAATACATCCCTCCCCCTGGGCCCGTGTAAAGACCGCCAACAGGTCCCGTGTACAAACCGCCCCCGGGACCTGTGTAGGCCCCACCACCAGGCCCAGTGTAGAGACCGCCACCAGGTCCGGTATATAGACCGCCCCCTGGTCCGGTGTACAGACCGCCTCCCTGGTCCGGTGTACAGACCGCCTCCCGGTCCAGTGTACATGCCTCCCCCAGGTCCTGTGTAAGCTCCGCCTCCTGGACCGGTGTACATTCCTCCTCCGGGCCCGGTGTA
>Ga0315278_10001121_pt1 | contig 23228 bp, 28 predicted proteins | sample YL17G06_0_MG_FD_203880 | JGI IMG/M metagenome (GOLD analysis project Ga0315278, IMG submission 203880) | Sediment microbial communities from Yellowstone Lake, YNP, Wyoming, USA - YL17G06_0 | ecosystem: Environmental > Aquatic > Freshwater > Lake > Sediment | place: USA: Wyoming | collected... | reverse complement strand
ACGAGTAGGTAGCTATCCGGCTTGGCAGCCTTCATCGCCTCTTCCAAAATTGCGTTCCCTCCCTGGCCGCACAACTGCGGGCTGAGGACGGTGTACTTCACATCCAGGTCCGATTCGACTTCGAACGGGAGTTTATTCATGTCGGAGTCTTTGAATGAATCACAGAGCCCTTTGCAGTTGCACAACAACACTTTTATTTCCATGGGTCACCCCCATACAAGTTAGTTATCTGTTGACCTGCTTCCAATAGTCATCGACCCGCGCTTGAATGTGCCGAATAGCTTCCTCCTGCCTGGTCGGTTCAAACAAATGCCGGAACCGGCCCTGTAACTTCAGATACTCTTCTACCGGCTTGCGCTTGGGAATGTAGGTGTGGGTAACTGCTCCGTTGATCGCCTCCTTCAAGGGCCAGAGACCAGTCTCCACAGCCAACTTGGCCACTTCCGGAGTCTCTCCCGGATCGTAGAGCCAGCCGGTGGGGCAAGCGGAGAGCGCGAGGAACAGCTTCGGCCCTGTGAATTTCGACGCCCTTGCGAATTTCTCTTCCAGATCCAAGGGGTAGCGCGGCGCAACGGTCGCGATATAGGGCGGCTTATGCGCCCGCCAGATCTCAAAGATGTCTTTCTTCTCCTGCGTGGTACCGGCCGGGTGCTGCAGGCTGCAGGGGGAAGTGGTCGTCCGCGCGCCATAGGGTGTCGCGGGAGAGAGCTGCATACCGGTGTTGCCGTAGGCTTCGTTGTCGTAGCAAAAATAATAGAAATCGAGTTTTCTAGTGATGGCGCCCGATGTCGAAGAGAGGGCCATGTCGTACGTCGAGCCGTCTCCTCCCAGCACCACCACTTTCAGATCCTCTTCTTTCGGCAACCGGCCCTTGGCGATCAACACATCCAATGCGTCTCGCACCCCCTGCGCACCGGCAGGCGCGGACCCCATCGTAGTGTAGAGCCACGAGCCCTTGAATGGGGTGAAGGGATAGGCCGCCAGCATCGTAAAGCACCCGGCGGCATTTACGTAGACGACATCGTCGCCCAACACCTTCGCGGCCAGCCGCAACGCCTCCAGCCCTCCGCACCCGGCACAGAGTGCCGTTCCCGGAAGCACGTGTTCTTCACGGGGAATCTGTTTGATCTTCTTAAATGTCTCGCGTTGCCAGGGCATGACGGAACCTTTCAGCTCGCAGCTCTCGGTCCGGCGGCAAGAACCTGGAGCTGCACCATCTCGCGGTGTTCAGCTTCTGTGTACAGCAAGATCGGCCCGATCCCTTTCCCACGGACTCCCGCTTCTGCCGTCTGCTCGAAGATCGCCCGAAGCTCACCTTCCGACAGATTCTTTCCTCCCAAACCTCCGATGAAAGAACAGAGCGCCCGCGGCCGCAACGCTTCATGGTACAGACAGGCGGCAATCTCCTGAAAGAGAATGCCGCCCTGCCCCGGAGACAGATTCTGATCCAGGACTGCCACAGCCCGGCGACCTTGCAACGCCTGACGGATAGCGTCCGCCGGCCAGGGGCGGATCATGCGGAGCCGCAGCAATCCCACTCGCTTGCCCTCTGCCCTGGCCTCATCGACCGCGACCTTGCCTTTGCTCGCAAAGGCATTGGTCATGACGAGCACATCTTCCGCATCGTCAAGCCGGTAGCCCTCAACCACATCGTACCGCCGCCCGAACCGTTGCTCGAATCCCGCGGCCGCTTCCTGATGCACCTCCAAGGCGTTCATGGCAGCCAGATGCATTTGATGACGGAAGTACGAGTAGGGCGTCCCGCCTAGGACAGCCACGCCGAACGCATGCGGTGCCGAGGCTTTGAAGCCCAGGTGCGCCGGACGAAAGGGCGGCAGGAAGAGCTTGACCTGCTCCGGATCCGGCATGATCACCGGCTCGCGGGTAAACGAAAGATAGAAGCCGTCCAGATTGACGATGACCGGCAACATGACCCGCTCATCCTCTGCGATCCGATAGGCCATGAGAATCGAGTCCAGCACTTCCTGGCAGGTCTCGGCGTGGATCTGAAGAAAACCGCAGTCCCGCGCGGCCAGCACGTCGTTGTGATCCGGCTCGAGCGTAATCGGCGCCGCCAGCGCCCGGGAGACGTTGACAAGGACGAGCGGCGCGCGCCAGCCGGAAACCGAATAGAGGACTTCGAGGGCATAGAGCAATCCCTGACTGGAGGTTGCGGTGAAGACCCGGGCTCCCGTGGCCGCGGCAGCTCCGGCCGCCGTCATCATGGAATGTTCGGAATCCATGGTCACAAACCGCGCCGCCATCGCGCCGCTCTCGCACCACTTGGCCAGCGCCTCCACGATTTCCGTCTGCGGCGTGATGGGAAAGGCCGGGATGTAATCCACATCCGCCAGGCGAGCCCCCCACGCTGCCGCAAGATTGCCCGTCATCATTTCGCCTTCCATGCCACCGCTCCTTCCTGCTCCCGCTCGGCCACCAATGCCTCGGTCGGACATTCATGGACGCAGATCTGGCATCCCTTGCAATGGGCGTAATCAATCACGGGCCTGTCGTCCTTGGTCATTGAAATCACCCCGTCGGGGCAATAGGCGAAACAGAGCCAGCAGCCATTGCACTTGTCGGGCACCAGTACCGGCCGAAAGGTTCGCCAGCCGCTGGTTTCACGTAGAATTGAATTCGCTGCGGCGCTGATCCTGGCGGTTCCTCTGGTCGGAGGTTCGTACGTCGGCACTTGAAGCTGCGCCGAAGTGATCGGCTGCGGGGCGCCTGCTACCACGGACACCGTGCGAACGGCGTCATAGCACTGAAGCGCGACCGCTTGATTGCGCTCAATCACCGACGCGGTGAGTCCCAGGTCGGCCAACTCCCGTGCAATGGCTTTGCTGACCGACTCCTGACGAAGTCCGATGAGCCGTCCTGCCACGGCCCCGAGCAAGGCACTGATCGCGCCGCCCTTTCCAAACTGTTGCAGAGCGATGTCGGTCAGATCCAACGTGGTTAGACGACCGGAAAGCGAGGTCTGGGCACCCAATTGTTCGGCTGTCAATGGTGAATTGACGAACACCGCCGTTCGTTCATCGATACCGTCCAGCACACGGGCGGCAGGATCGTGGATGAGCGACGCATCGGCGATCACAACAAGATCGGGACGGGTGATGAGGCCACGCTCGCGAATCACCTCCTTGGCAATCCGCGTAAAGGCCGCCACCGGCGCGCCTCGCCGCTCAGCTCCGTAAATCGGTGAGTCCTGTGCCTGGTACCCTTCATGGAACGCAGCCGTTCCCAGGATGCGGCTCGCGGTCTTCGCGCCCTGCCCACCCCGGCCATGAAAGCGGACTGCTCGCATCACCTATTTCCTCAGCGCCGCCTGCTTCTCCCCCTCCTGTGCGCAAGCCATACACCTAGACGCCGCAGGGACGGCCTCCAGCCTGGACTGGGGGATGGTCTTCCCACATTGCTCACATCGCCCATACTGCGTTGTCCCAACCTTGACGAGCGCCCGGTCGATCGCCTCGATCTCGGCCTTCATACGCTCATCCAGACGATCGAGCAGCTGAACCATTCGCTCCCCCTGTCCCCGCTCCTCCACCTCGCTTTCGACGTCAGTCTCAAACCAGAGCAACTCCTCTTCCGTCTGGGCAACCTGACGAAACAAGCTACGCCGTTGAGTTAACAGCTTCTTCCGAATATCGTCGACCGGTAGCATCGCAGTAACCCTCCCTGACATTGGCAACGTCAGCTACAACATTTATCCATTTTTTCCTTCATGGTCTCTCGTCCGGCCTTGACCGCCGCCTCGACATCCGCCGTTTTCTCTGCGATGAAATGCTTCCCACGCTCGATGGTCTCGTCAAGGGCGGCTCGCGCCTCCTTCGCCCTCTCCAGGATTTCTTCCTCGGCCCTCCTGGCATATCTCTTCAAATCCCGGCGCGTCTCTTCCCCCGACTGCGGGGCGAGAAGAAGGCCAGCTACCACCCCGGCCACGGCCCCCCCTAAGAAGGCGAGTGCAACAGCCTGTGCCGAACATCTTGTCTCTTGATTGTCCATAACGATTCCTCCTTGGATAAATAGGGTTCTCGCAGTTTGAAATAGCGAAGCTCGTGCCAAAGACGTGCGAGAAGTGGATCGAATATTGTCTCAATTTGGCAAGGTCTTATAAAGGCGTTCGGGGATAGAAGCTGTTCCCCTGGGGCATTCCAGGTCTTTCGAGAAATGAAGGCTGTCGCAAAAGGCAACAGTTAGCTGACACCCTTAGAATTAGCGCGAATGAATCACTAATTACTGTGATTCAACGAGGGCTTAAGGAAATGCGTAGAGAAGGGAGACCGGTCCCTAGGGCATTTCAGGTCTGACATGAAAAAGAGGCTGTCGCAACTGTCGCAAAAGGTGACAGAGAGCGGCTCAGCGCAGTGATGGCCTGAAACACTCCAGGAGGGATGAGATGAAATTTTGCCGGAGTGCTTAGTGAAACTGGTAGGTAGGTTCCAAGAGGGAGGTCCACGTCCTCCTGGAGGACATGGACCGGATCAGGTTCGGCACAATATGGCTCTGATCATCATCGATGATGCCGTAGCGCGTATGCTGCTGGGTGCTTGGCACCCTAGTCACTCCCTGTTCAGTGATCCTGTTTGTGGATCATCGGATCGATTTCTTTCTGCGTTTCCTCGAGCACGTTGTAGCGATTGTACGGATGTTCCATCACCTCGTTGGCGTAGAGCCGTCCCGTCGGGGCTGGAATCACGATATTAGCCTGCACTGTTCCCTTTGGGCCGATGGTGACGGCTTGCTCGATCGCGGTACGGATATAGGGATGCCAGACGACCAGCTTATAGGTACCAGGCGGCACATCGGTCATGGTGAACCGGCCCTGCTCGTCCGTCTTGGCAAAGTACGGATTAGTGACGGCCACGCCCCAGCTCTCCATGTACGCGTGGAAGCCGCATTGCATGACGAAGATCCGGCGGCCCTTGCTGAGATTGACCAATTGCTTCATCGGCGGGCCGGCCATGTGTTTGTGGTACATCCCGGCATCGCTGCGATCCTTCAAGTTGCGCGGGTGCTGCGGATTCATCGGCAGCGGCACGTTGAACAGCACGCGCGGACCCAAATGCGAGGTTTCATAGGCCTGAATGTCGTGCATGACGGGGTCCATGTTGACCACCGTCACCGTTTGATCATCCCGCACGACCGTCGTGAACGGGACGAAGAGGCAGTCTTTCGCTTCGATTTGCGGCACGCTCTTTTCAACGAAGGGTTTGCCTTTGTCGATCCCTTCCAGATAGACCACCACATCGCGAAACTCGTTCGCCGGCCCGACCTGGAACGGTTGCAGGATGCGCCAGCCTTGTCCATCAGAAATGCGCCCGCAATAGTATTGGTCCGGCATGGTAGTGAGATTGTAGCCCTTAGGCTTTGGCACCTTGCCCTCCAGCGTCAAGGTGCCCGACAGAGTTCCGCCGTCTGACACAGTGAGCTCTTCATAGGCCCAGGCAAGTCCTTCGACTCCACTCAACACTGCCCACATTACTACGATGAGATAGTTCATGCTCTTCCTCCTCGCTCCTACAAGGGACGCGTCGGCTCGTATCTTAATTGCTTGTGAAATATGTCCCACCAAAGGCACCTCAGGAACGACGAGCGACGAAAACCGTTCCGGCAGCAGACCACGCACCATAATAGCAGAAGACGCAGCAATAAATACTGTATTCCCTGCTCTAGATCGCTCAGAAAAACGGATGGGGGGATGTGCCGAACGGTAACGCCTTGGTATCCTCACCCGCGTGGCCTCGAATGCGCCAGGCTCCGTCCTCATAGACTACGTAGTGAATTTCGTAGAACCAGCTGTCGATGATCACCCGCTTTCCGGTTTCTTTCGACAACCCCCACAAGCTGCCGGTACAGGAAATATCTGCGGTGGGCTGCTTGGCCGATCCTCCAACATGAATGCCTGAAAACGTGTGGGTGCTGGTCAGGTTGTCATATCGGGCAAACATTTCCTCCCAAATCTTTCTCAGATCGCCTTTGGACAACCCGTGGTAGCGATACTGCTCTGAGTACAGTGCAATCAGGCCGTCCAGATCACGCACATGGAGCGCTTCCTCTGCTCTGTTAAAGGCGGCGAGAATTTCGCTCACATCCTTGTCGCTACCCTTGATCTCGGCCCATCGGTCTACATAGATCCTGCCTGCGTCTGGAAGAGCAGGCAGGCTGCACCCCGTGAGGAACATCAAGATCGCAGCCAAGACCAGGCGCTTCCTGAAGGCTCTTATCTTGTTCATCCCTGATCCTTCTCCGGCAGGATTCTGAAAAAGTCCGCCAGCTGCGTTCTCGCATCGTTCAGACCTTCAACGTACCCCAGAGGGTACGCCTCGGGTCTTCGCTCGCTGCGGCCTTGCTGGACAGACTTTTTGAGCCTCCCGCGGAAGTGTTCTGCTGTTGTACCACACGAGCGGACCATCGAAATTCTCGCATGCCAAAATAGTTTTTCCGCCTCCTGTTAGATTCTGAGCATCGAGACCATCACTCAGCGTCTCATGTGTCCGCCCGAGGGGCGAGACATGAGGGCCGCCTCCATTTCGTCTCGTTCTATTTACCCCCATCCCCGGTTAACGGCCGCACTGTTCACCTTCACAACCACCCATCCCACCTCTCGGTCCACGATGTTCCATGCCGCCCATCCCGCCGCCTGAACCCATCATGGGTCCCATGCCTTCTCCATGGCCCATCATGCCAGGTCCATGCTCGCCGCCAAAGCTACGCTCATACTGGATGATGGTCCAGATCTCTTCGTCCGTCAGTTGCCCGCCAAATCCAATCATGCTGGTACCGACCGATCCGTTCTTGATCACCCAAAAGATTTCGCCTTCTGTGCGATGGCGCCAGAATCCATGGTGCTGGAAATTGCGAGGCGATGGATCCAGCTGAGCCGCCACCGGCCCATTACCGTCCCCGTCTTTTCCATGACAGTTGAAGCAGGTCCCCTTGCCGTTGTAGAGCGCCTTGCCCTGTGCGACGATCTCCGGGGAGCTCGGCAACGGGCTCATCAGAGCGCGGGCTTCGGCCAGCTTGTCGGCCGACACCCGCGGCTGCATCATGTGCCGTTCGGCGGCCCCGGCGTGGGCGGCAAAAAACACCACTGCGACTATCAATGGGAACATACTCGTCTTCATCACCTTACTCCTTTAATCGTCTGGTACGGAGACTCGAACCAGCGATGCATGTTGTGTCGAGCGCCGGGATTGGATTAAGGAGTCACTGGGGACATCACAGCTTTCACGCCAATTCCATAGGTATAGACTAGATCGCCGCCCCAATAGCCGGTGAGAGCCAGGATGACGATCCCGATCGCACCAAGGCCGAGAGTGAGAGAACGGATTTCTTTGAGCCACCCCCACTGCATGGCAAGACGCAATCCCAACAGCGCAACGAAGATGACCAACGTGACCGTGCCCAAGCTCTCGTGGAGTTCAAGCACCGATTCTGGCGCACCGCCCCGCTTGGCGATGTCCTCTTCCATCCCGCCCGTGGCCACCGCGAGCGCTGCACTCATCACGCCGGCCAGCAGGGTATAGAGGCTTGCTTCGCGAAGACCTCCGGTCGGCCAGCGGGACGCGAGGGCATCAAACGCCACGCTCACGCACAACAGCGCAATGGGGAAATGGACCACGACCGGATGAATCGGATGCATAGTTGCTCCTGTCACCTGTCACAAATCCAATTCCACCATCTTGCGGTGGAATCGGGCGATCACGTTGGGGTCCGGTGTCAGGCGGATAGGAGCTTCCTCTTTGCCTTTGTACGGCAGCACGTTCAGCACGTGCCGGAGACTTTCCAATCGCGCCGCCTGCTTGTCGTTGGCTTTGACAATGATCCAGGGGCTGAACGTCGCGTGTGTCTTGCTGAACATCTCCTCTTTGTAGCGGGTGTAGGAGTCCCACAGCTCCTGAGCCTTCTCATCGACCGGGCTCAGCTTCCATTGCTTGAGCGGGTTCTGCCTGCGCGCTTCGAATCGTTTCGCTTGCTCTTCCTTGGAGATGGAGAACCAGAACTTGATGATGGTCACGCCATCCTCGTAGAGCATGTGCTCGAATTCCGGAACCTGCTGCAGAAACCGCTGGTGTTCCTTCTTGTTACAGAATCCCATCACCGGCTCAACCACCGCACGGTTGTACCAACTGCGATCGAAAAACACGATCTCGCCCTTGTTGGGCAATTGGCGGATATAGCGCTGAAAGTACCACTGCCCCCGCTCTTCATCCGACGGTTTGGGCAGCGCGACCACCCGCATAGCACGAGGATTCAGATGCTCGGTGAACCGGCGGATCGTGCCGCCCTTCCCGGCCGCATCACGTCCTTCGACCAGGATCGCGATCCGTTCTCCGGTGCTTTGCACCCACCGTTGGAGCTTGACCAATTCGACTTGCAACTGCCGCAATTCTTGCTCATACAGCAGCGTCTTACGCACCTCTTCGATATCGATGGTTTTGTTCTCGAGCAGCTGAATGAGGCCTTTTCTCGTGTTGACCCGCCGAAGATCATCGTCGGTCAGGGCGTGGCCCGGTTCGCCGATACGTCCTAGCGCCTGTGCAACCAACCCACTGCGTGGCAGTTGGTAGCCATCCCCTCCCCGCGGCACCATCGTTGGAATGGTCTCCAGCCCATTGACATCTAGCTGCCCGTCCTTTTCGACGGATTCGCCGATCTCCGCCTCATTCCCTCGATCCTTTCGGCCTTTTGACTTCCCAGTCGATTCGCCATCGGCTGACATACGGTGATTCCTTTCTTCGCTGCAGAATCAGAATGCGACGTTGCGGTCACGTTCGGCCACGGCCTTGATATAGTCTGGCATACCCTTGATCGTTGCGCCAGAAACGAGATCTCCGGCGCCGATCTGCCGCGCCACAGCGCAGGCTCCGCAGACCCAGATGGGGATATTCGCGGCTTGCAGGGCAGCCAGCAGATCTTTCAGCGGCGTCAGGTTCACCCCCGTCACATGATCGGCGGTCCCCTTGCGTCCGAGCGTCACGGATTCATTCCACAGCCAGAGCACGACATCGTGCCCTTGCTCCTTTGCCACTTTTGCTGCCATGAACGGCAGCGTCGCCATCGTTGGATTGTCGGTACCCCGGCTGCCTGAAATAATAAATGTCGCCACTCTAAACCTCCTTCGACTCGTCGTTCGTCAATCGCGGGCACGAGAAGCGAGATGTGCCGGATGAGCGAAGGTTGATCTGGTCCATCTGGTCTGTTTGGTCTATCTGGTTCAACCAAATCAACGAGACAAACAAACAAACCAGAGCAACCAGTCTGGTCCGCACACTTCACGCGTTATTTCGCAAGACTGCGTACGTAATGGATGAGCTGCCAGACCTGCTCGTCCGGTAACCCGGCAAAGGACATCATACCGGTCCCGGGCGACCCGTTCTTAATGATCCAGAACAGTTGTCCGTCAGGAATGTCTTTCATCATCGCGCCACACGTAAAGTTTCTCGGCGGGGGTACTAACGCCGCTCCCATGAAGCCCTGCCCGTTCCCCTCTTTTCCATGGCACATCGCACAGGCGATCGGCTGCGCCGATTGAAGGAATAACGTTTTGCCGGCATTGATCGTTCCCGCAAAAGACGGAAGCGGATTGGTTTTCGACAAGAAGTCCCCTGGAGCCTTCACCGTTTTTCGCTCTTGAGGACAGACGCCCGTTGGTCCTCCGCCCGATACGACAGCGGCCGATTCAGGCGCACCTTTAAAGGTCGCCTTCAAGTAGGCCATCACATCGGCCACGCCCTGCTGACCGATCGTCAAGTTCCAATAGGGCATGTTCGGCGATTTGCCCATCGCCGCTCCGCCATGGTTGATGACGTTATAGAGATAGTCGATCGGGAGCTTTTCAAATGGAATGTTAGCATGAATCGCTGGTTTCGGGTCCAATCCAGACGCTGCTGGTCCGTCACCCTTGCCGGTTGCACCATGGCACTGCGAGCAATATTCCTTGTAGACGACCTTGCCGCGATCCACGCTGGCCATGCCGAACTCCGGACTGGTCCAGGGCTCGTAGTACTTGAAGTCCTTCACACCCTGGACCATTAAGAACCCGATCACCGCGCGAAGCTGTGGTTCTGTCGCATCGGCCAGAAACTCCCCGCTGTGCGGCACAAAGTCTTGTGGGTTCTGCCCGAAACGGAAGAGCCAATCCTTGTCATACCGCTGCCCGGACGCGACAAGCGATGCGCTCTGCGGCCCCCCGATGATCTTGCCGTTCTCTTCGATGACGTGACAGCCGAGACAGGCATGCGCCTTAAAGGCCATCCCGCCGAACCCGGCCTCGAACTTCGTCACCTTTGCAAGATCGAACGCGCCGACTGCGACTCGCGGATCCTTGTTGTGCTCAGCAAAATAATCGGCGATGGCGTTGGCCTCCGACTCGGTGACCATCGGATGCTTGGACGGGACCTCGGTCAGATCCCATCGGTACCCCTTGGCATACAACGGCGCTTCCTTGCCCGTCAGCCACCCGATCAACCAGGTCCGCTTATATTTGCTGCCGGCCCATATGAGGTCGGGCGCCTTCAGATTGAAACGCGAATCCGGCTTACCTTCCAGCCGGTGACATTGCACGCAGGTCTGCTGAAGAATCTCCTTCGCGCGAGGCTGATCGCTTCCGAACAACATCCGGGGGGACGACATCAATCCCACCAGCGCAAGTACTGCGCTTCCAATGACCACCCCTCTTCTCACATTCATATCGCTACTCCTTTCATCTTGGTAACCTCGTCTGATCATTACCTTGTCGATAACCATGCGTGAATATCGGCGATGTCCTGATGACTCAATACTGATCCCCATGCGGGCATCGGACCTCGTCCATGCAGGACTGTGTCCCAAAACAAGTCCTCGTTCTTGAGAATCGGATTCTTCGCCAGTTTTGGGCCATGGCCTCCGATAGCATCTGTCCCATGACAGGCCTGGCAATTGTGTTCGAAAATGCCCGCCCCTCTCTTGGCCACGCCGATGAACGGACCACTGGTCTCCGGCTCTTGGGTCAACGGCTCAGATTTTCGCAGTTCATGGTCAATCGGTGGCAACTGGTCAGGTGCCCCTGGGTGATACCGCGCCGACAGATACCGCACGAGCAGGTCTTCCTCGTCCTTGGATATCTCTGCGCCCCAATGTTTCATTTTCTCGACCGTGACTTCCCAGCGTGCTCGCGGTAATCGCTGCTGCGCAATGAGATCCGCGCTGTGGCAGACGGAACAGCGCGCGATAATCAGTCCCTCTGCACGGGGTGCAAGCGCGGCACTCACCGTGCCAAGATCGGGCTCTTGAGCCGCGGTCACAACGGCCAGGCCCATGAGGCCGATCGCTAAGGAGAAGATGAGGCTGTGCCCGACGTTCGTCATGCCGCCACCGTAACGGTCACGCGATTCCATCCATTCCAGAGAAACCCGCTTGGATTCCAGGGACTCGCCTTCGGTTGCGTCTGACCGTGATCATCGATCGCGCGGCAAAAAATCGTCCGCGGGCCGGATCCGGTCGCCTGCCAGATATACTGCCACTGGCGCCAGGCATAGGGATGGTCTTCCCCGATCAAGCGAGCTGGCTCCCATGTCTGGCCCTCATCAATGGACACCTCAACCTTCACAATCTTGCCCTCGCCGGTCCAGGCCACGCCCTGAATTGTGACCGGGCCAGGCACGAGCGAGGCTCCGTCCTGCGGTTGCGCGATGAGCGACTTCACAATCATCGCTTCCACCGGCGTGAGATCGCTTGCTGCGATGGCTTCGCCCGGCGTGACCGATCTCGTGGGATGACGATAGGCGATTTGCATGTAGTAGCCCTCTGCTTCGTCCTGTCTCACCGTGATGTCGGTGAGCCACTTGATGCAGGAGTCCGCCATCCACCCCGGCGTGATCACTCGTAATGGCGCTCCATGCAAGAGCGGCAAGGGACGCCCGTTCATTTCATAGGCGAGAATCGTATCCGGATGGAGGGCTTTCTCCAGCGGAATACTTCTGGTAAACAGCGGGACGGAGGCCACGACAGGGCGGTCCGCTCCCTGAAACTGTACGTGGCGCCCCTTCGTCTGCAGGCCCGCCTTCGTCAACACATCCCTCAGTCGTACCCCGGTCCAGCGCGCATTGCCGACCGCACCCCGGTCCCACTGCACGCCCGGGGTCTTCGGCCGGTGAGCGGAGCGGCCATTCCCGCTGCATTGCACGACAGCCGTGAGGGTGACCTCTTCGGACTGTTGCAGCTCTTTGAGTGTGAACATCAGCGGTCGGTCCACCAGACCACCCACCCTCAGTCTCCAGTTCTGATCGGAGAGCAGTTCTGCCGGAGGCGGGCCAAAGTGGCTGCGGACAAAGAAGCGGGAATTCGGCGTGAGGTAGGAGGCGAACTCTTGCACAGGGGTTTCAGCATCCAATGGGCGCGCCACGTGCACGATGAGGTGGTCGGCCTCCCTCTTCGAGACATCGCCCGCCTCAGCCTGCACGCGCGGGGTCACCTGGCCCAGCGCGAGTGTCACGCCCAGCCCCTGGATGACCCTTCCCAGCAAAGTCCGCCGCGACAGAGACCGGGATGCCCGTTCTTCTTTCACGATGGCTTCTCTCCACGGTGATGGGGATTGAGTTCGATCGCCACGCCGGCAGGCACCGCGATGGATTGATGCACGGTGCAGCCATGCGCCACTTTGAGGAGTCGCTCGTTTTGTTCGACCGTGAGCCGATGCGGCAAGTGAATCGCAAGTGTGACCTGGCCCACCCGATGCGGCTGTTCCGCCATGGTCCATTCTGCCTCGACGCTCAAACCTTTAGTCGAGATCTGATGGCGGTCACAGTATCGACCCACAAAATAACCCACACAACTAGCTATTGAACCGACGAAGAGTTCGACAGGACTCATGCCGGTATCCTGCCCTCCATCCTCGATTGGCTGATCGGTCACCACTCGATGAGCACCGCTGGTAATGTCGTAGCGAACCCCACCATGGTATGCGGCTGTGAGTTTCATGTTGCCCTCTTCCTGCGTCGCTCGTATCTCGTCGTTCGCGAACTACGCTTCACGTCCCATACACTAGTACGGTGCGTCCGCAGGCTTACCACCCTTCGGCCAATCGCGAATTTTGTCGACAAAGTCAGGACGGGGTTGGCTGTTCACATAGGCTGCCACATCATACGCATCATCATCCGACAGGCTCCACCCCCAGCTACGCGGCATGTTCGATTTGATGAAGGCGGCGGCAACGCTCACCCGCGCCATGCCTGCGGCAATGTTGTAGGACTGCGGTCCCCAGACCGGCGGCCCCGCCATCGTCCCCAGGCCGTCTGAGCCGTGACAGAATGCACATTTGCTCGCAAACACTTTCTTCCCGTTGGCTGGATCGAGAGGGCGACGTGAGTCGATGCGCTGAAGCCCCCGCCAGGGTAACGTCGCGCCTTGCGGCACTCCCTGCGAGAGCCAGGTGATATAGGCCACGATGGCTTGCAGCTTGGAACTGTCAGACGGAAGCGCTCGCCCATTGAGGCTCCGCTCAACACACTCGTTGACACGATCGGCCAGCGTATTCACCCTTGCGTTGCGGGTACGGTACTCGGGATAGACCGCGGCAAGGCCGACGAATGAGGCGGCGTTCGGATTGAGTCCGCCGTCGAGATGACAGTTGGTGCAGTTGAGGCGATTGCCGACATAGGGGCGGCCATATTCCTGCGTATTGACGACAATTTCATAGCCAAGCCGGATCTGTTCACCCAGTTGACTGCCCGGAATGGTTTCCGGGGAGGGCGGGGCGAATTCTAACCCGGCGCTCCCAGCATGCTCAGCCCCACGAGGCTCCCCGGTCTTGACCCGAGCGGTCTCGCCGGAGCAGCTCACAAGCATAACTATCCCCACAATTGCCGACAACAACCACATCATACCCATCACTTCTGCCAGGACTGTGCCACAAACCAAAGCAACGTGCCTATTATTTTCCCTGTCAAATCAAATGATTCGCCATCGGATCCAGATCGCACAGGAGCTAAATGCCACAACACCGATCTAGCGATTGTTGCGGGATGCCTCAGGAGCCAGGCGAGGGGCAAGAGGCATGAGGTGAGAAGAAAAATATTCCTTCGTGTCGCCCCCTAGCCTCTGGCCCAGCGCCTCTTGCCTAAACATTGGCGACTGTAGCAGAAGCGTTCATTGATAATGCGGATTAGGAAGAGGTCCAGGCTGAGGCGAGATAACCACTCGACGTTCCGCTCACTGAGCTTCGGCCTATCGGGTTCGCTTGAGGCTCAGCATGTAACTTGTCAGGTCGTTGAGCTGATGTTCCGTCAAAGGCATCTTCGGCATGATGGAACCGGGCGAGACGGATTGCGGATCTCGAAAATGTTTCAGATGCCATTCTCGTTCAGGCCTCGTATCGCCGACGAAAGACAAGTTCGGCCCGATCGCTCCTCCTTCACCGTGAATGCGATGACAGCCGACGCAGTTGAACTGATAAAAGAGCGCGCGACCGCGCGCGAGAGCCGGATCCACGCGCGGCACGGTATAGAGGTTATTGAGCGAAATGCCCAGCAAGGAAAAGACCACAAGGAGAAACAGCAGTCCCGAGACCAGCGCCGCTGGGCGCTTGATCGGATTCCGCACCGGATTCCTATCGATGAAGGGCCAGAAGAACAGACCGAGGATCACGACCATCGGCAGCACCCATGTAGCCAGCGGCTCCAACGGTCCATGCACGTACTTCAGCAACTCGTAATAGAAGAGGAAATACCATTCAGGCACCGGAACAAAACTGGTGTCGGATGGGTTCGCCTTGTCGGTCAAGGGAAAGGGCACCAGCAGCGCGAGGCTCGCCAGGATGACAAACACCGCTAGCATGACGACGGCGTCCATATAGACCTGCCGAGGATAAAACGTCTCGCGGCCCAGTGACGCCCGCTCATCGGTCCAGGGCCCGGCCGGCCCCACGCGTCGCAGAATGAAGAGGTGAGCAGCGATCAAGGTGAGCAGGATCGCCGGCAGAAACAACACATGGACGGCAAAGAACCGGGATAACGTGAGCGCCCCCAACACTTCCCCTCCCCGCATGACCTTCATCAAGAACTCTCCCACTAGCGGAATGGTGCCCACCATATTGAGCCCAATCTGCGTCGCCCAGTAGGCCGTCTGATCCCACGGCAGCAGATAGCCGGTGAATGCAAATGCCATCACGATGAGAAAGAGCACCACGCCGACCATCCACATCACTTCACGAGGCGGCTTATACGCGCCATACAAAAAGGCTTGGAGCATATGCAGTCCGATCGCGACCACCATCCCTGAAGCGCCCCAGTGGTGGAGCCCGCGCACGAAGGCGCCGAACGTGACTTGTTCCTCAATGAACTGAATGCTGTCGTAGGCATGGTCCGGAGTCGGCGCATAATAGATCGCGAGGAACATGCCGGTGATGGCTTGGAGCAGGAAGAGAAAGAGCGTGGCCGAACCGAACACATAGATCCAGCTGGCGCCGCCGGGAATCGGCTCGTCGAGCAGGGTCCGTTCGACCGGCTTGAGGTTCAAGCGGCGGTCAAGCCATGTATACAAGGTGCCGCGCTTCATCCCGACTGGTTCTCCGACGCGCACTCTTCGTTATACAACTCGACCCGGTTCCGCCCCCTGCGCTTGGCGTGATACATGGCCTGATCCGCACGTGTAATGAGCGTATCGACCTGGTCAATTTCAGGAGATAACAGCGCGACCCCGATGCTGACCGTCACCGCGGTGACATGCCGTTCCCACGCAAATTGATCCTGTGCGATTTTCAGCCTGATACGCTCGGCAATCTGCAGGGCGCCGGCTTGATCGCACTCCACCAAACCGATCACAAACTCCTCCCCCCCGTAGCGGCCGATGATATCGGGAGGACGGATCATTCCCCTGGCCAACTGCACCACGTGGAGCAGCACATGGTCGCCGAACGTGTGCCCGTGACGGTCATTGATCTCTTTGAAGTGGTCCACATCGAGAAACAGCAGCGCAAACTGGTGCCGGTAGCGCCGGCTCCTGTGAAATTCCAAGGCCAACGCCTCCATGAGCGCGCGCCGGTTGCTCACGGGCGTGAGAGAGTCCTGTCGGGATAGGCCTTCGAGCTGCCGATGGGCGTTCTTCAGTTGAGAGAGGCTGTCTTCCTGACGCTGCATCGTCGCATGGTAATAGGTTTCCACGACAAAGATTTCATCGAGCCTGAGCACTTTGTTCAGCGTGAGGACTAATGATGACAGCCTACGCGCGTCCCCCGAATGACGAACTGCGAGCGGCTGTAAGATTAGCTCGAAGAGCTTGTGGTACGCGCCCAAATACCACTTCTGCTTGAGCCCGACTCGTTCATGAGTGAGTCCGATCCGAAGCCGTGCCTCCGCATACTCAACGTAATCGCCGAGTTGTCCAAGGCTAAGCAAGTACTGACGCTGCGACCCCTTGAGACGCTCCACGAGCTTAGGGTCGGACAAAATCACGCGCAATTCATCAAATTGCAGTAAGTGGTCGTAAAATTCTCCGATTATCTCGTCGATGCAGGAAGAGATCACGTCGCGGATCTCGACGAGATTCCGCCCGTCTTGTTCACCAAAGGAGAGAAATGCCAGCCTGGTCTGCAACTCCTCCGCTGTGATCTGCAGTTGATCGCACAGACTTCTCGTTGCCTTCGTACCGGGCTGTTCAGCCATACGACCTTTCACCGGCTTGACCGTTCTTACAGCTCAATTGATCGCGAAAGCCCGGACTTGAACTCTTTGTACATGACGAGCAGTCGGCCTTCTTTGATTTTTGTCGGCAAGCGGTCCAGGGCTCGGGGAGCCGGGCCAGCCAATACCTCGCCTGTCACATCATAGACGCTTCCATGACAGGGGCACTTAAACTGACGGTCCGTCGTATCCCAGTGGTAGCCACACCCTAGATGCGTGCAGAGAGGCGCGAACACGGTGACGGCTCCGTCCGGGTGTTTGACCGCCCAGACTGCCTTCTGGCTCTTGGCCTCCATGTATCCGTCTCTGGTGACCGTCACATACTCGAGCTGCGACGGTTCTCCCTCCGGCAAGGCATCGAGGTCACCGACTTCAACCCACGATTGGGCCCGGCGCCTCAGAGCGGGTGAGATCACATACTCGGCCAAGGGAATCGCGAGCCCGAGCCCGATCAGGCCTGCCGCCGCCCTCGTCACCAGGCGAAAAAACGTCCGTCTCGAGCCGACAGGCGTGTGGATTTCCCCCTCCTCAGAACCCCCCGGCTGCTCACTCACAGTATTCCTCCACTGATCTTCCAGAGATTGTGGCCGATGAGGATCACCGCGACCGCCCATGCGACGACGGCAAAGGCTCTGGTTAAGAGTGGGGGGGAGAGGGCGTGACTCACCTGTCTGCCGATCAGCATTCCTATGACGGCGCCGGCGAGCAAGAACGAGAGAACTTGCACATCCAGCGGGGCCAGACGGGCATGCGCAGCGAATCCCGCCAGCGCAATGAACGTGACGATGAACAGCGAAGTCCCCACCGCCGTTCGCATCGGAAATCCGAGTAACAGCGTCAGGGCCGGCACAATCACAAACCCTCCTCCGACCCCGAAGAATCCGGTCAACAGGCCGACCGCCATTCCAACCCCGCTCACTTTCAGCCAACAGGTCCGCGGAAACAAGTCCGCACAGATGCTACGCTCCTCAGGATCATCCCGCAAGGTCGTGCGCCACCACATCTGTCCGGCTGCCACGATCATCAAGACGCCGAAGAGCAGGAGCGTGATTTCCTCTCGCACAAGCCGATGACCTGCAACTCCCACCCATCCGCCGATCATACCGGTACCGCTCAGCAGCAAAGCCGCCTTCACCTTGACGAGGCCCGATTGAAAGGATTCGATTGCACCGACGCAGGCTGCGGCAGCTACGAGCGCGAGCGAGAGACTCACGGCTTCCTGCACACTCGTCCCGAGAACGTAGACCAGAAGCGGAATCGCAATCAGCGACCCGCCGCTTCCCGTGATGCCCAGCGAAAGACCGACCAGGCCTCCCACCACGACAGCAAGGATCGATGGCTCGCCGCCTGTCACACGTCTCTTCTTCTGAGGCTCACGATACCTCTTAGGATCTGATGACGGCTTCGACCCGCTTCAAACTCTCAGGCTGACCCAACACAATCAGCTTGTCGCCCTCGGCCAGCAGGACCTTGGGACCAGGATTGAACTCGAGATGGCCGGACGTACGCTTGACCGCAATCAGGACCAGCCCTCGATCCTCGGCCAGTCCACAATCGCAGGGGGTCCGGCCATCGAAGCGTGAGCCCTTTTCGACGGTCAGCTCTTCCATCTGAAGATCCAGGTGTTCACTCTGCGTCGCCAGTTCGAGAAAATCCATCACAGCGGGACGAATCAAGGCTTGCGCCATTTGCATCCCACCGATGTGATAGGGCGACGACACGCGGTTTGCGCCAGCCCGCAGGAGCTTGTGCTCCGACCCTTCGTCGCCGGCGCGCGCCACAATATAGAGGTCTTTGTTCAGCCCCCTGGCCGTCAGCACGATGTAGAGGTTCTCCGTGTCCGTATTCACGACGGACACCACCCCTTTGGCCCGTTCAATCCCCGCCCGGATCAGGACCTCATCCTGCGTGGCATCGCCTTCCACCGCCATCAGGCCTTCCCGTTGCAAGGCGGCAATCACGTCAGGACTCTTGTCGATCACAACAAACGGCAGCGGTTTCGCGCTGAGTTCCTTGCAGATCCGCTTCCCCATGCGGCCGTATCCGCACACGATATAGTGATTCGTCACCGCCTTCATCTTCCCCTCAATTCTGTACCGGCCGAAAATGGCTCTCAGTTCCCCTTCTAACAGCAGCCGCGCGAGGTTGCCCAACACATAGAAGAGGGTTCCTACGCCGCTGATGATCAGGACAATCGTGAAGGCCCGGCCGGCCGGCGACAGCGGATGAACTTCCTGATACCCGACGGTCGCAACGGTTGTGACCGTCATGTAGAAGGCATCGAAGGCGGGCCAGCCTTCGATCACGATGTAGCCGAGCGTCCCCAATACGATCACGACCGCCACGGCCATGACCGCCAGCACCAGATGTCGCGTAGAGCCGGGCGAACGAGACGTTCCTGTCATTCGGCGCGATCTTTCACTCTTTCACAATCACGCCGCACGCGATGCGGGGCCCTCCAGGCGCATCCTTTGTTGGCGGGTCCGGCAGATACTTATCGTCCAACTCATGGATGATGAAGGCGCTCCCGTCCTTATCGAACAGGGTGTTAAGCCCCTCCGACAGGGTCACCCGACTCGTAATCGTGTACAACGACCCTTTCCGGTCATCGTTCACGGAGAGGTTCTGGAGATCGCCGAGATGGTAGGGATGGTTCCCTAACCCGGGCGTGACGTTCGCCTCCGGATTGATTGCCGGATCCACATTCCCGTCATAGTGCCCCTTGGCCGCGGAGAAGGGCTCGCAGTTGCCGATCTCGTGAATGTGAATCGCGTGACGGCCCGGCTTCAACTTGCTGTCCGGCGTTCCCTCGAGCTTCAACTTGATCCTGACGCGCCCTTCATACTCCTCATAGAGATGCGCCTCTCCCGTAATGCCTGGACCGGCGATGACCGCCTTGGCATGCAAGGTCTTCTCGTGCTTGCCCGTATGATAGGACGAGCAGCCGGCAAGCGGTACGAACGCTGCCACCACCAGTGCGGTTCCCACAAGTATACGGTTCATACATCCTCCTTGGTGATCCGATTCTCCGTCCAGATGGCCGCTCTTATTGAGAACAGCGCACGAAGATCTCCTCGCAATGGTCCTCGGCCCCCAACCATTCTGGCACCGACTCATATCGCACATCCGTCACTCGATTATCCTTGAGGATAATGGTCGCCCGACAACTGTGCGGCACATCTCGCGCACCGCTCGATTTCGCTCCAGGGACGGAGAGCTCAACGAGCTCGGCATCATGCTGATAAACCATCGCTGTCAGACCCTCTGACGTGCTCTCCCTTCGTGGCGCACCGGCACAGGTGAGGAGTTCCTGCTTCGTCTTGCCCTTCAAGACATCCGCCATCTTCACGGCATCCAATCGATCCGCCCGACCGCCGGCACAGGCAGTGAGCAACAATCCCGCCAGCGCCAGCAGCCCCATCCTGGTGACCTGGCACAATCTAATTGAAGACGGGACAGAGAGCGCATTCATGCCGGCTTCTCCAACTTCACAATGCCCAGCGCTTTCAGGATCGCTTTCTCGTAGTACGGCTCGCTGACACCGCGTTTCATCTTATGGAGGAAGTATTTCTCCAACCCGATCTTCGCCAGGTGGACCCACTTTCCCTTCTTCGCCCAGGTTACATTTCTCGGCGCCATTTGCGGCAACGCCACGAACGCGACGCCCGTGTCCCCCATGTCGGCCAGGCAGATCGCGTTCCACGTCGCCGTATCGCGCTTGGGATCGTTCTCGATATCGGCCTTGATGTTGTGGACCGCGGCGGAGACCATCGATTCGATCATGTAGCCGGTCTTGGGGGCGCCGGTCGGGATGGGGGTCACTTCGACCGGTGGAATCGCCACGCAAACACCGACCGAATAAATATTCTTGTACTTGGGATTGGCCTGATAGGCGTCGATGTTCACGAACCCCTTGGGATTGCAGAGCCCCGGCGTACTGGCCACCGCCTCCACCCCGGCAAACGGCGGGATGAACATGGAATACCGGAACGGGATGTCCTGTCCGTCTTCCAGCAGCACCTTGCCCGGCTGAATCTCTTTGATCGCACTATTCGGGATTGGCTTGATGGAATGTTCAGCGAACTCGTCCTCCATGAGTCGGCGCGAAGCCCCCACTCCAGCCAATCCCATATGCCCGACATAGGGTTCCGGCGTGACAAAATAGATCGGCACTTTCTTCCGTAGCTTCTTTCTCCGGAGGTCTGTGTCCAGGATGAACGCCATCTCATAGGCCGGTCCGAAACAGGAAGCGCCTTGAGCCGCCCCGACGACGATGGGACCGGGATTTTTGAGGAACCCCTGATATGAGCCCCATGCCTGCTCGGCATGGTCCACATTGCAGATGGATTGGATATAGCCGCTGGGGCCCAGTCCAGGGACAGCGCCGAAATTCAGCTTGGGTCCCGTCGCAATGATCAGATAGTCGTACGGCACCTCGCCTTTCGCGGTGACCACTCGATTCTGTTCCGGCTCGATTCGATCGGCTGTCGCGTGGACGAACTCGATGCCTTTCTTCTCCAACACCGGACCCAGCGCGAAGCTGATGTCCTTCCTTGTCCGCCACCCGACGGTAACCCAGGGATTCGACGGCACGAAATGAAAAGACTCGACATTAGAGATGACCGTAACCTTGTGTTTCTTCGCGAGAAGCGCCCGCGCCTCATAGGCCGCGGGTAATCCACCGATCGACGCACCGATGATGACAATGCGTGCCATGTTCCGCTCCTTTAGTGGAAATGGGCCTCCGCCAATCAGCCTTCAGCCTGAACACAACGGCGGTTTCCGAAGCTAACGGCTGCTTGCTGACAAATCTCCTTATCCTTTCTTCGTCGGACAGGTATTGATTCCCAACAAGGTCCAGGCCGGACAGAACCCGATCGAGCCCGTGACCAACATGATCGTCCCGACAACCAACGCGAAACCGGTTCCTACAGGGGGCAAGCCTGCAAAGGCTCCGATCCCGAGCAACGCAATCCCCACGACGATCCTGATCGGCCGTTCCACTCCCCCTACATTGCATGTCATAACTGCACCTCCTTGGTTGTGCTGAAGCTACCTGCCTTCAGCCATCGACGTTCGGATTCGGAGACTGTCGGCTCATTCCCATCTTGATGGGTATGAGTCCTCACATAGGCAATGGATTCAGCTTTCACTCGGCTTGTCCTCTCTTGATTCTCCAATTGCACCCTCATGCTGATAGCTGAATGCTGACGCCTGACAGCCATGCACCACTACTTATCCACTCCGAACCGATATAAATCATGGCACGTCGTGCAACGCGCGGTCATGCTGGAGAGTCGCTGGAGAATCTGTTGTTGGGTCTCCTTCTGGGCAACCGCATCCGCGAGGGCATCCATGTCCCTATGAATCGACATGCCCATTAGCTTGAACGGAAGCGGCAACTTCGCCATGAGCGTCGGATTCACGTCCGCAGCCATGTCCATTCCCAGCGAGCGGGCTGCCTGTTCAATCTGCGTTCGATCCACCTCCTGATCCTGGCCGGCCAAGCCAGTCACCACGCCATGGACCGCCTTCAGGAGCATCCGCATCTCGCCCAGGACCAGGTCTCGCTCTGCCGGTGCTAACAGGATTTGCATCCGTCCATCCGTGCCCGGCGTCGTCCACCCTCGCACAAAGAACCATCCAGCAACCATAATCGTCACAATCCACAGCCCCAAGGTGATCCGGCAAAGCGTCGATCTCATCGGAGCCCGCTTCCCATGCCGTCATTTTGTTGAGGAGCCAGCGTTCGAACATAGGTGAGCGCATCCCAAATCTCGTCGTCTGTGAGTGCTTCCCTCCAAGCTCCCATCGCCGTATTCGGCTTGCCGTCATGCACGCTCTTAAACAACCTCGCATCCAGCTTCCCTTGAACCGCCGGGGACGTCAGGTCGGCGACCGGAGGAGTGAACTTCATCTGCCCCTCTCCCTTCCCATCGATCCCATGACAACGGACACAGATCGTCGAAAAGATGACTCTGCCGCTGAGCACATCATGCTCCGGCTGAGACACAGTCAAGTCCTTTAGGCTTGCTCCCCCGGCAAACGCCAAGACCGCGGCTCCGACAAGTACAATTTTCATCGCATCGCCTCCCTGCCTTCTCACTCCTTGAATGTCCTTGCGAGTGAGATGCCAAGTAGGCGTGGAAATAACAACGGGTAAACCTCTGCACAAACAATGTCTTAGGAGGAAAGACTGGAAGGCGGCGCCAACAGATCGGCGGAACTGGCGAGAAAGACCCCGCTGAGCATCTGGTCACTGTCGCAAGACGCCACAGAGAGGAGACACTACCGGATGGTCGGCTCCAAGCTCACTCTGGCCTTCATGGAGTTTGAAATCAGGCAGTTCGCCTCGGCTTTCTCGATCAGCTCCTTCGCTTTGGTTGCATCGGCGTTCGCCGGGAGCGTGATGGTCGGCTTCAACGTGATGGCCGTGAACTGAAATTTCCCATCGACCAATTCCAGCTTTCCTTCAGCTGCACTCTCGTACGAGGTAAAGACCAGACCTGCTCGCTCCGCCACCGACAGGAACGTCGTCATCAAACAGATATTGGCGGACGAGAC
>Ga0315278_10001120_pt1 | contig 23230 bp, 17 predicted proteins | sample YL17G06_0_MG_FD_203880 | JGI IMG/M metagenome (GOLD analysis project Ga0315278, IMG submission 203880) | Sediment microbial communities from Yellowstone Lake, YNP, Wyoming, USA - YL17G06_0 | ecosystem: Environmental > Aquatic > Freshwater > Lake > Sediment | place: USA: Wyoming | collected... | reverse complement strand
GATGCGTCGGTCATCGTCATGGCGGCAGTGCGCGGCCAGTGCCTGGGCGGGGCGATGGAGCTGGTGACGCTGTGCCACCGCGTGTTCGCGTCGAAAGACGCGATGTTCGGCCAGCCGGAAATCGTACTGGGCGTGTTTGCTCCGGCGGCGTCGGTGCTGCTCGCCGAACGCGTCGGACGCGGCGCCGCAGAGGACCTGTGTCTGAGCGGCCGGTCCATCACGGCCGACGAGGCGTTTCGGATTGGATTGGTCGACGAGATCGCCGAGAGCGACCCTGCGCAGGCGGCTGCCGCCTACGCACGGGCGCATCTGTTGCCCCGCTCGGCGTCGAGCCTGCGGCTGGCCGCCAGGGCCGTACGGGTTGGCCTGCGGGCGCGACTGGCCACGGAACTGCCGGAAGTCGAACGGATCTATCTCAAGGAACTGATGGCGACACATGACGCGGTCGAAGGCCTCCAGGCCTTTCTCGAGAAGCGCGCCGCGGCGTGGCGGGATCAATGAGTGGCGGCGCCCACGTAGCGCTCGGGGAATTGCTGGCGGGCGCCGAACGCGTCTATCGCGACTACTCATTGCAGACGGTGGTCGAGTGGAAGGCCCGGACCGGCGGCCTGGCCATCGGCTACATGCCCATCTACGTGCCCCGCGAACTGCTGCACGCCCAGGGGGTGCTGCCGGTGGGCCTGATGGGCGGGCGCGACGATCTCGAGATCATCAAGGGCGACGCCTACTACCAGTCGTACATCTGCCACATTCCACGCAGCACCATCGAGTTGGGCCTCAACGGCAGCCTCGACTGCCTCGACGGCATGCTGTTTCCCGCGATCTGCGACGTCATCCGCAACCTCTCGGGGATGTGGTCGATGCTGTTTCCCGGGAGGTACGTCCGGTATCTCGACGTGCCCCAGAATTTCGATCGCGGCGTGGGCGGGGCGTTTTACATGCGGGAACTGCGTGAGATCGCCCGCGACCTTGAAGGCCGAGGGGCCCTCGCGCTGGACGCAGACAAGCTGCGCGACGCGATCGGCGCCTTCAACGAGAACCGGCGCCTGGTGCGCGGCCTGTACGAGCTGCGCTGGCGGCAGCCGTGGAAGGTCCCGACCCACGAACTCTACGTGCTGCTGAGGGCCGGCATCGTGATGCCGGTTGAGGAATCAACCGCCATGCTGGCGCAGTACGAAGCGCTCGCCCGGGCTGATGAGACCCGCCAGCCGCTCGATCAGGCGCGCGTGGCACTGACCGGCTCGTTCTGCGAGCAGCCGCCGCTCGGCCTGATCCGGACGCTCGAACGGGCCGGCTGCTACATCGTCGACGACGACTTCGTGCAGATCCACCGGTACATCCTGCACGACATCCCGCTCGACGGCGACCCGCTGGACAATCTGGTCACCGCCTATCTCGAGGATGGGGTCGCGAGCCCGACGCGGTACATTGGTGACGGGGTCAAAGGCGAGGCGCTGCTGCAGCGCGCACGGGAGAGCGGCGCGGAGGGCGTGCTGTTCTGCGCACCGAGTTTCTGCGACCCGGCGCTGCTCGATCAGCCGATGCTGATGCGGGCCGTCGAACGGGCGGGTATCACGTGGACGGCGTTCAAGTACTCCGAGAACGGGGGACAGTTCCAGGTGATCCGCGAGCAGGCCGGCACGTTTGCCGACTCGATCAAGCTGTGGAGCGGGGCATGAGCGCGCGCGTGAAGCCAGCGGCCGCATCCGAGGCGATCAAGGACGCCAGCCAGATCCGGCAGAAGGAGATGATCGCCCGCCATTTCGACCGGCTGGCGGCGGCTCCCCGGACCGGCGAGCGATGCGCCTATACATTTGTCCCGGGCAACCTGACCGAGCTGCTGCTGAGCTTCGACCTGCTGCCTGTGCTGCCCGAGATCAACTCGCTGCAGTCGGCGATGCGCGGCAAGTCGGCCGAGTACATCTCGATTGCCGAGAAACTGGGCCACTCCGAGGACGTGTGCACGTACGTCAAGAGCGACATCGGCATGCTCAAGTCGGGCAACATCGGGCCGACCGGTCAGCGGCTGCCGAATCCCGACATCCTGCTGCTCTCGTATACGGGCTGCTTCACCTTCATGAAGTGGTTCGAGCTGCTGCGCGAGGAGTACCACTGCCCGGTCGTCATGCTGCACGTGCCCTACCAGGCCGACGGACACATCACCGAGTCGATGCGGAGCTACGTGGTCGAGCAGCTCCAGACCCAGGTGATTCCCCAGCTCGAGCGGGTGAGCGGCAAGGCGTACGACGAAGACCGCCTCCGGGAGTGCCTCACGCTCTCGGCGCGGGCCGAAGACGATCTGGTGTGGGTGCTGCAGTCGGCAAAACAGATTCCGTCGCCGATCGATGCCTATTTTGGCGCGGTGTACTACGTCGGGCCGATCTTCAGTTCGTTCCGCGGCACCGAGGACGCCGTCGCGTACTACAAGGAGTTGCGCGCCGAAATCGAGCAGCGCGTCCGGCTGGGCAAGGGGCCGGTGACGCCGGATGGCGACATGGACAACGAGCGCTTCCGGATTGTCGTTGAAGGCCCCCCGAACTGGACGAGCTTCCGGCAGTTCTGGAAGATGTTCTCGGATCTGGGTGCGGTGTCGGTGGCGTCAACCTACACGAAGGTCGGGGGCGTCTACGACATGGGATTCCGCCACGATCCGTCGCGGCCGCTCGAGACGCTGGCCGACTACTGCCTCGGCTGCTACACGAATCTCAATCTCCCGACGCGCATCGATCTGCTGACGCGCTACCTCGACGAGTACACGGCCGACGGGTTCCTGATTAATTCCATCAAGAGCTGCAATTCGTTCAGCGCGGGCCAGCTCCACATCCTGCGCGAGGTCGAAAACCGCTCCGGAAAGCCCGGCGGGTTCATCGAGAGTGATCTGGTCGATCCGCGCTACTTCTCGGCGGCCAACATCAGGAACCGGCTGGAGTCGTACTTCCAGATGCTCGATCAACGGCGGGCCGGGGGCGCGGCATGAGGTACACCGTCGGCATCGATCTCGGGTCGACGACCACCAAGGCCGTGGTGCTTGATGAACACGGCGGCGTGATGGGCCGCGGCATCACCAACTCGCGCAGCAACTACGACACCGCGTGCCAGATCGCGCTTGGCGAGGCCCTCACCAACGCGCGCTTTTCATTGATTGCGAGCGAGCTGGCGCGCGCTGGGGTCCGACCGGACGCCGCCGCCAGGCAGGTGTCCGCGCTCGAGCGCCGATTCCGCGCCGAGCAGTATCGCTCGCAGTTGCGCGTGCTGGCGATCGAGTTGCGGCGATTCTCGGGCCGCCTGCTGACCATGTCGCGCGAGATCGCGGCCAGCGTCGAGCTCATCCTGGCGGAGATGGAGAACGAGGTCGACGGCCTGTACGCGGAAGGTGCGCGGCGGAAGAGCGACTTTTTCCGCGACCTGGCCGGCAGCCGGTACCTTCAGCTGGCCGAAGAGCAGGCGCGCGCCGAAGGCGTCGCGTTCGATACATTGGCCAGCCTGTTCGACAAGGCCATTCTGGACGTGGAGAATTCGTCGGACGCGGCGGGACGATTCGAGGATCATGCGCGGGCCGCCGTCCGAGGGTGGGATGGGGCTGCGGCCGCGCTGCCGGCGGTGGTCGAGCGGATTGTCTCGCTGGAGCTGGAGCAGATTGGCAGCGTCGGGACAGGCTACGGCCGCCAGCGCCTGCCCTTCCCCGAGGGCCAGATTCGCTCGGAAATCCTGTGCCACGGGCTGGGCGCGCACGCGCTCTTCCCGGGCACGCGCACGGTCCTCGATATCGGCGGCCAGGATACCAAGGCTATCCAGGTCGACGACATGGGCATCGTCACCTCGTTCCAGATGAACGACCGGTGCGCTGCCGGGTGCGGACGGTATCTCGGATACATCGCCGACGAGATGAGCCTCGGTCTGCACGAATTGGGTCCGCTCGCGTGCGCGTCGACAGCGCCGGTGCGCATCAACTCGACGTGCACTGTGTTTGCGGGGGCGGAATTGCGCGAACGGTTGTCGCTCGGCGAGAAGCGGGAGGACATTCTCGCGGGACTGCATCGGGCCATCATTCTGCGGGCCATGTCGCTGCTCGCTCGCTCAGGAGGCGTGAAGAGCGAGTTCACCTTCACGGGCGGTGTGGCGAAGAATCCGGCGGCTGTCGGCGCGCTTCGAAAGCTGGTCGGCGAACACTACGGCGAAGTGACGCTGAACATCTCGGACGACTCGATCTTCACGGGCGCACTGGGCGCCGCGTTGTTTGCGCTGCGTGACGCGGGGCGGGGCAGGGCGGGAGCACAATAGACGGTCGTCGGTGGATGGAAGACGGGATTCAGGATTTGGTGTTCGGGGTTCGGAAGGATGTCGTACGGGCGCAATTCATCGCGCCCGGATGGTACGCAGCAGGCGGTAGACGGGCGATGCGGGACTCTCGGATTGCGTCTTTGGTATTGGAGGCCGGGCTGGAGCCCGGCGATCCCAGGCTCGCGACGGATCGGACCGTCGGACGGCATGACAGTTCGAGTGAAGGCCGGGGTTTCAGGGTCCAGTCGGCGTGACAATCCGAGTGAAGGCCGAGGCTTCAGGGTCCAGTCGGCGTGACAATCCGAGTGAAGGCCGGGGTTTCAGGGTCCAGTCGGCGTGACAATCCGAGTGAAGGCCGGGGTTTCAGGGTCCAGTCGGCGTGACAATCCGAGTGAAGGCCGGGGTTTCAGGGCCCAGTCGGCGTGACAATCCGAGTGAAGGCCGGGGTTTCAGGGTCCAGTCGGCGTGACAATCCGAGTGAAGGCCGGGGTTTCAGGGTCCAGTCGGCGTGACAATCCGAGTGAAGGCCGGGGGTTCAGGGTCCAGTCGGCGTGACGCCCCTGGGATCGCCGGGCTCCAGCCCGGCACTCAGGCGCGGTCGTGAGTGGAAAGGTCAGCGGCAGATGAGCGAGATGGGTGGCGGGCGGCTGGTGACAGCCGGCGTCGACGTGGGGTCGGCAACAATGAAGGTGGCGGTCGTCGAGACCGACGGGGCCTCTGGCGAGCGCATGCTCGCCGGGCGCAGCGAGCGGATCCGGCGTCGCGACGCGCACATGGTGGCCGAGGGTCTCTATGGCGACGTCCTGCGGGACGCTGGCGTCGATCGATCTGAGGTCGCGTACGTCGCCACAACGGGCGAAGGAGAGACGGTCCCCTTTCGGACCGGCCACTTCTATGGCATGACGACCCACGCGAGGGGCGGCCTGTTTCTCGAACCGCGGGCCCGGGCCATCATCGACATCGGCGCGCTCCACACGCGGGCCGTGCAGATGGATGAGCACGCGCGGGTCCTTGGGTATCGCATGACGAGCCAGTGCGCCTCCGGCTCAGGTCAGTTTCTCGAGAACATCGCGCGCTATCTCGGCGTGACTCTTGAGGAGATTGGCGGCTTGTCCAGGCAAGCCGACAAACCCGAAGCCTGTTCGTCGATCTGTGCGGTTCTCGCCGAAACGGACGTCATCAACATGGTGTCACGCGGCATCGGTATCCCCAACATCCTGCGCGGCATTCACGAGTCGATGGCCGGACGGTGCGTCCGGCTGATCGCGTCGGCCGGCGCGAAGGGGGTGCTGCTTGTGACGGGGGGACTGGCCGCAGACGAGGGGCTGCTCGCCGCGATGCGGGATGCCGCGTCCGAGCAGAAGACCCAGCTGGAGATCTGCAATCATCCACAGTCGATTCTGGCGGGCGCGCTCGGGGCCGCGCTGTGGGGCGGCTTCAGGTTCCGCCGGCTGGCCAGACGGCAGGGGACCGCGGCAGGGAGCGCAGCATGAGCGAGACACAGGCGCGACTCGTGTCACTGGCAGGGAAGGTGGCCATGGTCGCCGGTGGCGGCGGCGCCATCGGGTCGGCGATTGCCGCGACGCTCGTCGAGGCGGGAGCCACGGTGCTGTCGGTCGACAGGCCAGGCCACGACGGCCCGCCCGGCACCTGCTCGATGCCCTGCGACGTCAGCCGGCCGGATGCCGTGCGGGAATTGTTTGCGGCCATCGAGGCGACCGACCCTCGGATCGACATCCTGGTGCATTCGGTCGGCATTGCCCGCGACTCGGTGGTGTGGAAGATGACCGACGAGGCGTGGTCGTCAGTGCTCGAAACCAACCTCGATTCGGCGTTCTATCTGGTGCGGGGGGCCGTGCCCTTGATGCGGAAGGCGGGCGGCGGGGCCATCGTGCTCGTGTCGTCGATCAACGGCGAGCGAGGCAAACTCGGGCTGGCCAACTACGCGGCCAGCAAAGCCGGGTTGAATGCCGTGGCCCGGACCGTCGCGCGCGAGGTCGGACGGTTCGGCATCCGCGTCAATGCCGTGGCGCCGGGCTGGATTGAAACCCCGCTCATCGAGGGAATCGCGCCCGAATGGCGCCAGCGGGCCGTCGACGAGACGGCGCTCGGCCGGCTTGGCGTGCCCGACGATGTGGCGCGAGCCGTGCTGTTCTTGTGTTCGGACTTGAGCCGCCACGTCACAGGCCAGGTGCTGCGCGTGGACGGCGGTCAGCTGATCGGATAACGCCAAGCGGCCCGTGTTTCTTGGCCCGTCATTCCGGCGAACGCCGGAATCCAGTCGTGTACCTCTCTGGACCCCGGCTTTCGCCGGGGTGACGAGGCATTTCTTAAGTCGCCAGGAAGATATCCAGTGTCCCAGCTCCGACGTGAGGCTCATCATGGAATCGACCACGTTGCCACGTGACGCGATCGTCGTTCGAAATCTCACCCTGGCCGATCAGGAGGCCGTCATTGCCATCGACGCGCGCATCCTCGGACGGCGACGCGACGAATTCTTCCGGCTCAAATTGCGGCAGTCATTCGCCGACACGGGGATTGCCGTGTCACTCGGGGCCGAGATCGACGGCGCCGTGGTCGGGTTCCTGCTCGCGCGGGTCTACTACGGCGAGTTCGGGACGATGGAGAAGGTCGCGGTGATGGACGTGCTGGGCGTGCATCCCGACTTCGCGGGGCGCGGCGTGGCGGCCGGACTCATCGACCAGCTTCGGACCAACCTCCTCGGCCTCGGGATCAAGGTGCTGCAGACCGAGGTGGGTTGGGACAACGCCGAACTGGTCGCGTTCTTCCAGCGCCAGGGATTCCAGCTCGCCCCGAGGCTGTGCCTCAATCTCGACCTCGAGCGCACCCGCACCTGACGCCGATCAACTACTCTTTCATCGTGTGCTTCCACTCCTCGACCGTGGCGACGTGGAAGCCGTTGTTCGGCTCTTCCATCATGAACTTCACCACCTGCATCAACTCATCGTCGGTCATGATGCGGTCGCGTTCCTTGGCGGCCCGGAAGATTTCTTCGACCAGCCGTTCCTCGGGCTCGAACCCGTGATCGACTAACCAGTGCACGACGTTGGACACCCCTGACATGAAGCCCACGTCGATGCGCTGCTTCATGCCTAGCATGCCCGCAGGCACGCCCGAGTAGATCCGGTCGGCCAGCCAGTCGTCGCCCTTCTTCTTCGCCTTGATGATGGCCGCGGCATGGACGCCGGTGGCCGTTCTGAAGGCATCGTCTCCGAAGACCGGGTAATTGGCCGGGATGGGCACGCCGGTCGCCTCGCTGGCAATGGCCACGTAGCGATGCAGCGGCAGCAGGTCGGTGTCGATGTAGCCCATCAGTTTGAGATTGACGAGTAACTGGTCCATCGAGCAGTTGCCGATCCGCTCGCCGAGGCCGAGCGCGGTCGCATGCACGCGGTCGACCCCTGATGTCATCGCCGTGATGGTGTTGACCACGCTCAGGCCGCGGTCGTTGTGGCCGTGCCAGTCGATCTTGATGTCGGCGCCCGTTTCCTTGATGAGCTGCCGGACGTACGGAATCAGGTTGCGGACGCCGCGCGGCGAGATGTGGCCCACCGTATCGCAGACGCACACGCGGGTGGCGCCCGCGGCAATCGCCGTCTTCAGCAGGCGGCGGATCGTGTCTGGCGTGGCACGACACGTGTCTTCGGTGACATACATGACGGGCAGGCCGTGCGTGACGGCGAACGATACCGTCTCTTCCGTCAGCTTGAGCATGTGCTCGAGCGACCATTCCTCGGCGTACTGGCGGATGGGCGAACTGCCAATGAAGGTGCACGCCTCGATGGGCATCCCCACCTTGTCGGCGATGCCGACCAGCGCCTGCACGTCGGCCATGACCGTCCGTACCGCGCAGTTCGGCTTGACCTTCAGTTTTGCCGACTGAATCTCCTCGCAGAGCGCGATGATGTCCGCCCGGGCCCGCGGGCCCGCGCCGGGGAGACCGAGATCCGCCGACTGGATCCCGAGCTCGTCCATCACGTGAAGCAGTGCGAGCTTCTTCTCGATCGCGGGATCGCGGACCGAAGGCGACTGCAGGCCGTCTCGCAGCGTCTCGTCATCGAATTCGATCGGGCTGGCCCGATGCGGGTACCCGGTGCCGGCCGTGTTCCAGTCGTAGATCAGATCGGATGTCGGGGGCAGTTCGCTCATGGCAGCCTCCGGAACCAGCCAGCGCGCACGCCGCGCGCGGGCCGGCCCGAGTTTCTACAGGTGATGCACGGGGCCGCCGCCAGATGCAGCGGCCTCCAACGTCCGGCGCACGTAGACACGAATCATCTCACGCCGCCAGTCGGCGTCGCCCGCGATGTTCTCGAGCGGATGGCACTGGCGGAACGCCCTGTCGGCGACCTCGTCCATCTGACCGGCGAAGCCCGGCGTGCCGGGCCGGGTCCCCCGAAGCAACGCGTCTGCCGACGTGACGCGCCTGGGGATCGCGGCGAGCGCCGTCAGGACAAGGTCCGCCTGCTGCACCATGCCGTCGCCATCCAGATCGAGGCGAGCGGCGACACCCAGCAGAGGATAATCGATGGCGCCCCGGTCGCGTAGCTTACCGTATGCGCCCCGGTGTCCGGCAGGTGTCTTCGGAATGATGATGGACACGAGGATCTCGTCGTCTCCAAGGCGGTGGTTGCGCACACCGTCTGATGTCCAGAACCGGTCGATCGGCACCTGCCGCCGTCCGTGTCGGCCGGCAACATCCAGCGAGGCGCGAAGCGTCATCAGCGCTGGCGCCGTGTCGCTTGACGCGGCCGCAACGCATCGAGAGCCGCCCGCCACGACATGGCACTCGGCGCCATCCTTCTTGAGGCAGAAGCCGATCGCGGACCGCCAGAAGTAGGTCTGGTTATACCACTGGCAGCGGGTATCCAGCAGGACGTTGCCGCCAATGGTGCCCATGCGTCGAATCTGCGGGCTCGCGACCAGACTGGCCGCCTGGGCCAACGCTGGCGCGCCCGCCCGCACGTCCTCGCTTGCCGCGACCGCGGCGATCGTCGTCATCGCCCCGATGACCAGGCCGCCGTCCGGATCGCGGCGGATACCCGAGAGCTCCCGAACTGCCGAGAGCGCAACGAGCGTGGCCGGCGTGGCCAGCTCGTGCTTCATGTTGGGCAGCAGGTCGGTGCCGCCCGCGATGAGCCTGCCGCCGGATCCGGCCTCGGCGAGGCAGGCCAGCGCCTCATCGAGAGTGGACGGACGATGCAGGCGGAAGCGTGGCAGGCGCAGCATCAGCGCCGTCCTGTCTGCGCGGGTGGCGCAGAAACTTCGCCTGCTGCCGGGTGGCGCGCGGCGCGCATTGCGGCCAGCACCTTTCCAGGGGTAAACGGCAGGTGCTTCAGGCGGATGCCCACCGCGTCGAAGACCGCGTTCGAGAGGGCGGGCACGGAAGGATGGAGCGGTCCCTCGCCAGCCTCCTTCGCGCCGTAGGGGCCCTCGGGATCGAGGCTCTCGACAATCAGGGCGTACAGCTCGGGCGTGTCGAGCGAGGTCGGGATGCGATAGTCGAGAAGCGACGGCCCGCGATGGATTCCAAAGCGGTTGACGTCGTGCTCCTCCATCAGGGCTTCGGCGATGCCCATGTAGGCCGAGCCCTCCATCTGACCGGCGACGAGCATCGGGTTGAGCGCGCGACCGCAGTCGTGGGCAATCCAGGCCTTGTCGCATCTGATGCGGCCCGTGTCCGGATCGACCGTCACTTCGACGACATGGGCCGTAAACGAATAGGCCGGGGCGGCGCCAATCGTGCCGCCCCTGTACGGACCGCCGAGCGTCGGCGTGTTGTAGGAACCCGTGGCGCCGAGCGTGTCGAACATCGTTTCGGCCAGCGCAAACGCCTCCGCCATCGGAATCTCACGCGAGGGATCGTCGACGTCGACGGCGCTGCCACCCGCCAGCCTGACGCGCGACTCCGGCACCTTCCAGGCCGATGCGACGGCCTGCACGATCTGCGCCCGTACCTTTCGGCACGCATCAATGGTGGCGTTGCCAACCATGAAGGTCACACGGCTGGAGTAGGCGCCGAGGTCGACGGGGCACAGATCCGTATCCGCGGCCACCACCCGGATCTGATCGAGGGTGAGGCCGAGTTCCTCGGCGACCAGATACTGCACGACTGAGCTCGATCCCTGGCCGATGTCGTTGCCGCCGGTAAAGACGGTGACCACACCGGAGCGATCGATCTTGAGCTGAATGCCGGCCTGGGGCATGTCGTTCGGATACACCGGATAGTTTGTGCCGGAGATGTACATCGAGCCGGCGACGCCGAGGCCGCGCCCGAAGGGCAGCTTGCCGTGACGTTCGCTCCATCCGCTCTCGCGCTCAACGCGATCGAGGCATTCCAGGAACCCGTTGGAGGTGATGCGCTGGCCGTTGACGGTCACCGTATTGGCGCCGATGAAGTTGCGGCGGCGCAATTCGATGGGGTCGATCTGCAGGCGGTCGGCGATCTGATCGAGCTGCACCTCAAACGCGAACCGCGGCTGCACCGCGCCATGGCCGCGCTTCGGGCCGCACGGCGGCTTGTTGGTAAAGACCCTGGTGCTGTCAAAACGATACGCGGGAAACGTGTAGGGGCCAGTCAGCAACTGGCCCGAGTAGTACGTCGTCACGAGGCCGAAGGAACTGTACGCGCCGCCATCGATGATGATCTTCGCATCGACGGCGGCCAGGCGTCCGTCGCGCGAGGCGCCGGTCCGGTAGTGCATGTGCATCGGATGCCGGCCCCGATGGGTGTAGAAGACCTCCTCACGCGTGTAGAGCATCTTGACGGGCCGCCCCGTCACCATCGACAGCTTCGCGACCAGAAACTCCAGGCTGAACGGATCGGACTTGCCTCCGAACGCACCGCCGAGGTGCGGCTGGATGACGCGGATGCGGTGCGGGGGCAGGTCCAGCACGCGCGACAGCGCCCGATGGACGTAGTGCGTGATTTGCGTCGCTGACCATACTGTGAGCAGGCCATCAGCGCCGTACCGCGCCACCGCGCAGTGCGGTTCGACGGCGGCGTGCGTGGTTCCATGGAAGAAGTAGTCGTCCTCGACGACGACATCAGCGCGCGCGATTGCCGAGTCCACGTCGCCGAAGGCCAGGTCCACGTGCTTCGAGACGTTGCCGTCCTTGCGCCCGTCGTGGATCGTCGGGTCGGATCTGGTGAGGCTCTCGAACGGATCGAGAAACGCGTGCAGCCTCTCGTAGGTGACGTCGATGAGCTTGAGGGCGGCGTTGGCCGTATCCTCGTCTATGGCCGCCACGGCGGCCACGGGATCGCCAGTGAACCGGACCTTGTCGACCGCCAGCGCGGTTTCGTCCTGCGTCCAGGGCAGCACCCCGTAGGTGACGGGAAGATCGGCGCCCGTGATGACGGCATGCACGCCCGGCAGCCGGCGCGCCTCGCTTGCGTCAATCGAGACGATCCGCGCATGTGGATGAGGGCTGCGGAGCGTCTTGGCGTGCAGCATGCCAGGCAACGCGATATCGTCCGCGTAGACAGCGGCGCCGGTGGCCTTGGCGAGGCCGTCAATCTTGCGGAGAGGCCGGCCGATCTGGCGGAACTCGCCCCAGGGCGCGTCGATGCCGTGATTGTCGCGTGCGCTCATGTCAGGCGTCGCCCCTGGTGTCGAGCGCCGGTGACTCCCACGCCCGGCGCGGGGGCTGCGTGCCCTGTTGCTCCGCCACGGTCAGGCGGACCGCCTCGATAATCTGGGTGTAGCCGGTGCAGCGGCACAAGTTGCCCGCGAGCGCCTCGCGGATGTCCGCATCCGTCGGTGACGGATTGGCGTCGACGAGTGCGCGCGCCGAGAGGATCATGCCGCTCTGGCAGAAGCCGCATTGCAGCGCGCCGCAGCGATCGAACGCGTCCTGAACAGGGTCGACGCCCGCGCCTCCGCGCTGCACGTGCAGAGGCGCCAGCCCTTCGATCGTCGTAATCTCATGCCCTTCGGCCAGGCGTGCGAGCATCAGGCAGGCGAGGACGGGCTCGCCATCAACGAGCACCGTGCAGGCGCCGCAATCGCCCTTGTCGCAGCCCTGCTTGGTACCGGTGAACCCCAGCCGGTACCGGAGGACTTCGAGCAGCGTCCAGTGGTCGGGCGCACCCACCTCGTGGGTATCACCGTTCACTTTGAGGAGCATGGTGAGTATTGTGGCGCTTGCCGCCGCCGGGAACAAGCCGGAAAATGCAGCCGGAAAATGCGTGTCGGGGCGCTCAGCCGGCTTCAGACGTGCTGTCCAGCGGCCCACCCTGACGACCAGGCCCATTGGAAGTTGTAGCCGCCAAGCCATCCCGTCACGTCCACCACCTCGCCAATGAAGTACAACCCCGCGACCTTGCTGGTTTCCATCGTCTTCGAGGACAGTTCGTCGGTGGCCACGCCGCCCAGCGTCACTTCGGCCTTGTCGAACCCGAGCGTTCCTGATGGTTCCAGCGTCCACTGACTGAGAGCCCGGGCCGTCTGGTCGAGTTCCGCCCGTGACATGTGATTGAGCGTCTTGTCGAATCCGAGCAGGGCGCACCATTCGCGCGCGAATCGGCGGGGGAGCTGTTCTGAGAGCGCCGTCGACAGGAGGACATTCCCGGAGCGTCTCTCCTCCAGCCATGACGCGGTGTCGATGCCGGGAAGCAGATTGAGCGTCACCGCGCCTTTCGGGCCGCCGCTGTACTCGCGCATCTGCCAGTAAGTCGACAGCTGGAGGATGGCGGGGCCGGACACCCCGTGATGGGTGACGAGCACGTCGTTCAGGAATCGCGGTGCCGGGTCCGCCGCGCACGTGGCTTCCGCCCTGAACGCCACCCCGGCGAGCGGTGCCAGTCGGGCAAGAAGGTCCGGTTGCAGGGCAAGAGGCACGAGCGCCGGTTTGGGTGGAACGATGCGGAGTCCGAACTGTTCAGCCAGGCGGTACCCAATCGGCGTCGCTCCGAGCTTCGGCACCGCAAGTCCGCCGGTCGCCACCACCAGCGACCGCGACAAGAAGGTGCCCTGAGCGGTCGCCACCGAAAAGCGCGGCCCCGCCGACGCCTCACTCGAATCGGTTGCCGCCACAGATCCCACGGTGCATCCGGCCGCAATCTGAACGCCCGCCTCGTCGCAGCCACGCGTCAGCATCCGGGTGATGTCTTCAGCGGACCTGGTGCAGAACAGCTGGCCGAGATCGCGTTCCTCGTAGGCGATGCCGTGCTCGTCGACCATCGCGACAAACTGGCCTGGAGGGAATCGCGCCAGCGCCGAATGGCAGAAATGGGGGTTCTGGGAGAGGTAGTTGGCCGCCGACACGGAGCGGTTCGTGAAGTTGCAGCGGCCGCCACCCGAGATACGAATGCGCTCGCCGATCGTCGGCCAGTGATCGACCACGAGGACGCGCCGTCCTCGGCGACCCGCCTGAATCGCGCACATCAGGCCCGCCGCGCCCGCGCCGAGCACGACCACGTCGACATCCGATCCGCGGCTACTCAAGCGAGGGTGATCCTCGTAGCGGAGACGGCTCAATCTTGTGGAGGTCGAAGACCATGACGACGTTCTCGCCGGCCCTGAGCCAGGGGGCGGGACAGTAGAGACGCGTCTGGGGGCCGATGTCCCAGTATCGGCCGAGATTGTGTCCGTTCACCCACACGACGCCCTTCTTGTAACCCGTCATGTCAATGAACGTGTCGGCGGGTGTGGTGAGCGTGAACGTGCCTCTGAAGAACGTGCCGGGCCGGGCGTCGGCCGTCGTATCGGATTTCAGCGCCGACACCCACGGATCGCTGAGCGGGAGCAGGAAGACCTCCCAGTTCATCAGCGTCATGCCCGACAGGGTCACGCGGTCGGTGATGCCTTTGCGATCGATCATCTCCTGCGCGAAGTTGATGTGTCCCATCCCTTCCACCAGCAGGTCGAGCACCGGCATCGGGTTGTCGGTCCGCGGGAGGTCGATCGACTTTTCGCCAAGACGGCGATCGAGCGTGCCAACCAGTTTGCCGTCGACCAACACCGTGGCGTAGTCGTGAAGATCTGTGATGACGAGCTTGCCGCTCTTGCGTCCCACCAGTGTCGTGCGGTAGAGCACCAGCCCCTGGTTCTGGCCGTACATCTCGAATGGCCGCGGCTGGACCGACAAGGTGGCGCGCGGCAGATGGTTCCAGAGTGAGGCATGCAGAGTCATCGGGAACTCCGCGACCTCGACGGCGGGAATTGGCGCCGGCACTGCGGGTATCGGGTCGTCGGCACGGCGATACGAGGCGATGAGATCGCGCAGCGCCTGGTACTTCGGGGTCGCGCGGCCTTGTTCGTTGATGGGGGCGTCGTAATCGTAACTGGTGACGTCCGGTTCGTATCCCTTGCCGCCCGAGTTGGCGCCTGCCGAGAACCCGAAGTTCGTGCCGCCGTGGATGACGTAGAAATTGAAGGACTTTCTGGCGTCGAGCAGGAACTTCACTTCCCTGAGGAGTCCGTCGGTCTTCTGGCGTGCCCACTGCTCGCCCCAATGGGTGAGCCATCCGGGATAGGTCTCGGACGAAAAAATCGGCACTCCCGGCGCGATTGCGCGTGCCAGATCCCAGTGCTTCTCGCTGGAGCCCGAATCGAGACCGACGGCCGCGCCCGGCAGGGATCCCGCTTCGAGCATGTAGGACGTCGGGCCGTCGCCCGTGAAGAACGGCCCCGTGACGCCGTTCTTCACCCAGATGTCCCTGAGCCGACTGATGTACGCCCGGTCGTTGCCGTAGCTCCCGTACTCGTTTTCGAGCTGTACCATGAGGATGGGGCCGCCGTTGGCGACGAGCAGGGGCTTGATGACGCTCGCGAGCGTCGAGAGGTACCGCTCGACGGCCCCCATGTAGCGCGGGTTGAGGCAGCGAACCTTCAGTTCGGGATCCTTCAACAGGTATGGCGGGATGCCGCCGAAATCCCATTCGGCGCATACGTATGGCCCGGGCCGCAGGATGACCCACATGCCCTCTCCCTGGGCGATGCGGACAAACCTGGCGAGGTCGCGATTGCCGGTCGTGAAGTCGAACACGCCCTCGGCGCCCTCGTGGTAGTTCCAGAAGATGTAGGCGGCGATGGTGTTAGTCCCCATCGCCTTGGCCATGCGGATGCGATGCTGCCAGTACTCCGCGGGGATCCGCGCGGGATGGATCTCGCCGGAGATGATCTGCAGGGGCTTGCCATCCAGCAGGAAGTCGTCCGTGCCCAGCGCGAATGTGTGCTTGGACCCTTGCGCGTGAAGCCACGCCGCCAGTACGAGCCCCACCACCAGGACCCCGGCAATCCGTCGATTCATTGGCCGCCTCCTGCCTTCCGCACGTGATGTGCAATCCTACCATTGCGTCGGCCTGGCTTTCCGGCATCGGCGATTCCTGCCAGAATGTGCATGCATGGCCACCACGACCCCGCACCTGCTCGGCGCACTCCAGCGCCTGAGAGAAGAGTTCGGTCCCGCTCCCGCCCGCCGGAAGTGCGCGCTGCTGGCGGACACCGCGGCTCGCTCCCTGTCGACCCCGGCTGACATACTCGCTCTCCACGAGTTGCTGTGCTTCTGGCGCGCCTACCCGGACAACGCCCGGGTGCTGGCCGCGGTGGAGCGCCAGTTGCGGCGATTCTCCGAACGCGTCGATCTGCAGCGCGTGCGCGCCGATCTGCTGAACTCAGGCATCGCGGGCACCGACATCGTCTATCCCTTCGGTATCTGCACCGCGCGGTGGCTGGCGGATCGGTGGGCGAAGCAACTCGGCATCGAGTGGGACGGCATCGATGACGAGGGGCCTCTGTTGCGCACGCTGATGTTGTACGCGCTGCCGGCCGAGGTTCCGGGCCTCGATGACGCGCCCCTCGGGGCCCGGGCGTGGATGGATCGCCTGCGCTCGCCTGGCGGAACCGACGCCTCGTACCTGGTCGAGCGGGCGGCCCGGTATCCCGCCGGGACCTGGACCCGGGACCGCTTCTTTGAGGAGCCGAACGTTCCGATGCGGCTGTCGGCAGGCCGCGGCACGCCCAACCGGACGCTCGCCCGATTCGAACGCGCGCCGGCCGCGTTCCAATCCGGGCCGATGAACAAGGCCAGGCCGGATCTCGGCGCCGAAACTGCGCGGCCGCCGGTTGCCATTCGCGGCGTGGCGAGCCGTGATGCACAGCGGTTGATCGATCTCGCCCACGAGTCGATGGTGACGCGAAAGCGCGACCTGGACGCGTTCGCGTGGGCCGATGCGCGCGACGTCCGCCTCGTCGACTGCGGCGACGGCCTGCAGTTCGCGCTGATCGGCGTGGTGCCCGAGCGGCGGTTCTTGTTCGAGTCGGTGTACGGCCTGTTGACGCTCAAGAACGGTGTGCCCATCGGGTACGCCCTGGCCAGCGCGTTGTTCGAGTCGTCGGAGATCGCCTACAACGTGTTCGAGACGTTCCGAGGCGGGGAAGCCGCCCACGTGTTCGGCCGGTTGCTCGCCGCCTGCCATGCGCTGTTCGGATCGGAGACATTCAGCATCGATCCGTATCAACTGGGTGCCGGAAACGATGAGGGATTGGAGTCCGGCGCGTGGTGGTTCTACTACAAGATGGGCTTTCGTCCGCGGGCGCGGAACATCCTGCCGCTGGTCGCGCGCGAGGTCCGGCGCGTGGCGGCCGATCGCGACTACCGAACCTCCCGCCGGACGCTCGAGCAGCTCGTGCGGCACAACGTCTTCTGGTCGATGGGGTCTCACCGAGACGACGTGATGGGCGCGCTGCGCCTGGGTAGCGTGGGCCTGGTTGTCTCGGCGCTTGTGTCCCGGCGTTTCGGCTCAGATCGGGAACTGGCGGCCCGGGTGCTGGCCGACGAGGCGGCAGCGACACTTGGCGTGCCGGGCTGGCGGCGCTGGTCTCGCGCCGAGCGTGCGGCGTGGGAGCGATGGGCGCCCGTCGTGGCCGTGCTCCCCGGCCTGCGCCGCTGGCCATCGTCGGACCGCAGGGCGCTGGTTGACATGATTCGCGCCAAGGGCGGCGTGCGCGAGTCGGCCTTCGTGCCGCTCTTCAACCGTCACGCCCGTCTGCGCGCCGCCATCGTGGCGCTCTGTCGAGGGGAGGGGCCGTCGAAGTAATCCCTGCGGTTGTCCCTACGGTGGAGGCCGTTCGCGGACGAAGAACAAGCGGCCGACGTCAAGATCCGGGATTGGACCTGGGAATGGAGGATTTGCAGGTGTGCCCCCGGCACTTGACACGCGCACGGCACAGTGCTATAAAACTCGCAGATGCGTTATACAACTAACACCTCAACGCGGCTCCATGGTGCCCTCACCAAACGCGAACGGCAGATCATGGACGTCCTGTACCGGCTGAGCCGGGCAACGGCGGGCGAGATTCTCGAGGCGCTGCCCGCTGCGCGGAGCTCCTCAACCGTGCGGACGCAACTGCGCGTACTCGAAACGAAGGGGCACGTCAGGCACGAAGAACTCGGCCTGCGCTACATCTACTCGCCCACCGTGCCGCGCCATGCCGCGCGGAAGTCCGCGCTGAAACACCTCGTCGAGACGTTCTTCGAGGGTTCCAGCGCCAAAGTGGTGGCGGCGCTGCTTGGCGGCGACGGCGCGGGCGTGTCTGATGAGGAACTGGCCCGCATCGCGGAGGCGGTGAACAGCGCCCGAAAGGAGTCGCGATGACACTGTTGTTGGATTTGGCGATTCGATCCGCCATCCTCGTGCTCCTCGGGCTGGCGGTCGTAGCCGTCCTGCGCAGGCAGCCTGCCGCATTGCGGCACGCCGTGCTCGCGATGACCATCATCGCCACTGCCGCCCTCCTTCCCCTGAAGGCAATTGTGCCGGCGTGGCAGGTGCCGCTGCCCGTATTGGTGGCCCCTCGGGTGGCGCAGCCGCAGCCGTGGGATGCCTCATTGCCCGCGTCCGACGCGTCGCAGATGACGGCGCCTCCAGCGTCCACCCCAACAGGACCGCGCGGGATCGTCGGCAGCGTTGCGGCGGGGCGTCCCGGCGTCAACCTCGTCCAGTTCGCCCGCATCATCTGGTTTGTGGGTTTCGCCGTCTGTGCCGGGTCGCTGCTGACTGGGTTCGTTCGTCTCTCGCGGATCGCCCGACGCGCCGAGCGTGTCCGAGGCGGTGAATGGGTGCATGCGGCCAGCCAGTTGCAGGAGGCGTACGGGCTGCGTCGCCCTGTCACCTTCCTTCAGACCGATGCCCCCGACGTGCTCGCGACGTTCGGCATGCGCCAGCACCGGGTCCTTCTCCCCGTGCATGCGCGCGCGTGGTCGCCCGATCGCATCCACGCCGCCTTATCGCACGAACTGGCGCACGTCCGACGGCATGACTGGCTCGTGCAGATGAGCGCCGAGGCGCTGCGCTGCGTCTACTGGTTCAATCCTCTGATGTGGATCGCATGCGCGCGGCTGCGCTCCGAAAGCGAGTACGCGTGCGACGACGTGGTGCTGGGCCGTGGGATGACGCCCCGCGACTACGCCGGGCACTTGCTGGAGCTTGCGCGGGTCTGCCGTCGCCCGCGGAGGTATGTCGTGCTGTCGGCAATTCCTATGGCTCGCGCGTCAACGCTCGAAAGGAGAATCACCGTCATGTTGAACCCTGCCGTGAATCGCACCTCGGTGTCGAGTCGAGCGCGGTTGGCCGCGGCCGCACTGCTCGCGTGTCTATCTGTGTCGGTGGCGGCTGTCCGCGCGGGCCAGAGCGCGCCCCTCGCCCCGGCGAACACGCACGCCAGCAGCGCCGCGACAGGCGGGAGCCTCACTCTGCCGGATGCCAAGCCGGTCGCAGCCGCCGTGACCGCCAACGCGAGCAGCCGCGTCGCGTCGTCCGCCGTCGCCAGGCCAACCCGTGTGAGCGAGGCTGCACGACCGGTGCGTCACACGGAGCCGGGAGTGGTGGCGGCACGCTCCGGGCCCGGCGCGCAGAACGCGCCGTTGGCCGGGTCGATCTACGACGCCAGCGGCGGAGTGATGCCGGGTGTGGCGGTCACGTTGCGGGACGCCCAGCAAACCGCCTCGACGGCAACGACAAGCGCGAACGGCCGCTTCCAGTTCCCGTCCGTCGCGCCAGGAACCTACGTCCTGGAGGCGGCGCTTCCCGGCTTCCGAAGACTCCGTCAGAACATTGAGTTACGCACCGCCGGGGACTGGGATCGGGCCATCACGCTGCAGATCGGCTCGCTCGAAGAGACGGTGATCGTCAGCGCGCCGCGCGTCACGGCCGCGACGACAGTCTCGCCAGCCCAGCCAGCGCGCATCAGAGTGGGTGGGAACGTTCGCCCACCCCGCAAGCTCGTGGATGTCAAGCCGGTGTATCCGGACAGCATGCGCGAAGCCGAGCGCGAGGCGGTCGTCTCGCTGGACGCCGTCATTGCCACTGACGGATCGGTGACGTCCGTGCGAGTGGTCAGCGCGGACATTCATCCGGATTTCGCGATCGCAGCCGCGGACGCCGTTCGCCAGTGGCTGTTCGATCCCACCAGGTTGAACGGCGTGGCCGTGGAAGTCCAGATGACCGTGTGGGTGACGTTTACGCTGTCGAAGTAAGCGTGTGGTCGTAGAAGACCGCCGCTGGCGCGGGACGCCTCTCGGGACGACCCGGAGCCCGCGGCGGCGCGCCTTCCGTCGCGAGCCGCCATCGCTGAAAGAGCCACTACCCAGAGCGGTACCGGTTTGGGCTTGGCGCCGCGGGCCAGTGGGGCTCCGTCGTTCTACGCGACCACAGCTGGGTATGGTGTCGTCACCGACACTCAGCTTTGGGATCCGACCTTGACGTCCGATCGTAGAGCCGCAACGCGACTTTCATGTCAGGCAGCGGAACTTCACGGCGAAATACGAGTTCGCCTCGGTCCACCCGCTGCAGGACGGCGCTCCGCTGGTTTAGGTAGTAACTCGTGACATCGAGCGGCGCGAAGTCGCTGCCGAGAGGCGCTAACAGCAGAACCCTGGTCGCGAGCGGGAGAGCGCCGCGATTGGCGCCACCGACCTCGAAGGGGAAGCAAGGCACTCCCGACGGCGGGCCCAGTTCCCACCTGAAGAGGCCCGCGGAAAGCTCGTTGCTCTGGCCCACGATCGCCAGACGGTCGCCGGCGTTCAGTTCGGCGCGGATGGAGTCCAACGCCGCGCGCAGCGCCTGGTTGTCGGTGTAGTTCTCGAATGCGTACGTCCGGAACCGTGCCTGAGTGACCACGTCTCGCGCCGCTACGACACCGAACGCCACGACCAGCGGCGCCAGCAGACTGGCGGCGAGGCGGCCACGGCCGGAGCCCATGAACCACCGTCCGACTTCGCTCGAAGCAACCAGGCAGAGCAGCACGACTGTCAACAACAGAAATCGCGGGAACCGGGTGTGATGCAATGCGATGGCCGCAAACTGCAGCGGGACTGCGAGGATGAGCCACTGCATGAGAGGCGGCTGCTTTCGATACCGCACGGTCGCCACGCCAAAGGCGACGACGACACACGCCAGTAGCCACTCGTTGTAGAAGTAGCCCGTTCGAAGCGCATCGAGATAGGCCGCGATACCGGCTCTGACGCTTGACTCGCCAAGGGGTCGGTTGAACACAAGGTTGAAGAGGTCACGGATGTGGTTCGGATAAGGCGACGCCAACCAGACCGTCGCGGGTACCGCGAACCACAGCAACAACGGGCGAATACGCGGATCGGCCGACGTCAGGCGGGCCCAATCGATCCGGCCCCGACGATGCAGGTACCACAGCCGCGCCAGGAGGAGGTACAGGACGACGTGGCCGGTATTGCCAATCGAATGCACCAGAATCCGCTGCCCGAGGAGTTGAAAGTCGAACCCGCCGGAACGCACGATGAACAGCAATCCGGCGACGTACAGGCTGACGAAGGCACCAGTTGGTGTTGCCATGACGCGCCAGATCCATCGCCAGAGACTCGTCACTCTCCGGAGGGCGTCCAAGTCCGAGGTTCGCTCGAGCCACTCGTGCAGCACGAGCGGCGCCGCAAGGAGGAAGAAGTAGTTGTACTTGGTGAAGAACAGGACGGTCAGCGAGGCAGCGAACAGGCGCGCCGCCCTCGGGCTCGGGCGATGACGATAGTGCACATGGGCGAGCAGCACGAGGAGCTGTGCCAGTGCCCCAAACACTTCGGTCATGGGCACGGATGCGTATGCCAGCAGGAAGGGGGACGACATCAGCAGAGCCAGGAAGAGACTGGCTGGCAGCAGGGCGCCGTCTTTCCACTGGCGCCACAGCACGGCAGAACCAGCCAGGCCGGCGAGCACGAACGCGACGATGCCGCTCCAGAGCCCGGACGCCATGCCGCCGCCGAGCACGAGGTAGAACGGCACCTGATAGATGGAGAGCATCGGCGGCCAGTACCCTTGAAGCCAGAGGTCCCAGAGCAGCCGATGGATCTGGCCGGTGGCTAGCAGGTAGTAATCCAGCCAGCCGGAACCGAGGTGCGTCACCAGGTCCCATAGCGGCACTAAGCGCCTGGCCTGGACAATCTCGATGGTATGTTGCGCGACGACGTGTCCCACGTAAGCCAAGGCGATGGCCGCAACCGTCATGAAGCCGGGAAGAGGAAGCCGATGCAGCCATTTCCGATGCAGGGATTCCGCCGCGGTTTGATTGGTCATGACTCAGACGAGGATTGTCGACTAATGGGCGGCCGCTGACAATACTAAAGCTTCGCGCCTCCGATTAGCCCACGAAACACTCCGCCAAGACTCCGGCATCTTTACCCACTCAGCTGTTCGACCTGCTGCCGAGAATGGGCTTCCGCCCGCGGGCTGAGTGTCCGCCGGGTCGGAAGACCCGGCCTCCAATATTCCTGATGAAGATCCGGCCTCCGCCCCTTCAGGCGGAGGCCGGCGTTTTCAGATCCCGGGCCGCCGCGACAATCAGGCCCCGGCCGGCTTGGCGGCAGCCGCGGCGCTCCACCTCTCCTGCATTTGCCGAGTGAGATGCGGGACGATGCCCAGCATGCGTTCGAGCACCATGAGCTGGGCTCGGTGGTGCATTTCGTGTTCCTTCACGCTCAGGTACATCTCGAAGCGGGTCTTCGGCGCCGCGCCTTCCGAGAAGGTGACGCCCTGCGCCTGCTCAGCCTCAGGCACCGAGTCCAGGTACGACGCCCACGCCCCACCGCTCGATCGCAGCGCCTCGAGGATCTGGGCCTTGGTCGCCAGTTGCTGCTCTTCCTTCTGCACCTTCTGCATGTAGGCGCCCCAGTCAAATCCCACAAACGACGTCGTCTTCTTGACGGCGTGGAGGTTGTGGTACCCCTGGGTTGAGACCGCGATGTGCCGCAACACCTCGGCGACACTGCGCGAATCAGGTGTCGGCCGGTAGCCGTACTGATTCTCGGGGATATCCTCGGCGATCGCGATGGTGTTCTTGCGGACGGTGCGGAAGCTGTCGGCGAGTTCCTTGTTGCCGTAGTACGTCATGAGACGGTTTCTCCTTGGGCGCGGTCGGGCGCCCGGTTTCCAATCGAACGATGGCCGGTGTCATCACGCGCTCCCGCGGCCGACAAACCGGCCGCCGACGCAGGTGATGGAACCGTCCCCAGATTGTATGCCCGTTCCCATCTTCGCATCCCGCCGGCCTCGCAGGCAAATCCGTGGTACGTTGCTGAAGAATGGCTCTTGTCACACTCGATCGCGTGTCAATCGCGTTCGGCCACCTGCCGCTGCTCGACGAGGTCTCCCTGCAGATCGAGGCGAAGGAACGCGTCTGTCTCATCGGGCGCAACGGAACAGGCAAGTCGACGCTCCTCCAGATCGTCAGTGGCGAGATCCCGGCCGATGCCGGGACCATCTGGCGCCAGCCCGGGCTCCGAACGGCGCGGCTCGACCAGGACGTCATCCTGTCGGCCGCCAGACCGGTGTTCGACGTGGTGGCCGACGGCCTCGGCGATCTGAGTGCGCTGGTCAGCGGCTACCACCACGCCGCCATTGAGGTGGCTGAACACCAGACCGACGAATCGCTGGAGACGCTCGGGCGATGGCAGCACGAGCTCGAGG
>Ga0315278_10001118_pt1 | contig 23241 bp, 31 predicted proteins | sample YL17G06_0_MG_FD_203880 | JGI IMG/M metagenome (GOLD analysis project Ga0315278, IMG submission 203880) | Sediment microbial communities from Yellowstone Lake, YNP, Wyoming, USA - YL17G06_0 | ecosystem: Environmental > Aquatic > Freshwater > Lake > Sediment | place: USA: Wyoming | collected... | reverse complement strand
CTTAGGTGTTAGATATGTGCTATTCCATCTCTCAGTTTGATCGGCGGCGATTCGGATCTCTTTGCCGCCACCATCTGCCGGATGAACCCGGCGAACTCTGACCTCAACGCTGTGGTACTTGTTTGTTCGCACTACGACTCTCATTTGCTCACCCTCACTTGAAAATCTTGGTCAGCACCATCATCGCCAGCGATGCCGTGAATACCCCGATGGCAATGGTGATGGCCATACCCAGGTCCACGTTGCTCCAGATATTGCTCAGCATGGGGTCACCTCTTTTCGCCCCCAAAGTAATCCAACCCTACGCGCTCCTCAAACCCTACGGGCAAGTACGGATTGTAGACCCTTCTCCAGGTCCACGTAAATTGACACGCCCTCATCCCCCTTGCGCAACTCCACCGGGATGCCGTACATGCGCGCCTCATCCGCTTCCAGCTCGGCCGCCATCTCCGTGTACTTTGCCATGCCGTAGCCCTGGCTCCGATACGTGCTGGCCCACACAATCCCGTAGCGCACCCACGCCTCCACTGGCTTGCCGGCCGCTTTCAACCGCACGCCCTGGATGAGCCAGTTGATCGTCTTGGGATTTGCCATGGCTACTTGCCTCCCTTGGTTGTGTTGCGTTTCTGGGCCTCATCAAACTGACGGTCCATCGCCTTGCCCACCTGGGAGAGCGGGGTCACATCCACGCCGGCCGCCCGCAACCGCTCACTGAGCTTTCCAGACTTCTTGGGGGCCGCCTGCTTTCCAGATTTCTTTTCCATCGTCGCTCTCCTCTTGGTTGGTGCCCTTGATTACCCTTATACGCTTTCAAGCCTCCAAGTGTCAACAACTCATTCCAGACTTTTTCACCCCGCGATCCTTTTTTTTTTTGAGTCCGGAATCTACCTGTTTTTGGTCATATTCTGGCGCACTATTCGATTGAAATCCGCCCACGTCTGGAGCCAGAGCGCGCGATCTCTAAGATAGCATGCCCCCGACAGCACCATCACCATGTTGTTGAGCTGATGGACCGTCGCACCCGTCGCCAATCGTTGCGCGGCCTCACGCATGGCATCCACGCATTCCCAGCATTCGCCAACACCGAGGGGGCACGGATCGCCTCGCCGCATGCTAGGCCTCACCCTAGTTTGGCCGTGCGGCCCAACACCTCAAGCGCACGCCGATAGTGCGCCACTCGTTGCTCAAAGCCGTTGAGCCCCCCATTGATCGATTTAGTGATCCTCACGATGTCAAATTGATCGGCCAGCGGAGTAAGCCGTCTACTGTTCCAAAACCATACCGCGCTGGCGAATCCGGGGCCCGGCTCGCACAGCAATCGAGGATTGGCGATCAGGTCCAACCCCAGAGCGTCCCCACAAGCATCGTGGTTTGCCCGGCCGGTGATTTGAATCGGGCCATGGCCCTTGAATCTGGGGCCATCACCGGGCTCCGTGTTTCCAAGATCCTTGCGGCCCTCGTAGGCGGTGCCATCCGCTTGCTCCTCCCACCACCTCAGCTCTCCAGACTCATGCGCGAGTTGGCCAATAAATGCCGCGGCCCGCGTCACCGTGTCCAGATTTCCAGAGATCAACGCCTCCGTGAGATGCTGAGCATACAGCTCCAGCTTGTCTGGAGGGCATCGCGGTAGGATCGCTTTCAGTTGCTCCGGTGTCATGCCTCACCTACTTTCCAGGGCCACAGGCATTCCACCCATGCCCCTGATTCCACTCTGAGCGGATCGTTTGGGAGATCCCTGTAGCACAGTCGCACGTTGGGCGTCTCCACGAGTTTGAGCGCTTCACTCAAGAGCTTTCCAGAGATCACCTTGAGCGCCTTGCCGGCCGGATGGTCCGTGTAGCCGGCCAATGCCGCCCGGAAAACCTTGCCGCCGTCCTCCGCGCTCCAGCTCTTGATCACCACCTCCGGACCACTGAAATCCAGAGCCACCGTCTTGAGCGGGCTCACGATGGTAGCGCGCTTGACCGCGCCGGCCAGCTTGTCCGTGTCCACCGTCAGATGCGGCCCACTGTGCTCCATCGGGATGAGCCGGTGGCAATCTGGAAACGAGCCATCCAGCTTGAGAGGAGCGTATCTGTACTCCGTGCCCACCTTGAACCAAGCCATTGTGTCCGTGAACGTGATCAACGGCCGCGGATGGCCGCCCCAGCCCTTGAATAGCCTGGCCAGCACCAACCGATCTGCACGCCAGCCCGGCACCTCCGCCACTGCCACTCGGAATGAGTCCGTGGCCTCCACACAATCCGGCCGAAACCGGACATACTGAAACATGGGCTTTCCAGACTTTTGATCGGCCGCCGCGTGCATCACCTTGCGCACCCACCGCCAATTGTCCAGGGGCTCCATGCCGGCCGGGATCGCCGGCACCGATGGGTAGCCCAATGGTTCCTTGACCATGAGGCGGTACACCCCGCCTGGGGCCAGTCGAAACGTGATTTCATCCCCGTTGCGCTCCACGGAGGTCACCCGTTGCTTGGCCACCGCTTTGGCCGCCTCCAGGGGCAGCAATCCCATCGGGAGGTCCACGTCCACGTCAATGATGCAACCCACCAGCCCATCCGTGGCAAACACGCGGGCCGGCGCCGATTCACTGACCTGGGGAATGAGCTGCACGCTTTGGTACAGCTCCGATACGTTCTTTCCTTTGGCCGCAAACTTCGCGGCTTGCGCAATCGCTTTGTGTAGCTGCATCAATTCGCCCTCAGCAATTTGCTCATGCACGTGTAGGTGGCGTCCGCTTCGTGGAGCGCCATCCCAAACCCAAGCTCATCCCCCGGATAGAGTACCGTCTGGAGGAGCTTTTGGGTCATGGCCAACGCCATCACAAGATCCTTTGGGGGGATCTGATTGCGCTGAGCCAGCGTCAGCAAATCGTGGGCTAGTTGATCCGCCAATGCCACCGATTCCTCTTGTGTCAGCGGGTCCATTTGTCACCTCTTTCAGCGCTCCCAATTTCATGAGGAGCGCCCTCATCTCCACGCGCTCTGCATCGGTGCATTGTCCGTGCTCAAGGCCCAGACTCATCGCGTGGATGATCCGGCTCACCTCTTGCGTTGACAACTCCACTTGCACGCGCGCTCCTATGGGGCCAGCATTGCCAGCCAATCCAGATACTCCTCACTCAACGCCAACCCCGCTGCCAGACGGGATGCCCCCTTTTCCAGAAATCTACCATGCGCCCTCGAATTGTCACGCCCTATGGCCATCCCCCGCATCAAATCCTTCTGCGATGTGACCGTTACCGGCAACCCACGTTTTATGCACGCACGCCGATGCCGATGATAGCAACGCACGCACAACCCCACGGAACGGTGTGCCCGCTTATCAGTGGCGCACCAAAGGCACCCGTACAGACGGTGTGTCTTGCTCCAGAAATCATGCCCCAGCCACGTCACTATCTCATCCATTTGCTCCTCAGTGATGAGATGCGCGCCTCTGGGGCCCAACCGCTTCCATTTCTGATTGAGCGCGCTGCCGGCCCTCCGGATATGCGTCTCAGAGTAGCCCGTGCGCCGCTCCAACTCATACAGTGTGTACGCCCCTCGTGTCAGCCCTCCAGGCCCAAATTCTCGCCGGAGCTTGTGATAGACGGCCGCTGTTGAACGCCCACCGCACCGATCTTTGAACCAGGCGAGTCCAGAGATCCCTACGCCGTTGAATAGCTCACGCTCAGCGGCTTTGGTCCAAGGCTTTCGCTTGGCCTTGCGCCTCGTCATTGGCCGTCCGCTGGCGGAGGCTTCTTTTTCTTAGGCTGTACCAACTGATCTGTCTCTACCGAAGCTACGGCCTGGGCAGATTGCGCCACCTGGCTTGACTTCCAGCGGACCACGGACGCCTCATCCTCTCGCATACGTTTGTCACGTAGCCGTAGCGCCAAGTCCAGACTTTCCTCCTCAGTCAAACGGGGCCTGAGCACCATCGGCAGATTGGTAGGACGATCCGTGGGCACCATCGCCTCGGCCGTCACCTGTGGAAGCTCCAACGCCACTGTGTTCTGGATCTTGGAGATGTGCTGATCCAACTTGACCTTAGCCGTCACCCACGCCTCCAACGATTTGGGTTGGAGCCGAAACTCTACGTTGCCCTCAGCGTTTGTGAGCATACCCACGTTGTCAAAAGCCGTGCGGAGGGAGATGAGCTTGCGAAGATGATCCACACGCTCCTGGGTCATTTCAGTGACCAACACCTTGGTCACTCGATTGCGGATCTCCTCTTGCAACTCTTTCCGACGCTCTACCCAACGATCCTGCGTACACCACTTTTCGGCCGTTGGCGCCGGCACATGAGAAAACTCTGGATGTCCCACTAACTCTCGGATTGAAAACCCGCGCGGGCTGTGGATGTACCTCTCCGCCATGAGCATACGGCAATACTCGTAGCTCTTGGGATCCGCATCCGCGTAGCTCACCATCGCCGTCACCGGCAATTTTCGCTTTACCGGCGTGCGTGTTTTACGTCGATGAGAGTCCATTCCAGTTTCCGTTTGTATTCCAGAGTCCACACCGTCTGAATAACCGCCTTGACGGCCTCCTCCGTGATTCCCAGTTCATGCGATGTGGAGTCCACTTCAAACGCCACACCCATTCCCTCATTTTCACAGGGGAACCATCTGGCATGTATTATCGCCGGGGGCACCTTGAGGATGCGGGCCATTTTGATGCGCGCCGTAGTCACCACGTCCGTTGCTAGCATCGTGGGGGTCAATAGGATGATCATCGAGCACCGCCCACCCGGCCAGCAAGAGCATCCACAAAATCCGGATCATCATCGGCCGGATCTGGGGTCACCACGTCATTCTTGCTCAACGGATCGTCTGGCGTGGCATCCTCCTCCGCGCCCAACTCATCACCCTCAATTCCCTCACCCGCACCGCGCTCCTCGTACTCGCACCACTTGAGCGTGGCACACAACAGGAATTCGGCCGGGCTGATTGGCGCGTAACCCTCAACGCCCTCGTGTCGGTCATTCCAGAGTTTCGTATAGGTTTCGATCACTCGGAATTCGCTATCATCCAGCTCCACCGTGAGCTGGGGGCTGGGGGCTGGGTCCGCCTTGACTGGCTCCGGAGCCGGCGTAGCATCCACCGATTTCTCTGGAGCGGCCTCCGCTGCCTTGGGTTTCCGTTTGACACCTTTGCGCTCTTTTTTCTCTGCCATGACGCTCTCCTCAAAACGCGCCATACATGGCGCGCATTTTCTCTACTTCCTCCATCGCCAGGTAGGCGTGGCCAACAGCATCGGCCGCGTGCTCCCGCTTGGTTTTGGAGATCGCTTCTAGGGCCTCCGTGAACCCCTCCACCTGAGAGGCCAACGCCTTTTCCACATCCCCCTTGGTCCCCGAATTCTTGCCCAACAGCCGACGCTTGAGATCATCTGGCCGGAATGTCATTGGCAACAGTCCATGAGCCCAGCCGGCGCACACCGCCATCTGGTAGGCAAATGCCACTTTCCAGGCATTCCCGCCCATCTGACCTGGCCACGGGGCGTAGCTTTCCACGCCCATCGCCTTAGGCGAGAATTCGGTCAGATACCTTTGCAGACCCTCCCAGAATTCTCTGAGCCGGCGTTGATCATCCGCCGCTACCCGGAGATCCCGCATCGCCTTTTTGCTCCCCTTCTTTGTCTCCAGCACCCTCACCGCCAACAGCCGCACCTTGCCCTGTGGCGTCCTCTCCAAAACCGCCATTCCGAGACTCGCAAAACCAGGATCAATTCCCATAACTGTCATGCATGCAGTCATACAACGTGCCTCCATGCTTTCCCGCAAATAAACCCGCCGCCTCAGGAATTGGAAGGCACCTGTGCCCCCCCATCGTTTCCGGGCAATCCTTCGGCCCTGGGATCCCCATCGTTCGCAACAACTTGGGTATTGGCTTCGATTCTTGCGGCATATTCCTCACCCTTTCGGATCACCTCGGCCGCCTCCGCTGAGGATAACCGCCTCGCCTTGAGTAAAGAGATGTTGTGACTGAAAACCACGACAGGTTTTTTCACCAAAGCCATCACCTTGGCTTTGATTTCCTCTGCCCTGGCCATGTTGCAGCTCTCCGGTACGCTCACCACCACGTACTGCCCCAACTTGCCCTCGATGTAATGCTCCTCCGTGGTGAAGCTCAGCACCTCGGGGTCATACTGCTCCAGTAGGGGTACGAGCCGATACACCTCGGCGCGCCTTCTTTCGGCGCGGTTTCTCTTGTGCGTCCCCGGCCCCAGCTTGCGGTTGTCCACTACCTTGAATCCCTTGCCCCGTGCTTTGCTCATCGTTTTGCTCCACGTTCAAAATTTGGCTACGCCCACCCTGTTTTCGGATGAGCACCCTATTCTCAAAGTGACTCTGGAAATCAGAGCCATGCTCTATCACAAAAATGCTGGACTTCTCCTGCCTGAGCTGGCGGAGCATTTCCACCACCGCCTCACCACCAGCCGCGTCCACGTGTTTGAAAACCTCATCCAACACCAACAGGTCATAGCGCTTGGTCGCACGAGCGGCCACAAGCCGGCTGAGCCCAAAGTCAATCGCCCAGCTCACCCGTTTCTTTTCCCCGCCGCTCCAGCTCTTATAGTTGCGCTCCGTGACGGTGCCGTTGGGGTTGTAGCGGAAAACCCGGATATTGATATCGTTGGAGAGCTTTTTGGTACTCCTCCCTAAGCGCTGAGTCTCAAACCGCACCCAGATTGTCCCGCCCGTGAGCATCCGTACCCACACGTTTGCGGCATCGGTCATTTCCTGCAAGCGGGCATCCAAGATGTAGTTTTTGAGCCCCTTGAGCCCAAACGCATCCACCCAGAAATCCACATACCTCCGTTGGGTCACCGTGGCCTCCCGCTCCGCCTCAATGGCCCCGATTTGAGCTATGAGTTGTTGCGCTTGAGTTTCCAGCTCCACGCGCTGCCCCAGGTAGGGATTGGTTTCCGCGCTCTTGCGGAGATAGTTTTCACGCGCCGCGTGTAGCTCTTGCTCAGCTCCAACCAACCCTTGCCGTGCCGCCTGGTAGGGCTCCAGAGTTTTGCGGGCCGCCAACACCGTGGCCATGTGCGCTTTGTAGGCGGCCTCAGCGTCCGCCCGTAGCTTGGCCTGTTGCTCCTGCAAATCTTTCAGCCCAAGCTGACCCGTCTTGAGGCCAACGGCCGCGGTTTCCGCCTCTTGCGCCACCGGCACCCGTTCCTTGGCCAGTTGCTCCATCTCCTGAGCCACATGCGCGCCAGCCATCGGTTGCCCGCACTGAGGGCACACACCCTTGGACACGGCCTCCCGAAACCGCACAAGCTGGCGATCAATGGCGATCACTTTGCTCTGAGCATCCTGGGTTTTCTGCGACCACTCCGCCAAGAGGGTGGCCACAGCCTGAATCTTGGGATCCAACGCCGTGGCCGCGGAGAAATCCACGGCCGGCGTCGTAGACTCCAAGCGGTTCACATCTTGCTTAGCGGCATCCTCGCCGGCCAAACGCCCGCGCCAGCTCTCCGCACGTGCCGCCAGCTCTTTTCCGCGGATGGTCAAAGCCTCCAAGTCTCTGGATTGCTGAACTACCCAATTGGCGGCCTTAGCGCTCAACCCCTCCAATGTAGAAACAATGCCGGCGCGCCGGCCATCCACCTCAGCCGCTCGCCTGGCCATGGATTCGGTAGTCTCCAAGAGCCCCTTGGACTTGGCCTTGGCCTCCTCCAGCCACAAGTCAATCTGACTCAGCTCAGGGAGGATCTTGGTCAGGATCTCCATCCGCTTGGCCTCAGTGGAGTCCGCAAAGTGGAGGTTGTCCGTTTGCGCAAACAGCACCGTGGCGTGAAACACATCCCGGTCCAGGCCCAGTTCACGCTCCAAGAGATTCTGAGTCTCAGCCGTGTCCAGAGATTGATAGTGAGTATCCCCTACCCAGAATTGAAACTGAGCGGATTTGCCGCGCGCTTTGGCCCTCTCCACTACAACGGGCACGCCGCGATCCTCATCCAGCAACCGCACCACCCCACGCGCATTGGTGCATTCGTCATTGATGATGCTATCTACGTGATCCCCCTTGGGAATGTCACCAAACAGCACCCAATCCATGCCCTCAAAGCCGGTGCTCTTGGCCGCACCGTTGCTATTCATTTTCGGCTCATCTCGATTGTCCCCCAACACGAGAGTCAACCCTTTGTTGGCAAGGTCCAGAGTGTGCTTGCCGTAGAATGCGCCGTAGTTTTCCAGTTCCACGCTCAGGATTTTCATGCCGTCAACTCCCCGTACACTTGCATGAGCCGATCACGATTGAGATCCGTTTCCATCTGGGCCACGTAGGCTTTGGCGTAGTGCTCCAGCGTTGCGCCCGCGGGCACCGCCAATCTCGCCTGGACGGGCTCTACATCAGGAGTCACCACATGCCGCGTGAGCCCCGCCTCCACGAGTTGTTTCCCCAACACGGCCGCCGCTGCCTCAGCTCCAGGCCCAACCGTCTGGACTCTCACCTCATCTCGGGCATGCACTCCCCGCAAATCGAGGGATTGCCCAGCTTGCAGCTCAAATCGGTGGAATCGCGGCCCCCACGCCATAGGCACAAACCCCACCGCTTTCCCCGTATACACCACATATCCCTTGGGCTGGCCGGCTTCATTCGCCGTGGTTTGCCAGGGGCTCCCGATGTACCAGAAACGGTCACCCAACTGTTGATGCCGGTGATAGTGGCCGCACAGGATGGCATCCCACTTTGCCGGCTCCAGGTTGTCCAGCAACACACCCTCAGCGTCCTGCACGTTGTCATTCATCCACGCGCCCTTGACGCCATGGTGCATGAAAAGGGTATTGCCCCCCAGGCTCGGCTTGGGTTGCGCAAGAGCCTTGAGAATGTCCTCAGGATTTTTCCTGTATGGGATCCAACACCCCTCTGAGGTCCAGGTAGGCTCCGTGTAAACGTGTACGTTGGGCATCTCGTTGAAAAGCTCCAGCGCGTTGCGGCCCGTCACATCGTATTGGTCATGATTCCCAGGCAACACCCGGACCTGAATGCCAGCATCCGCCCAGCGCTTGAATTCATCCTTGAGCGAATTCTGGAGGCGCGCGTCCACCTTGTAGCGGAAATGCAGCACGTCCCCCAGGATCGCCACCTCACGCTCATTCCGAGCGATGCACGCCTGGAAGATCCCCGGCAACACCTCACGGAGTATCACCTCCGCGGACTCCTCTTTCAGATGCAAATCAGCAATAACGATCATGTGTCACCTCTCCCCGACGCCAGGCCGGAGGCCCACGGTTGCGTCCAATGCCTCCGCCAACCCACCCAGCACATCACGGTCAGCCCAAGATTTCTCAGCAATCTGGGCCAGCCAATCGCACTTGGCGGCCGATGTCTGCGCTCTCCTCAAATCGATCTCGTAAATAGAGCCCTTGGGATACCCTGGGATCTCACACCACAGGCGCTCCCCCTTTCGGTCGTGCTTCCAAATTCCGTAGGTCGCGATCATGACTTTCTCCTCCGGCTCGCATCTTTCCCAAAATGGCCGGCAACATGAGAGCCATCGGCCATTACTGCTTTCATCTGGTAGCTCTCTTTCCCGCTCCGGAATAGTTCCACGCCTTCCCGCTCCAGGGCCCCGCCGCAATCCTCATGGGTAGCGGGTTTGTCCCGGTCCGCATACTTGAGCACTTGCTCCACCATGCTCCCGCATTGACGGCACCTATACGAGTAGATCGGCATTGGCTCGCTGCCTCCACACGCTCACAAGGCGATCAAACAGCGTGGTATCCTCCGCGCATTTGGTTTTCAACCCAGCCCAGCCTTGGAAATTGATCACTTGGCCGTCCAGATTGATGGCGGACCACCCACCGCTTGTGACGATGATGTTGAGTTTTTTCAGCTCCTCAAAAACCGTGTACGTGTTCTCCACGCCCACGCCATTGATGATCGGGACGTGTGCCTCCAGGTTGGAATTGCCCAACCGGTTTTTCACTGGCTTGGCCACGATTACGCGCCCCATCACCCAGCCATCGGCCCGCTTGATTTGCGTGCCAGAGTTGTAGAGCTGGATGCGGACACTGCCCGCATGCCGCACGCCGGAGCCACCATAGGTTTCGCGTTTCTTCCCAAAGCCCCCAAAGCCCCCCGTATTGATCACCTCATACTCATGGTTGAGAATGACCAACGCGATCTTGGTGCCCCCCAATCGAGGCGCCAGTTGCCGCGTTGCCGCATGCATGGCCTTGGCCGCCGCTCCAGGTTGACTGGCTTTCTCGCTCTGGAGCCCTTTCTCCCACTCATCCTTAGTGGCCGTCCCGCCCAGCGCATCCCAGCCAATCACCACCGGAATCTCTGGATATTTCACGGCCCAAAAATCCACCGTCTTGTAGATCGCCTGGATGATGTTTTCGATATACATCTCCCCGCGCTCAAACTCCAAGTAGTCCAGCGCATCCAGGTCCACGCCCAACCGCTGAACGTAGTGGCGATCTCTGGAAACTTCCGTGTCAATCAGGATGGCCCGCCCACCCGCACGTTGAGTTGAGGCCATCGTATGATCCAAGAGTGTGCTTTTGCCAATGAACGGAGGCCCGAAAATCTCCGTTACGCGGGAGAATGGAATGCCGGCCCATCCTTCCGGCTCACGTGGATTGGTGAGCACGGCATCCAACGCCAAAGAGCCCGTGCTGATTCTGCCCGTGATGTTGCATATAGCCTCATCGTTGCTCATCTTGGAGATGCTGGCGATGCCCTGTGCCTTCAATGTCTCCGCGTATTCTCTTGACGGATCCACCCGTAGCCGTTTGGGCTCTTTCTTTTTGGCGAGTACAGGGGTCCGTTTTTTCATAGCTCACTCCCCGCGGAGCTGCGCTTTCAGCGCAAGCAATTGGGCGTCATGAATGGTCCGGGGCTCCATCGCGCCTGGGGTCATGCGGAGGCATCTGTTGAGGAGGTATGGCGGACATTGAATGCACATCAAATCGTCCGCCTCATACCTCCCAAAACAGAGATGCCGACCCTCAGGCATTGGCATCAAAAAGGGACGCCGTTGGGCCCCACGTTTTGACCTGGGGGCGCCGCATTCGGTGGCGGTGGGGACATCTGAGCCCCCGGATTCTGGGAGTATCCGCTAGCCCCCACCTGTGAGGATACCGGAGGCGGCGCCATCGGTGGCGGTGGCTGCATCATTGGCGGCCCCATGGGCATCGGTGGCGGAGGCATCGGCGCCCCAGCCATCGGGGACTGCGAAGATACCGGTGGCGGTGGCGGTGGGGCCGCAAACTGCGGCATCTGTTGGCTCCCCATCGGTGGGGGAGGTGGAGGCGGAGCCCCCCACTGCCCACCCATCGGCTGTTGCGGCATCGGGGCACCCGGCGCCATCATCGGAGCCGGAGGGCCCCACCCAGCCTGAGCCTGTTGCTGTGGATACTGCAAGCCCATCGACGGACCTACCATCGGTACTTGCTGGGGGTAGGGATTCGGCCACGCCGGGTTGGGGCTCGGGTTGTAGCTCTGGGGCACCTGGGCAAATGCCTGCCCCGTTGCCGGCATCGGCAAGCCCAGCTCTTGAATGGCCTTGACCATCTCCTCCTGAGCTGCCGCCTTGGCCTGAGCTTCCAGATCCCACAGATGCTCCAGAGCCGGATAAAAATAGGGATTGAGCGGCTGGGGATCCAAATCCAGCACGCCATACTCCACATTCATCTCCTCCACGCCGGTTTTCTTTTTCATGTACCGGAGCGGACGGCCGCTCACCGGATGCACGAGCTTGCTGATCCCACCGCGCGTATCTGCCAACCGGCCAATGTCCGCTTGCAACGTAGAGCCGGCACCCAAAATAAATGGGCGCATCACACCATCCTGGCCATAGTGCGTGGTAGGGTTGCTGAGGTCCACCGCGTTGTAGAGCCACTGACGGCGCACGCGGCCGTAGTCATTGGCCATCTTTTGAATGCGCGGATCGGGATTCTGCATGCCCATGTGGATCGCTTGCATCCACAAGCTGTCCTCGCCGGCATAGCCCAACACCGCACCTCTGGGATGGGCCGCGGACTTGTAGAAATGGCTTTTGGCCTCCACAAACACCTGCTTCCCCGCAGCGGACGGGGGCATGAGGTGGATGGTCAATTCCCCCTGCCAACCCACCGGCACGGAGCCATCCCACTTAGTTTGGCCACGTGGTCCAGGGACTCTCAGGAATTGCGGATTGGGCCCGAATTGAGCCGCCGCCTGTGCCGCCTGTTGGAAACCCTGAGAAGCCTGAGCATCGTTGGCCTCGTAAAACTGAGGCATGGGCCCGGCCGGCATCGCCGGCTGTTGCGGGTAACCCTGTTGCGGCATCTGGGGGTAGCCCTGAGGCGGGCCGTAGTACGGTTGCTGACTCATGATCTCTCCTTTTGGGGCTACGCCCCTCATTTGTTAAGACACCGAATGCCTGGAAGTTGCGACAACTTTTTTCATCCGTGATGCGGCATTCCGTCCTCACGGTGACGCTGAGCGAATCTCTGGAGCATATCTTTCTTGGCTCGGAATGCCTGGAGCACGCCATCCGCCGCGTTGAATGCCTCCTCCGCTCGCTCCACCCGCGTCTGCCAACGATGGTACTCCGGCTCTATCCGGTACATGGCCTCCACCGTGTCCCCGGAGGGTTTTTTCCATTCTTTCGGCTTGCCCTCTGGGTCCGTTGCCTTGAGCTGAAACGCGCTCCGCCACGCGCGGTAGCCTCGCTCCTCCAGCTCCCACACACGCTTGGCCAAAGCGCTCAGCCGGCCCCACTTCTGGATATCGGCCGCGATAGTCGCCACCTGAGCCGGGATCGTCAGCTCGTTGATCACCAAATCCTTGACGATCTCCGTGGTCACTTCATACCACGGCACCGCGTTCATCCCATCCTCCGCCAGCGCGTGAATGTTGAATGACGGGATGTTTTGAAATCTGGAAATGTAGGCATCAAGTAGGTTGTCCATTAGCGCTCTCCTCTTTGTATGAGCCTTTGTCAGCCCACGTCTGATAGGTCACCGCCGCGTCCACCAAAATCGGGATCGGCGCAAACTCTGGAAAATTCTCCATGTACTGTTTGGCCCCCTTTACCACCTGGGGCAGACATTCCTGGGGGCAGTCGATTTGGATCTCATCGTGGATCGTGTTGCAGATGATGGCCGGGATCTTTTCCGCCTCAAACCAATCCGAAAGCCGACACAGGCTCTCTTTTGTCAGCTCGGCGGCCGTGCCCTGAATGGCACTCCCAATCATCTGGCGCTCCGCTCGCCGGGCTTTCCAGAATTCTGGCGCCTTGAGGTCAGGCAATCGCCGGATGCGGCCGAAAATGTTTTGCCACTGACACCCTTGCCGGCGCGCCTGAGCCCACAGCTCGTTTCGGAATGCTGAGATGCCCTTGTATCTCTGGAAAAATGCGGCCAGGAAAACCGCGGCCTCCTCCTCAGGAATCTTGGCCTGAGCTGAGAGCCCTCGCGCACTCATGCAATAGCTCAGCCCAAAATTCACCACCTTGGCAACACGCCGGGGGCACTCCCGCTGGAGAATAGCGCCCACCTCCGCCGCGGTACGATCATGGATATCCTCACCACGGAGGTACGCATCCACCATGATGGGATCTCTGGAATAGTAGGCCAATACACGCAATTCGATCTGAGAGTTGCAAGTAACTATTCCAGCGCCTAATACAAAATTGTGAGTTTTATCCACGGTGATGGCATGCATTGGCCGTTCGCCAAGATAGCGAATCCCCACAATCTTGTGATTGTTGCCCAGCCTCCTTGCCTCGGAATAACACGCCCTAGAGCAATACTTTTTAGCTTGAGACGGGAAACGATAGAATGCCTTATCGCAATGCCCGCAATGGCAAACCGCACCACGCTTATTTCCGTAATTTGGGTTTTTCTTTCCACGAAAATCCCGATGACTGATAGCCATGCGCAGATGAGCTAACCGCAAAGAATGGTCCTGCGTTCTATATGCCTGGCGACTATGTTGACCGCGATGAGCGCGCACATTCTCGTACTTAAGATTTTCAGGATTATTATTCTGTTTGTCCCCATCCAAATGATGCACATCGAATCCGGGCAACCGTGGCCCTAGTTCAGCATCAGCGACCAACAAATGCTCTTTTGTGTACTCAAATGCAGAGTAGGCATACAAATGCGTGTAACCCTTACTCTTAGAGACGCATCTCCTCATAGGGATCATCCGCTCGCCAAGTTGTAGCTCTCTTGTCGTTTTCTCAATAACCACAAACCGCTTACCTTCACGAACACGCACTGGCCACTTGTGATCTGAGGAGGCGATCACCGTCTGTTTGTTGTCGAATGTGATTTCATAAGCGGGCAACGGAGCAATTGGCGTCGATTGAGATACATTGGCCCAGATGATTTTACGATCATCCAACGAGTAGACTTTATCCCCAGGCCGGATATCCCGAATGACCCGCAATCCCTTGGTAGTTTCCACCAATGTTTCTGGAGCCAAACAATAATCCAGAAAAATTCTGGCCGATCCAACCTCACGGATGGTGAACGCGCGCCGGATACTCCAGGGATCCTTGCCCCCCTCTTTCAGTTTCTTGCCGGTAGCTGCAAGCGCGCGGTCCTCATCGTCAGAGATGAAATTCTGATAGTTGGGCTCCTCACAGCTCAGCCGGCCAGTATTGGTGCCCATCTGTTTGAGATTGCCGTGGACGTAGCTTTTGGCGTCCAAGAGATTCAGGATGCTGGACGTGTACGTGGTATCAATTTTGTCCGCGTCACGCCAATCCAAAATGAGCTTGCAGACCGTGTTGGACGGCGCAAAGGCTTCCAGCACCTCACGGTCCACCGCGTATTGCTCCCCCTTGGTGAGCTTATCCCAACGCAACCCCAGCACATGCCACAGCGTTGTCCTCAGCTCATTGTCGGACGCGATGTTGAACTTGTAGCCACCCATGGCCTCTTGGATTCGTTTCTCCAGCGCCTCCTTAGCTTGCCGCACCTGAGCTTTAACGGACTGGAGGTAGGGAACGTCAATCGGCATACCCGCTTGCTCCATATCGCAGAGCACAGAGGTCAACCGCATCTCCGTTTTCCAGATTCTCGGAAAGTAGCGCGACACCCCCCAACGTTCATAGCAGTCATGGAGTTGGGCGGTGTGAGCGGTGTCCGTGCAACAGTAAATGCCGCAAAGGCCAGGATCCACCTCGCTGTAGCCGTATTGGTACTTGTAAGCCTCGATGCCCATGTTGTTCGCACGCGCCAGTTTGGCTACCTCCTCATTCAGCTCCCGATTCCAGCGCATCGCATCGGCAATCCCCAGGTCAGTCTCCGCTCGCTTTTCGAGCTTGAGAAACCGCTCGTTGTCGTTGTAGAGCCTCGCCGCAACCATCGTGTCATACCGTGGCCCCAGGATCCTCCAGCCCTCTTTTCTGGAAAAGTGATCCTCAAATTTGATGTTGTGCCCCACCTTGAGCACATCGGTATTCTCCAAGAGTTGTTTGACGGCCGGGCCCACCACATCCATTGAGAGTTGTGAGCTGGCGGTGCGGTGCCGCACAGGCACGTAGGCATTCCAGATACGCCCCTGATCATCCCAGCTCGCCAACCCTATGCCAGCGATACACGCATGCTTGAACCACGCCGTACCACTCGTTTCGTAGTCCACTACGATGGCCTTGCGGGTTTGCAACCAACGAATCAGCCGCTCAAATCGCTCACCCGTGGTGATGATTTGCTTGCTGGGATCGTCCGGGTATTCAGTGGGAAATGCTGTGAGCTGTAACGCCATCACCGTTTCCCATACTGATAGTAAGTGGACCAAATGAATTCCCACGTACACCACTGTTGGTAGTACGCGGACCAATACAGCGTAACACCGGCCTCAGTTTGTTGCGTCTGGCCGGTGGCCTGGACGTATTGAGGCGCGGCTTGAGCTTCATCGATCATACCCGGCTGAGCACCTTGTCCAGAGCCCAGAATTTCGGCGCGCTCCAGTTGCAAATTGCTCGCTGGCCCTCCGGCCGGCTCCCGTCCGCCTTGAGTTGCCGGGGCCGTTCCTGGGTCCCCGCCGCCTCCACCGTCACTGAATACAGCGTTGGGAACGTCTTGCCCCTGTACGTGTACCCGTTCTGAATCACCTGGCACACATGCTTTTGGCCGTTGCGCTCCACCGTCAACACCGTCCCCACCACCAACCGGGAGATCAACCGGCTTCGCTGGCGCTCCCTCTTGAATCGATCCACAAACGTGTGCTCCCTCCACGGCTCTGGGGAGGACTCGGCCCGTGCCTTGGCAGTCTTGGCATTCGCCTTTTTGGGCAACGCCCCACCCTTGGCACATTTGACAGAGGGAGCCACCTGAGGGAGGGATGATTGGGGCTCCTCAGCCACTTTGGCTGGTTTCTCTTTTTTGGCCTTGAGTTTGGCTTTGGCCGGCTTGGCGGCCTTGGTCTTTTTGGGCTTCTCGGGGACCGGTTGCTCCGGTTGTACCTCCGCTACTACCTCCACGGGCTTGGCCGGCTCCGGCTCCAGAGCTTTCGGTGCCGGGGGGACTTCTTGAGCGGCCGGCGCCAGTGGCACCTCTGACGGCTTCTTTTTGCGCTTGGGCTCCAACGCCTCACCCTTGGCCTGGGCCATGAGCATCAAGACACTGGCCGGCGTGATCGCCAGTTGCTCAGCCAGAGCCTCCAGGGTAGCGCCGGCACCCAGACGGGCCTGGACCGCTGGCAACGCAATCTTGGCCGTGCGCTCCAGGCATACCGGAGAAAACGCACAGTCATGGCATGCCTCCGCGCCATTCGGAGAATCGTCCCACATCATATCGTCAAAGCATTCGGGCTGATTTTCACCGTCCACGGAAAACTTGCCGTCCTTGAATTCCAATCCGTTGGGCAGCTCTCCGGGGATCTGCCATACGCCATTGACTAGCTCTGCTACCTTCATGGTTTTTTCCTTGTCGCGCACAAGCGCTTTCAGCTCCTCCAGATCCGTGGTTTCAAGCCACGGAATTCCCAACCGATCAGCGCGCCGGCACCAATCCCGCCGCTCCGCCGTGTAGGAATCTGGGTCCATACTGTATATGAGATCAATTCTCTGGAATCCGCGGCATCTTTTTTCACTCTTGAATCAAAAGCGCCGCTTTTTGTCTCAGCCTGGCAACCCTCCGCTCAAACGCCCTGAGGCATCCATCCCTGTCCGGATCCCACGCGCTCCTGACCACGCCATCGGCCTCCGCCACGCGGAGGAGCACCACACGATCCTCGGGGGGAAACGCTCGCAAGAGGCTCATGAGGGTTTCTCTCGCCTCCAGCGTGGCCGTCATATCGTATGTCTCTCCCCAAGCGTGCTTGGTTTCAAACGAGCGCACGCGCTCCTGACGGCGCCGGTCGCCACGTTGCCAGTTGTAGGCTTGGTGCCAAAGACTCTGATTGGTGTAGCGCCGCTCAGCCGGCTGACAAAATCCAAAACGCTTTTGAAAACTCGTGGCAACAGAAATTGCATGGAGGCGTAGCTCCTGCACATGATCGTCAAAGCCCCTCGCAGAACTATCTATAGCAGAGGGGCGCGGCCCAAATCGTCGGGCCAAGCTCTTGGCCACGGGCTGATACTCTTGGTAGGCATTGATCGCGGTGACGGTTTCCATTTTGTCCCTTTCCTGAGCCATCCGGCTCCCCGCCCCGGCATTCACCGGCATCGGGTCATTGAGGGGGCGCTTAACCCCCTGATTTCACACAAAAGTTAGAGCCCTCTACTCCACTCTGGAGCATAACGCAACAGTTTTCGGCCAATTTTCGCCATTGTTTTCTCAAAATCGTATGAACCGCGATCCTATGCGGTTTTACGGGCCTCCGCGATCACCTGAGAAAATGCCTCCTCCAACTCATTCAAGAGGGAGGATCGGCGCTTGGCTGTGAGCATCGGCGTGATTTTCGCCAGCAACAGCAACGCGGCCATTGCAAAAAAGGCATTGCGACCAATGCCCAATTGCCGCTTGGCCACCTCATCAAAAGCCGCCAAGATCCTCAGCGGCAACAGCAACGTGATCTTTCGTTTCGATTCCATCGTCATTGAACGCTCCCTAATACAGACCCCTGACAGTATGGTTGCGCGCCAGCTCTGAGTTGCTGGAGATAGTGACGCGGGTACGTGCCGGGATCTTTCTCAGGCAACCAAACCAAGCGCACATCAAACACCGTAGCCAGCACTGGCGCGTAGGAAAGCATCGCCTCCCGCGCATCCGCGTCCCACATGAGATCCACTGACCGCACGCCCGCGCGATAGAGCTTGGCAATTTGGACGGCGGAGATCGCTTTTCCGAAACTGGCCACGGCATCGGGGCCCGCATGTACGCAATCCACGGGCCCCTCCACAATGCACACCCGCGGATAGAATCGCGCGGTATTCAAATTCATGAGCACATCGCTCGATACGGCCGCGCCAGTTTGCTTGGGGGGATTGAGCGCCTTGAGAAAATCCTTAGCATCTGATTCCCACATCGCCCTGGCCTGCCAATAGACAAGCGCGCCGTCCTCCCATACCGGAAACACAAGGCGGTTTCCATACCGGCCCTGATCGCAGTAGAAAATCCCCAACCGCTGTACGTCCTCCATCGTGATCCCTCGCTGCATCATGTAAGGGAGGGGCGCGTCAATCAGCCGCCAATTCGGCGGAGCTGGGATCGGCACCACGCTTTGATGGTAACTGGTAACAAATCCCGTGAATTCAGTGGAGCCGATCACTGCCAAATCTTGCGCGGTGAATGTGCCGGCCGCCAAAACTTTGTGGATGGCCTGCTTACGGTCACAGCTCTCCAGCAATTGAATGAGATCCAAGAGGCCGCCAGCGCCCTGCACCGCTCGGCGCCGCATCCGGATCCCCAACCCCTCCACCGCAAACTTTTGGCACACCCAACAGTGCCACGTCTTTTTGGATACGTTGACGGCCAGCTTTTCCTTGGCGCACACCGGACAAAACAGCACCCATTCTCCGGACTGTGACTCCACCGCGCCGCGATCCCGCACGTAGCTGAGTAGGTCAAAGCGCTCTATGGCTTGATCAATCATTTGAGCGGAGCGGTCATAGGTTGTGGGGCCTGGGGGCCCGGAGGAGTTGGTGCTTTCGGCCGCACTGGCGTGCGTTGTTTCCGGGGACCATTCAATCCGATGGGCGCCGCTCCCTCCGGCAAGCAATCGGGCATGCTGGGGCTCAGCGCGTTGGGATCACTGCGGATGCTCATAGTGGCAAAATCACACGCCACCGTCCAACCGGTGTTGGCCTCATTGTCTCGGTACAACTCCGCCAAGATCCGCATCACTTTGGCTTTGCGCTCCTCATTGGTGATATTCAGGGAGCCGATGAAATCAGCCACCCGGACCTTTTCATAACAATCGGCAATCTGGCGCGCGTAGAGCCAATGGGCATTGTCCTCGCTGCCCTTCTCCGGCCGCTGGGCCTGAGAGGCTGACCAGACCGCGTATCCACGGTTGGCAAGGCTTTTCATATCGCGGTAGGCCGCCTTTTGGTTCTCCCGATCATTGGCATAGTTTTTCCCACGACCATTGATGAGATCACCATAGTCAATGATCACGAGATCCGGCGTCCACCCATGCAAGCGCTTCAAATCCTTCAGCGCCTCATGCACGTCCGCACACGTGTAGTGCCAGTCCTCCACAAAACCCCGGACGTACAGGCACCCTTTCATGAGTTGGTAGTCCCGGTACGCCTCTTGATATTTGGCGGAAGTCAAACCCTCCATGCGAATAGTCCGGTACAATTCCTTCGTGAATGCAGATTCGTACCGATCCTCCACCTGTTGCCGTGAGCCCTCGAAAACAAAATGGGCAACGCGCCGTAGCTGGAGCCGCGTAGCGGCCACTCCATGCTGAGTGAGCATGGTTGTCTTGCCAGTTTTGGCGTAGGCCACCCAGAGCCCAAACTCGCCCTTACTGAGCCCGCCACCCAGGATGTGGTCCAACAACTCAAAGCCGGTGGCCACCGCCCTGGCAGACGGGTCATTGGTCATTCGGCGGACTTGACGATCTGCCAGCTCCTCAAAAAACCAACCCTCATCGACCGCGCTCCAGGTTGTTTTCTGTAGCCGCTCCATCCTCGCCATCATGAGATCATAGGCTTGCTCGATTTTGCCGGCGTTGTAGAGGGACTTGGACTCATGAAACGTCCGCACGAAAATGTTACGCTTCACAAAATCCAGAACCGCGCCGCGCATCCACGCCTCATCTCGGATAGGCGTCTGGCGCACTTGCTCCATCGCCACCTCATAGATGGGCCGGATCTTGGGATCCATCGTCCGCGCTTGCTGAGCAATCGTATGGATACCAGGGAAAGCCCCGTATTGTTCTTTGAACCGGCGCGCGTAACTCCACGCCCAGCTCAGCACCTCATTCTCGAAAAACTGAGGCTGGATGTGCTCCCCTACGGCATGCCCAAACCGCGAATCCTCGCAAAGTAGCCGCAACAGGCTCTTTTGGAATTCGGCATCAAAGGGTAGCTGAGGGTTTCCTTGGTTCTGACCCTCATCCACCATGGCTCGCCCGCTCCGTGATCACTTGGGCCTCTTGGATTGTCAGCTCACCGCGCCGTAGGGCCCCAATGTCGAAAGGAACGGTTGCCTGCAATTCTATCGCGCACTGATTGGCCAGAGGGCACCGCGCGCACGCCAAACTTTTGGGATGGTAGCCGTAGGTTTGTTCCCACATGGCACCCATGCATTTGTCCGGACGGCCCTCAGTCAGATATCGCCGCTTCAAATTCTCCGCCATCGGGATCAAATCCCGGTTGCGGTCCACGATCTCACCCGCGGCCCGACGTTGAGCGTCAATGCCCTGGCGGATGGTTGCGGAAAAGAATGGCGTGTCAGTCATGGCCCGGTATGCCGCCAACCTCCGCTTGAGCGATCTCTCCGCGGGTATCATCTGGGTCAGCACCGGAGCGTGGAGCCACTTCTGGACCTGAAACAAATGGTACAGCCATCTCCGGGAGTCTATCCCTTGGCTCCGGCACCACTCATCCAACGCCTCAAAGATCGGGAGTCCCCGTTTGGCCCCCAGATCGCGTACCTGTTGCCGCTGGCGGATGCGCTGCAAGTGAAACGTATGCGCGCGATACCGGTTGAAGTCCTGCAACAAAATTTCAACCCGTGATGGTGTCTCCATTTGGTGTGTCCCTTTTCACCCCGTCGCTATCAGGGGCGGCAATCCCGGCCCGCTCTACACGGATACCGGCTTTGTAGACAATGCTCACGCTCGTTGCGTCATTTGGGTCCAGGGCAACGCCCAAGGTGTAAATGTCCACCCAAACGAGTCTCCCCGTCCAGGTCTTTTCCACCGTGGTCACTCCCTGTGGCCAGATACGAATGCGGTGCCCCTTGAGCCGATTGTACTCATCGGACTCCGGGCCCATGCGGCCCCGCTTTTGCTGACTCATGCGGGATCGCGCTCCAACGTCCAAGTAGGGTCCAGCTCAGTGGCCTTGCCGATGAGAAAACGGATGCATCGATCCAACTCAGTCAACGTCAATACCTCACCGTGGTACACGTCCACTTTTCCACCGCCAACATTTTCGGTTTCTCCGGTGGAGATGGTGCTCCGATGATCGCGGTAGGCGGCCACCACATGCATGAACGCCTGGACACCCTCAGGCCACGGTAGCGCGTCAATGAGCTGGGGCCCGTTGAGCACCACCCATTGCCGGCCGGAGGCTTGGAGCCAGGTTTTGAGCTTTTCGGGGGATTGCATCGCCACCCGCATCGCGGCCTCTGACCGCTCGATGGGGCTCATGGCTCTGACTTGGGGATGGATCACATCGGGGTTTGTCATGGGTCACTCCAAAAAATGCCCGGCTGGACCAAAGGGACTGCGGCCAGCCGGGCTATTTTGAGTGCTCGCTCAGGGAGCGTAGCACACCGTTCACCTCACGCAATAGCCAACACCTATTAAGACACCGGAGGAGCCTGAGTTGCGACAACTTTCTGCAACCAACCTCCCAAAGAGTTGGCCTCCGGCAACACCGTCACGTCAAACGCGGGCTCCGTGTAGTAGCACTCCAACCGCTCCTCACTGTGAGCAATCAGATGCCGATGGTGACGATCCGCAAAGTCCACGATGATGGCCTCCCGCTTGCCGGGGATCGCCGTACATACCCGGTAGGCGTTCTGGGTCAACGTCACCTCCGCCTTTTCTCCCCGCGCGTAGACCAACGCATCCACATTAGGGAGGTCCACACCCTCCCCTAACAGGCTCGTACCCAACAGGATTTTCACCTCTTGGTTGTCCAGAAACGAGGAGATCACCCGCACCTGTACGTCCCGCGGCCGGTCAGTGCTCAGGAATTCCACCGCCTGAAACTCTGCACCCGCTGGAGCTTCTGGGAGGTAGTGACTGAGGCAGTGATCCAACTCCCGGCCTTGTGCCTTGGTCCCCACGAGGATGAGCACCTTGCGCCCCATCTGGTAGAGCTGGAGCGCCGCGGAGGCCACAAGCTGATTGCGGTAGTGATGCTCATGGATCCCCAGCTTGCCAAACCCGCCGTTGAACATATTGCCGGCGCCACGGAGCTTTGGATGCGCCGGCACCGGCACAAACGCCACTTTGGTGGGCACGAGGTAACCCCGACGCAACAACTCCGCGCTGGACACCTTGTAGATCGTGTTGCTCAAAAGCCCATGCATAGCCAGCGCGTCCGTGCCTGAGCGGAAAAACGTGCCGGTCATGCCGTACCGATAGTAGATGTGATCGCACTTGGGGAAAATTTCCTTGGTGTACGTCTTGGCGCTGGCATGATGCCACTCATCCACTACCACCATTTGCCGGCTGGCGTAGAATGCCTCCGGCAACCCGGAGGCCGTGGCCGCCGTACAGACCACCACCGGCATCTTGGACGCATGCTCCCAATTGGCCTTACCTATAAGGTGGCACACGTAGTTGCGCCCAAAAAACCCCTCGATCACCTTGGCCGTCTGATCCACGATTCGATCCGTTGGGGCAATCCAGATAGTTGGGAGCGCGATCCGACGATGCAGCTCACACATCGTCCTTGTTTTGCCGCTCCGGGGAGGCATATCAAACACCCCCCGCCCCATCTTTTCACCGGCTGTCACTGCCGCCTCCTGGTAGTCTCGGAGAGGAATAGTGCGCAACTCTGGAAACCCCAGCTCCGGCCGCACGCGAGTATCGCGCACCTGGGGCATGTACTGGTACTTGGCACAGATGCGCGTGAGCTTGGGGAGGAGACCCGTGGGGAAATAGGGGTACATCGTTTTGGGTTGATGGAGGAGCCGGATCCAACCATCCCATCCAGCACCCTCCCCCTCCGG
>Ga0315278_10001116_pt1 | contig 23253 bp, 19 predicted proteins | sample YL17G06_0_MG_FD_203880 | JGI IMG/M metagenome (GOLD analysis project Ga0315278, IMG submission 203880) | Sediment microbial communities from Yellowstone Lake, YNP, Wyoming, USA - YL17G06_0 | ecosystem: Environmental > Aquatic > Freshwater > Lake > Sediment | place: USA: Wyoming | collected... | reverse complement strand
CTTCGGCCCTTCGCGATGAACTCCATACAGGCGTTCCAAGCAGCGCTCGAGGCTGACCTTGGCAGGCTGGACGAGTACATCAAGGTCGAGCTCGGTATGCCCAACTTCCTGAACTTCCGACTCGATTCGAAGGGAAATCCACACGAGATTCCCTCAGACATTCGCTTGAAGCAGATCACCACTTGCTTCAGGCAAGCCGTGACAGGCGTCGTCAAGAAGCTTGCCCCGCGTGAAAGCCTGGTCGAACTTGGCCAAGGGTTGCATTACCTGGAGGATTTTGAGGAGCGTGGGCGCAAAGCCGTGGTTCTTGTCAACGGCTCAAAGTTCTTTCAAGGTATCATCAACGGAAAGGGCATCGCCTGGACACAGCTCGACTGTCCTATCACGAACCGGTACATGTTCAAGTTGAAGAACCAAAGCTGGTCGAACAACATCACTACCCTAAAGGACATCGATGACGGCGCGCGGTTCGACCCGAAGGACTTGTTCCGAAAGATACGAGATGTCATCAGGGTAGGTTGGCGCTTTACGCACCATGACTTGGAAACCACATATCTGGCGGCGAATATCTTGTACGGCGGTATGATGGACGTGTTCCAGCAGGTCGTACTAACCGACATAAACGGTGACACGCACTCCGGCAAGACGACACTCATGCGCTGTATTGCCGGCGGGATTCCTGATATTCGTTTGACGGATAGCGCGATCACCATGCAGGACTACACCGTGGCGGCTATTCGGCAGACGATGGACGGTTGTCGGCTGCATCTGTACCTCGACGAATTCGAGGACACTGACGTCGGCGGTAACATGCGGCTTGATAGGCGCTCATCGTCGGTTAGAGAGATTCAAGAGTTGTTCCGCAATCTGCGCCCTGGCTCGGTAGCCGTCCGTGGAACCCTGAGCGGCGGACCGCTGGAGTATAGCCTGTGCTTTCCGGTTACCGTATGTGGTATCCACACCATGCGTGAGACACGCGACTTGAACCGCTATATCCACCTGAAGCTGAAGGTCATGGATGGGCTGCGAGACCCGGTCGATCCTATCCGCGAAGCGTTCGCCCCAAATGAATTGGAGCGCATTCGCCGGGCAACGACGCTGTGCTTCCTGCCACGCATTCCGGAAATTCTGGAGACCTACGAGGCATTGAAAACCGAATTCTCCGACAATAAGATGCTCCCCTCCGGAAACATCACACGCTTCAAGCAGAATCTTCTTCCGCTGGCGACAATTCTCAAGCTTGCGGGAGAAGACTACGTCACGTTCATGACGGACTTCTCGACGTTGAAGATGGAAGAGGTGCGGCAGGAAGGTGGCGCGACCAAACAGCACGAAGACATCTGGAGCCAGGTAATTCATGGCACAGTCAACCTAACCCGGCAAGGCGGCGACTGGGGCGGAGTTGCATCCCTGGCAAAGTTGCTATCGGACCCGTCGCGCAGGTCAATGCTTCAGATGGTTGACGATCTGGGCGTTTACTTCCTTGAAGATAAGCGTTGGCTGATCGTGTTCTGGCAGAAAGCAATCACTGGCATCCTCCGCTATTCCCCCACTTACCGTGGCATGCAGTTCCCAGGACGACTGAAGGTCATTGCGGATACCGACCCGCGGGTTATCGCACAGGCAAAGCTGCAACACTCCGGTTTCCTAAAACGCGAAGTCTGGCCCCGCGTTGGAACACAGGTATCCTTAGATGAAATCTCGGTCATCGACCTAACGGCCACGCTATTCTCGGGGGCCGGCGAAGAAGCTGAAGAGAGCGCGGACGCAAAACTACGCATGTTGGAAGACATCCCTGGATTCGTAGATCCCAAAGCAAGACACGGGGACTTCGAGGTCTGAACTTGGACAAACGCAAAGGTTGTGAGAACTGTCCCTCGCTCCATGATCCTTGCCTTAGGTCTGGAGCGGGGGACAACCCCACGCACATTATCGCGGTGGGCGAGAATCCCTCCGGGTTCTCTATCGGAAAGCAGGCACCGTTCTTCGGCTACAACGGGCGCCTGTTCGACCGGTTACTCGGAACCATACGCTCTTGCCAGCAAGGCAAGTACGCTAAGCTGAAGGTTCACCGAACCTACGCAGTGCTCGCGGGCGCGGTCGAGCCCTCGGCCGACCACATCCGTTACTGCCAACCCAATCTTCTAAGAGAAATTTTGAGCGTCCGCGGGGTCACGCCCTCCGCACCAGTTATTGTCACACTCGGAGCGACCGCGCTGAAAGCACTGAACATCCACGTCAAGCGGCTAACCGACGTGGTCGGTCGTTTCCTGACGACGACACTACAGACACCGCTGGGTCCGAAGCAGTACAAGGTCATGCCGCTGTTTTCTATGGCCATGCTCGAACGAAACCCCGGCTTCGCAAACGTCGCTGTCGCGGGGCTCTTGCAAGCGTCGCAATTGGCCATAGAGGACGCAGCCCCGCAAGCGGCATCGATGGACGATTTGACCAAGGACTACCGCTACCCAAAAACCATCGAAGAGGTAGACGCGCTGGTCACGGAGGTCATCAACTACGCTGATCCCGAGTCCGGGAAGGGGCCAGAGCAGTGGTTTGTGGCAATCGACACCGAAACCAACGTGCTGCAACCCCACCGTCGGCCAGACCCCAAAACGCTGATGCTGTCGGTAGCCTGGGACGACGGCAAGGCGGCGACGATCCTTCTCGATCATCCAGAAACGCCATACGATCCCAAAGCGGCGTGGGTTCATGTCCAACGCCTCCTGCAGTGTCCAAAACCCAAGGGCCTACACCACTGGCAATACGATCGGAAGTTCTTGGAGGAGATCCAGGGTATTCCAGTCAACAACGTGTCTTGGGATTCGCTTTGTGGTGAGCACTTCTGCGATGAAGACAAAAAGGGGTTGTACGGCCTCAAGAAGCTAACACCAATCTACACCCCGGCCTACACGGGCTACGACGACGATCTACAGAAACTGTTTCGCGAGGAAAAGACCAAGAAGACCGAGGTCGCTTGGAACGGTATTGGGCTAACGCCTTTACCGGGTAAAGATCCGTATCTGTGGTCCAAACTTCTCGAAGTCACGACGGACCTCGTTGCCATGAAGGCGTTACCCAAGGTCGAACGCGACGCGGGCAAGTTGAAAGACCTGACGAAGCAGGCGGCTGACCTCTACAAGAAGCTGGGCCTCGCTCAGCCAAAGCGGGGGTCCAAGAAGGACCGCCGCGGCAAGCCGGAGAAGAGCAAGGACGATAAGGGCTTCGAGGAAATCACTCTGGACGTCATTCTACGGTATGCCGCAGTCGACGCCGATGTTACTCGACAGATCTCGAAAGCGCAGTTCCAGCGAATGGCGACGGCCGGCACGGTTGACGACGGCCGGCACGTCATGAAGTACCTCTACCTGCCCGCGAGCCGCGTACTGAGTAAGATGGAGACGCACGGACTCAAGGTCGACACGATGTACCTCGACAAGGTCGACCAGGGCGTCACGGAAATGCTTATCAAGGCCGAAAACGAGCTCAAGGGCAAATTTGGCATCATCAACTACAGCTCGCCTGCGCAAGTGTCGGCACTCATGGCCAAGATGAACTTCGATCGTCTCCCTGGTGTCGACCCGTCCAGCACAAGCAAGGACATCATGGGAAAGTACGCCAAGCATTACCCGATTGGCGATCTGCGCCATGAGTTCGCCGAGACCCTGCTGGTGTTCCGCGCAGCACACAAGACGAAGACCGGGTTCCTGCAGAAGATCCGTTCAATGTCAGCTTACGATGGCCGTGTTCATGGGTCATTCTTCTTGACGGGCACGGCAACTGGCCGTCTTTGTGTTTCGGGCGATACGCAACTTGTGACGAACAAAGGGACATTCCAGATCAAGGATCTTCCTGAAGATCCTGAGCTTACCATCGTGACACATCGCGGACGCCCTAAGCGGATACTGCACAAGATCTTCAAAGGGTATGAAGCGATGTTTCGTGTAACAACGGCGGACGGCAAGTCTATTATCTGCACCGGCGGTCACCGATTTTGGACACCCGGTGGGTGGAGATGCCTAAATGACCTCAAAATCGGAGCGCCAATCGCGACGGCCGATGTCGCACTACCGCCGGAAAATGACAACACGCCTACCTTGCGTTCGAATACTTCCGGCAATCAAAAAACGTCGCGCCGTCTTGCGCGAAGACATATTTGTGAAGTACGTTATCCACAAGGGTTTGACCCGAGAGCAATTGCGCAAGAATTTCGGTGTAAGTTACAATACGTTGAACACCAGTCTGGAGTACTACAAGGACAAATATGCTGCCGGGCTTCGACGGCTAAAACACGAGCGTTATGCACTGGCGATGAAAGGGAACCAACGCGGGCACAAAGATCGACCCGCAACAACCTTACCACGCGAAAAGCTAGAAACGATGCTCAAGCGTGGCTACGGGTTGTACGAACTGGCAACCGAATTGAAGACATCAGCGTGGTTTGTGCGAGAGAATATACGGCGCTACGGTTTGAAAATGAACAAAAAGTTGCCGTACAAAATGCAGGACATCGACTTAGACTTCCTTCAGCGTCTGAAGGCACTGGTACCGGGGATTCGGGACGCCGCGGAAAACTACTACAACGACCCGCACCGATTTTTCACGCAGTTGCATCTTTGTTTTGTGCGCCTCAACGAATTGGTATGGTTTGTTCATTCATTCAAAAAGCCCCACGCGCATTTTATCGCGAAAGGACACATTCCGCGCGACCACATCAACTGGTCGAGCAACCGGGCAGAGATGCGGTTATCGATGGGGCTACTGGACGCGGAGATTCCGCATCAACGCGAGATCGTTGTGGCGAAGAAGTACATTGTCGATTTTCTATTTCCTGCGGAGAGATTGATAGTCGAAGTCGATGGAGCTTTCCATCGCCGCGACACGCCAACGCAAAGACGCGACAAGCGGAAAACCACCGCACTGCACCGAAATGGATTCCGGCTACTCCGGGTGACCGACGACGAAGTCTACAAGAATTTACCCGACGTGGTTCAACGTGTAAAACAGGCATTATTGAAAAAATAACGCCCGTCGGCGTTCGGGGTGTGTGGGATATTGAGGTCGAAGAAGACCATTCGTACATTGCGCAAGGGTTTGTCAACCATAACTCTTCTTCGAGCCCCAACCTGCAAAACATCCCAAAGTACATGTGCCGCTTCATCCGAAGGGAAAACGGTAATGACGTCGTTGTTCATAAGGGCTTCAACATCAAGAAGCTCTTCATCCCCGCGAACCCGGACAACATCATGGTCAACGTTGACATCAAGGGCGCCGAGTTGCGGGTCTACACCGCCTACAGCGACGACGAGAAGATGATCGACGCACTAACCCGCGGGTTAGACGTTCACAGCTACACCGCTTCGATGATCACGGGGATTCCATACGAGACGTTCGAGCGGGAGAAAGAAAGCAATCCCGACATCAAGGCCAAGCGAACCATGGCGAAGCGAGTCATCTTCGGGATATTCTACGGTGCCGGCGCCTACAAGATCTCTGAGCAGATCGAGAAGTCTGTTGAAGAGGCGCAGGCCGTCATCGACCAGGTCTACATGGCCTATCCGAAGTTGCGCGCCTACACCCAGGACACACACCAGAAGATCCGCACGCAACAGTTTGTCCGCACGCTCTTCGGGCGTTACCGGCGCTTCCGGTACGCCAATTCGAATAAGAAGAACTTTGCAGAAGCCTGTCGCGAAGCGGTGAACTTTTTGATTCAAAGCACCGCTTCGGATCTCGTGCTGAGCCAGCTCTGTGAGATCTCCGACAACATCCATACGCTGTCGGGCGAGATGTTGGTGACCGTGCACGACTCGATCACGTTCGAGATGCCGGCCCAAAATCTTGACATCTATACGACGGTCGATGCGGAGGACAACAAGCACTACGTCGACCGCCGCGGAGACCTGCACGCGTTCCTGGACAAATGGATTGTCCAACGGGTAGCGGAGAAATACGACTGGCTGCCTGTGCCTTTCTTATACGACGTAGAAACCGGCCCCAGCTACGGGGAAACCAAAGCATTGGAGCGACACCATGGACCAGCCGAAATCTCCTAGCTACACGATCTTCACGACAGCGGCAGGCACGCACATCGTAGGTGAAGAAATCGGCCGCAAAGATGGTATAATAGAGTTGAAGTGGGCCCATTTTATCGAGATCCACCCATCGATGACCCGCTTCAACCTCCAGGCCATCCGTTATGTAGATCCGCAGAAAACGTTCATGTTGTACCAGTCGGCGCTGCTTGGGGAGCAGGAGCTGCCCGAGATCATGCGCGCCGACTTCGAGCGCGCAGTCGCACAGAAGTAGTTCTACTCAGTCTTTTTCGTTCAAAGCGAAAGGCGATGTAACATCGCTACAAGGCCGCGACGCGCAGAGCGCGTCCACCAATACGCTCAGGTGTGCAGTCCGGCAGCCCAGCATCTCACCCGGGATCCCTGCAGGCAGTCAAATTCGTGAGTAGGCTACTCGAGGTCGTAGAGCTCCAGGTCGTGGCGGGCCATCTTCATAGCCAGCCAGGCGAAGACCTGGGCATGGAGGCAGTCGTCTGGTGCGTTGGCGGCGTGCCGCCACAGCTTTCGGGATACGCCGCCGACGCCCAGCGTGGAGGTCTCTTCGTACTCGTTCAAGATGTCCTGGATAGGAATGGTCATCTGCTGCTTGTTCGGGAATACGACTCCGCGGGTCTTCATGATTTGCATGTAGGAGTCAATCGCCGCTGTGCGGTCAACTAAATATCGGTCCTTCTTGTTCCACTTCAAGAGTCGGAAGAACGAGCCGTACTGCATCTGGAAGACCCGGTGCGGGCCCAGGGCGCGGGACAGGTAAGAGTTGGGAAGCGCCCCCTCGCCTGCGTCGCCGACAACGGCATCAACTCGACAGGCAAGGAGGGTCTTGGCGATCTCCTCTACGTCGGCGACTGGGTTGTTTCCGGGGAAGACCTTGAAGTAGAGGGTCTTGTGTTTTCCGTCGGCGGTGAATCCGAAGACCCAGACGACGGTTCGAGAAGTGATTTCGGCGCCGCCTCCTGACCAGTCAATCCCGGCAGAGACAAAACGCACATCTTCGAGCAGGTCAGGGGAAATTGGGGGAGGATTGACCACATAGTCTTCACAGAGTCCATGGAGTTCGTCCTGTGATAGGTAGCGGGTGCCGATGGCATCGCTGATGCCGAGCACCTCGTTCTTGAATTTGGATTCACCGTACGTCTCGAGCTTCTCGAGAATACGGTCCCAGTACTCTTGCTGTTCGCTGTTCACCGGCAGCATCGGCTGCGAGATATGAAAACCTTTGTAGATGTAGTTCTTGGAGAAATCGTACCACTGGCCAGTGCGGACGTTCAGGGGCTTCCCGCATTTCACGCAGATCACCCCGTGCTTTCCGATCGAGCGCACGGAGTCGATGAATTGGTAATTGTTGCAACTTTCGCAACGCATGACCCATTCAGACTTACTGCTTTTGGACCAAAGCGTTTCAATGGTGTTTTCCATCGACTTAGGAGTGCCGCAGTAGACCGTGTACGCGTAAGGCGATGCGGCCATGCACTCCTTGACGACGGGAATCACTGCTTCATAGTTGATGTCCTGAACCTCGTCCAGAAGCTCGCGGTCAGCCGAGTTTCCGCGGACACGGTCAGGATCATCGCAAGCGTAGGAAAGAACGAGGATAGAACCGTTTTTCAGCATTTGAAGGAGGACATTATTGGTGAGCATACTATCGACATAGATGTGGCGGATCCGAGGAGAATAGTGTAAAACTTTCGTGAGCCGGGTATTTGAAAATTTGCTCGTCTGCTCACGTGTCGGTGAGATGTACAGGGTCTTGAAGTGTGGGATTCGGATTGAATCCGTGATCATCAGATTAGCACAAAACGTGGTTTTTGCGATCTGCCGCCCGGTCTTGAGCAGCACTTCGCGAGCATCAGTATTGTACGGGGCGCGGAAGAACGGGTAGTCTTTCAAGCTGAAGGGTTTCCCGTCCAAATGGAGTAGGCGCTCGGCGAGATGCGAACGGGTGTATTTTCCCAGAATCTTCTGCGCCATGAAAACAAGATAAAGGAAAGGAGCTCGAAGTGTCAAGCGAGAAGAAAAAGGATGAGGCCACTGTGAACCGTTTTTGGGATCGCCTGGGCATCCCGGTGTGCTCCCTGAACGAAGCGAGACAGGTCATCGAGACAGCTTTCGATGTTCGTCCCCCGATGGTTGCGTGCATGATTGGCGAAGCCGGAATCGGAAAATCCCAGATCTGGCGGCAGATCGGCGAGGACCGGAAGACGGATGTCGTGTACTTCTTCCTGGCGCACCTGGAGCGCGAGGACATCGGCGGAATTCCCTTCCCGTCGCCGGATGGCAACTCGTACAAGTTCTTGTGTGAGAACACAATCAAGGAAGTGATCGACAGCGGCCGGCCGACCATCGTGGTGCTGGACGAGTGGAACAGAGGCGAGAAAGCAACGATGAACGCGGCTTTCACGTTGATGGAAGACCGGCGGTTCGGTAGTTACCGGCTGCCGGATCACGTCTTCATCGGTGCTGCCATGAACCCCAGTGAAGGCAATTACCTCGTAAACGAAGCGGAGAAAGACCCGGCCTTTCGTCGGCGCCTCGTCATGCTCGCCGTGCAGTCGAACGCTGCGGCGTTTCTGGAACATGCGCGGCACCGGGGTAAGTTTCACCACCTCGTCTGTGACTACATCGAAGCGCAGCCACAGATGCTGAGCGACACCAACGCACGTGAGGCGGGGAAGGTCTACGCAAACCCCGCGGGTTGGGAGAAGATCAGCAACGTGCTTTTCGCGCTAGAGAAGCAGAACCGAGACCTTATGGTCTCGGAGCGCATGATGAACATCATGGGCGCCGGGATCATTGGGATGGGCCCGATGTCGCAGTTCATGGGGTACGTCAAGGAGAACGCGACGGTCATCAACCCCGAGGACATCTTCACCAACTACGCCAAGAAGGCGAGAAGCAAGGTCCAGAAGCTCGTCAAGGGTGGCCGTAACGACGCGTTCACAGAGGTCTGCGAGAGCCTGGCGTTGTCCATCGTGACCAGGCGCAACGAACCTGAGGTCAAGGATGACCTGCCTAAGGTCGCCCGGAACGTCGGTGAGTTCCTGAACGACTTGCCGTCCGAGGGCATCATGGGCTTCCTTAGCAAGCTGGGCAAGCACGCGCAGGATGCAGGCCAGGATGGCGCAAAGTTCCACATGGACATCTCCGACGAGCTCAGCCAGGCGCCAGCGTACCAGCAGGCGATCGACAAGATCGGCATGGCGCAGGACAAGGTCGAGGAAGAGCGGGAGTCGTCGAAGAAGGAAAAGAAATCGAAGTAACGAGTGGCTAGCCGATTTGCTTGAGCTCTTCGGAATAGCGTTTCGCACGCTCGTTCACGTAGAGCTCAACCGCAGCAAGCAATCCGAGCTGGACATCGATGGGGTTCTCTTTGAACTCCTCGGTGTCCAGCTTGTCTTTATCGAGAGCCTCCCAACGCTTCTTCACCTCTTCAGCGAGGTCCTTATGGCCCCGGTTCAACTTGTCCAGCTCTTCTTGCGCAAACACGAGGAGACCGGGGGCAAGCAGCATGCCTTGACGGTGCATAACGACCGCAGCGTAGCGGGCGGGTTCATAATCGAATTCTGGGTCGCTGCCCGCGCTTTGCATCAGGAGTTCGGCTTCGTAAACGGCCCAGGATAGTTGGGCGGGTGTCGCTTCTTGCAGCGCTTCTGGCAGCACGATGTAGTTGTTGAACGCCATTGTAGTGTTTTCGAAAACGCCGACGTCCCAGTAAAACGCGGGATATTGCATCAGCGTCGAAACTGCGAGAAGCTTATCTCGATTGACGTCAGAAAGGACGATATCATGGTCCTTCAACTCGAGCCAGATCGACTCTGGTTCCCAACTGAGAAACTGCTTGCCGATGAGTTTGCAAGCAGCGCGATAGACCGATGTCGCGCAGGACTCGGTATCTTGCAGAAGCTGCCGAGCAGCATCAGTCTGCCCTGCATCGGGGGCAAGGGGAACTACCGGAAGTGGTTTGGCCAAAGTGTTCAGAGCTTCTATCGCCACTTTGATCAGCATCGGCTAAGCCTCGCCGACCAGCTAGATGCCGGTGTTCGCGATGAGGGCCTGCTGGAGGTCGAGTGGTACAGTAGGGAGGATGACCTTCAGCATCTCCGGGTCTACTTCGCCGTCCTGGATGAATTCCGCTGCGAGATCGTCGCCAAAGATGTCACCGTAGACTTCGGGCGGGAGCGCGAGCAGGGTGGACATCGGAACCGGCTTGCCTGCAACCGTGAGCGTCTCTTCCGAAATCTTGTCCGTGTTGAACACGGTGTTCATCGGGTCGGGAAGCGACCGGTCGTAGAACTTTGTCAGGCCCGCCGCTTCGTCGAGTTCGCCAATGACCCCAGCAACCTTGATCAGGTCCTCACGATCGGTGATGTACCCATCCGCGCGGTCGAGCGCTTCGGCCATCTTGAGGTACGCCTTCTTGATGGTCGGCTCGACCGTTGCCTCAGCCCGCGCACGAAGCCAATCCTTCAGGCGCGGCGCATGCGACGCCGTCAGGCCCGCCATCTTGTAGATGCCCATCGGGAGCTCGACGTTATGCTCCATGGCCTTCTTGACCAGCCGCGTGCAAGCCTGCGCGCGACTGTTGGCGTCCAGCTGCTTCTGGTGAGTCAGGATGGCTTCCGCAGCCAGCTTGATACTCTCCTGGTTGCGAATCTCGAAACGCTTGATTTCGGGGAGGAGGTAGTACGGCTCCCGAGTTGGGGCTGCGGCGGTCTTCGCCAGGCCGGTAGCGATATCTACACCATAGAGCCGGAGAGCTTTCTCACACTCCATCCGGACGACGGCTGGTACACTGGCCTGCTTCGTCATGTAGAGGTAAGACAGCGCAGCTTGTTCTGGGGAATCGATTGGGAAGAGCCGCCGAGCTGGCCAGGCGAAAGCACTGGAGGAGCGCCCGGCGTTCTCGCTTTCGTCAATGCTAGCTGTCTTGATGTGCCCCTCAGCTTCAGGGAAGGCGTGAATCAGTCCGTGAAGAAGCTTGAATGACGGGTCGTGAAACTGGTCGATAACTGGAATTTCCATGTATCCTCCAGAGGTTAGCCGTCGATTACGACGTAAATGATAGGGTATAAGGCCCACAAAATCAAGGAGAAAGCCGTGAAGGCAGACCTATCGGATGTTTTGTGCTACCTGATCTCGGGCAAGGGGAACAGCTTCTATGCCCGAATCCTAGCGGCCATGCAGATCCAGGAGGACCGGCGGATCAGTTCCATGGCCGTAATTCTAAAGAATCGTTACATCGCGTTGGCGCACAATATGGAGTGGCTCCGCCGCGCGGACTACGAGGAGGTCATCGCAACCGTTGAGCACGAAGCGCTGCATGTGGTCCTGGAGCACATCCCGCGTAAGTTAGCTCAGGCGGCGAATTATCAGAACGAGGAAGAGAAGAAGCGCTTCTTCCGGGTTACGCCGTTCGCCGAAGACATGGCGGTCAACTGCTTGCTCGAAGACTCCAACGAACGCGTCCGGGATTGGGCTAAGTCGTTTCGAGCAGAGTTCGCAAAGAAGATGCCTGATGAGAAGTCCCTCGAAGAATTCAACAAACGCGAGCACAGCGAAGGCGGCTGGGTGTTGCCGGATATGCCCCCGTTCGGCCTTCCGCAGGATATGACGTATGAGTGGTACCTGCGGGAGATGATGAAACGTGACAAAGAGGATCAGGGGTTTTCGGACTTCTTGAAGGCAATGGGCCCCGGTGCGGGTGGCATCCAGCTCCACATCGACGCGCACGGCGTCTGGGAGCAACTCATGTCAGGTCTATCGGACGAAGAGAAGATGGGCCTGTCAAGCGAGATCGAGCAAAAGGTCAAGGAAATGGTGAAGAAGGCCGTCGAGGAGCATAGCCGCTCCCGCGGTAGCGTGCCGTCTTTCCTGCAGGAGCTGATCAACAAGTTGCTGACGCCGCCGAGGATTCCCTGGACGCAAGTCCTGCGAGACAAGGTGGTCAACACCAAGCGCTGGAAGTGGCAGCGCAGCATCTCCCGTCCGAACCGTCGACATGTCGGCATGCCCCTACTGTGCCCGTTTCCAGGCCGGCGTAAAGATCGGACGTTCACGGTGGTGTTCTGCATCGACACCAGCGGTTCGATGGGTGCGCCCCAACTGGAGCTGGCGCTCAACGAGTTGCAGCACATGCAGAAGACCGACAGGGAGATCGAGATCACCGTCATCGAATGCGACGCCGCGGTCGGCAAGGAATACGTGTTGCACTACAACACCGAGGTCCAGTTCAACCTGACGGGGCGCGGCGGCACTGAATTCGACCCGGCGTTGAAGCGCGCGAAGGAGCTCAAGCCCGATATCGTGTTTTACTACACGGACGGGTACGCGCCCGCGCCGGATCCAGATAGCCGCGTTGCATGCCCGTTCGTGTGGCTGATTGCCCCCTATGGACACAACCCCGACGAGAACTGGGGTTCCGTGCTGGTAATGGAGGACCGGTGAAAGAAGAGAAGAAGTTGCACAAGGTTCACATCATCCGCGTTGAGCGCAGCGCGGCAGGCAGGAAGGTTCCCTTCGATCGGATGTACATCTTTCAGAAGCAAGACGCGGGCATCCTGCCACGCGTTTTCAACACCTCCATGGTGTTCCCGATGACCAAAGCCCTCGCCGACCAGATCGACGGGATCGTTAGTTCTTCGCTAGCCAAGCCGAAGGTCTTCTCGTTCACACGGTGGAACGAACCGGACCTGGCCAAGGAAATCTCTGATAAGCACCAGCTGGACAGCCTGCGCGGGGAGTGGGGCCAGAACCACAGCAAGTACCTAGTTCTGATCCCGGTGCTATTCACCCACGGCGGGACGAAGCGCGTCATTGGTGAGCGTTACCGCTCTGGGAGAAAGAAGCATGCGACCTACCCGGCGTATCTTCTGGCCAAGCCGTGTCAGCAAAAAACGACGAAGCTGCTGAAAGACGCCATGTCCTCACGCGCGTACTTCATCATGGACAAGCAGATCGTTCGGCCGCTTTGTCTCGTTTGTCCCAAGCATGCGGACTTCTTGAACGACATCTGCAAGCTGGGCGAGGAGCAATGCTACCGGCATCTCTCTCGTGCGCGACGCAGTGACTTCATCACCGGCATCGAACTGGCGCATGCGTTGGCCAAGGAAGCTAGCGAGCCTGAAGTCGAGGGCATCGCTGCGGAGACGAAATGAGCAGCTACCGCGAACACCGAATTGACATCGCGGAGTTCACGCCGGATCTCCGGTACGAACTCCCCCTCGCGATCGACGACATGTCGCTCGCGCATCACTTGGGCATCCGCAACAGGACGTTGTGGTGGGCAGTACACAACAAGCCGAAGCTCTACAAAGTCTTCCAACTGCCCAAGCGCGGAAAGAACGGCGGCTACCGGCAGATTCAGAATCCGGCAGACCGCCTGAAGGACATCCAGAAGAACTTGCTGGTTCGTTTTCTCGAGCCGGTCACGACGCAGCCACATATCGGAGCGTACATTCATGGGCGGAGTTGCAAAGACACCGCGCTTCAGCATGTTGGCAAAGGGGTCATCCTGAGCCTGGACATCAAGGACTTCTTCCCAAGTGTGAAGCGGTCGATGATCAGGCAGTATCTGCACCGCGTGGTCGGCTACGGCCACACCGTCGCGTCGCTCCTTGCGGAACTAATGACATACAAGAACTTCGTTCCGCAGGGAGCACCGACAAGCGGACTGATAGCCAATCTGGTCGCTGACTACAAGTTCGACCGGAAGATCATGGGCGAGTTGAAACGACAGGACCCACGGTGGGTCTACACTCGCTACAGCGACGACATCGACATCAGCCACCCGGAGACGCAAGCACCTGAGACGCTGTACGCGCTGATCGAGTTCGTGCGGAATACGCTAAGCGCCGCCGGGTTCAGGCTGAACGCCGCCAAGACCAAGGTCGAACCCCACTGGAAGCGCCAGAAGGTCTTGGGCCTGATAGTGAACAACAAGGTAAACGTCCCCCGACTGGAGTACATGCGCGTCCGTAGTCTGATCCACAACTGTCTCGTTCATGGGTTCGATACGCAGTTCGAGCGAGCGGGCGTCTCTGGGGTTTCCCAGCTCAAGTCGCACATCCGAGGAAAGTTGGCGTTCTTCAAGCAGGTCGACGAAATCAAAGCCCAACGCCTGAAAGACCAATACGACCTGGCTTGCCAGGTTCACAACGACGTGAAAGACAACGAGGTGAGCTTTGACGCATAAGTTCTTCACCGTCTGTCTGAACGCCACGGACGCGAGTTTTCCCGACCACTACTCCGCGAAACTGGGAGAGATATCTTATTCTCCTCGTGTGCCTGGGCAGCAGACACCGGACCTGTCCGTGCACAAGCGAGCTTTGCTTTTCAGCACTGACGATCGCCCGCATCGTCAGCAGTTCAAAGAGATTGTACAGCAGGAATGGTTAGACCGCTATCTAGGGTACCCACGGTACGGCCACTTTACAGCCGCGGGGATGGTCCTAACCTCAGCGCCGTACAGTCTCCCGGGCCTGTGGGCAGTCGACAGCTCCACACGACTCTATGTGCAGGCTGGCGGCGTACATACCGTGAAGCTGGCAGATGTTTTCAAGATGTGCATTCGGCCCGCAAAGTTCACCAGTAACTGTGAGGTCTGTCCGGTCTATGACCAGCCGGGCGTGTGCCTCAGCAAGCTATTCTGGGAATGGGCAGCAGCCAATGACAAGCACGAACTGATGTGGGACAAGCCAGGAAATCTTGAAATACTTGAAGACCCCGTGACTGAGTTCCGTGGGAAGACGTTGGGCAACTTTGAGTTCGCGACACCATTCGAAACACGAGACTGGTCTTGCAGAATACCCAACGGAACGCTTCGACCACTCCGAAGAGCAACGTCCAACTGGCTAGACCAGGTCGATAGGAATCGTGAAGAGCTTAGTAGTCGTAGCAAGAGGTCGGCGATGTCTCGGCGCGCGAAGAAGGTCTGCGAGACGAGTTGTGTCTTCAACAAGTGGTGTGACCTCGCGCACAATAACTACCGTTGCCGAGCGGTTGAATGTCAGCATAGCGATACGGACACGTACAACACGACCAACGGGCCATATTCCCGAGAGCGCGCCGAAGAGGTGCATGCCGCATGGTTCAACAAACGCTTCTCCGACCCGCATGGCCGGCTTAGCGATGAGCAGATCGCTTTCGTCGCTAGCAACGCTGGGTGCGAACTCAAGGCACTCGGGTGGACTTGGATTATGGTCGGTACCGACAGTGACTTGCGGACGGTGCACTTCGTCAGTGCAAGGAGTGCCGGACATGAGATGTTCATGAGATTCGATGATGCGGTGCAGTTCATGAAGACGCCGTGGAAGACCGCGAATGGAAAACTTGGGAAGGCCGATATCTATTACCCGAAGCGCGTGATGACGCCTGCGGAGCTTACCCGCTACGCGCTGCTACGTCTATTTCCCAATGCGCGCGGTGAATGCGCAGGTTGGGGTAACACCTACCCAGAGGTTCAAGCAGTACATTGGGAGCACGCCCAAAACCAATTCCGCGTGGACATCCGCAATCGTGCCTCTAAGTACGTTGCAGGCGTCGAAGACATCGCGCGGATCTTCGAGATCAGGTGCGCGATCAAATGGATACCGGCAGGGGCGGAAGAGGATTCTCCGGGACCCATGCGGGGTATACGGCCTTCACAGCAGCATAAGCGTTATTGAGAATGGCATACTGGGCACTGGCTGCGGCGTTAGCGGCGACTTTCGCTGCTGACGCTGCAGTCAGTGCAGTCTGTGCCGACGCGATGTCAGTTTTATCTGACGGAATGTAAAGCGTCGCGGTCTGCGTGGAGTGGTCGGCAACAGCGGCAGAAATCGTGCCGCCGATGATTGTGCTCTGTACAATAGCCCGCCGCCCCTCGAACGCGTTCACCAGATCCTGTATGTTCTTCGCAATTGTTGGGTCAAGTGCTCCGATGGCCGAAATCTGGGCGGCAACGCCGTCACTGAACCATCCGGCATTAGGCTCCGCTGCTCCCGCGAAATCTGTGAACTGCCCTTGCGCATCGGTCATCTCGTCTTCGAGACGTCGCAGCGCCGTTTCTAGTGCGATCTGCTTGCTACTCCAGAAGCTGACGGTGTCGTAGTCGTCTTGCGTGGCGGTGAGCGCCAGTGCAGCCGCGGTCTGTGCCGTCAGCGCGTCTTCATAGTCCGAATACGCTGCGTCGTAGGTCGTGATCAGCGCTTCAACTATCGAATCCTGTGCGATCGGGTAGACCCGGTCGTTGTCCGCGGGGATGGTCTCGAAGCCGGATTGGTAATCAGCGTATTCAGTCGTAAGCCGGTTGACCTCATCTTGCAACACTTGCTTCGCCTGGACTGCGACTTCGACATCGGTGTAGTACTTGTTCAGGGTTCCGGAGCGCCAGAAGACTTGGCCGGCTTGGATAGCCAGGTCTCGTGTTGGCTGGTAGCCGACGTCTGCGTCCATATCCGCAACTTGGAGCACCCGCTTGAAAACGTCTTTGGAGACATCAGCGGGATCAAAGATCTCCCACAGGAAGATGCGCGTGTCGGGGAGGCCGCCCTTGTTCGTACAGGCGGCGTAGAGGTGATAGTTGGCTACGCCGTCGACCTCGACGATGTTCCCTTCAATATGAACATGCGTGGCGGACATGCGCGCTCCTTACGAGGTGATCGTGGTCGTGTCGGTACCGATGAAACTGTCGACTGACGTTGCGTAGTCAATGACGAGTTCCTGCAGACCGGTCTTGATCGCCGCGGCGTGCTCTTCAGCCGGCGTGACCTCCGCGAATTCGACGGTAACCGCCGCGCGCAAATAGAGGTCGCCTACGGTCGCTGGCTCGGTGATAGGCAGATTCTCAACGTCTGCAACAGTCGCAACGTGCTGGTAGGCATATGTACCCGTCCCGGTCTTCTTGACCGTGAAAACCTGCGTCTGGATGTGGGACGGCGATGCGACTGTCGACTGTACACGGAAAGTTCCGGGGACGTCTCGAACCTGTGTAAGTTCGACTGAGACAACTGTGGCCATGGCGTTTTCCTTGTCTTAGAGTTAGGAAAAGCTTACTATTTCACGGTAATGGTAGCCCAAGCGAACCAGCAAGACAAGCCTGAAGGCGAGGTCCACACGATGGGCATTGACCAGGCCCTCCGGAATGTAGGAGTGGCCTTCAACCACAACGGTGAGGTGCGGGCGGTCCTGGTGCAAGACGGCGGGCGCCGCGGCGTCGACAGGCTCCGCTGGCTCAGGGACGCGGTCGTGGAGATCGTGGTTGCCCAGAAGCCTACGGTGGTAGCCCTGGAAGCCTTCTCGTTTGGCTCCACCCACCGGGGCCGGGACCTGGCTGGTATCCTGGACGTCCTGGTCGTTGCGATCGAAGACGCCGGATTCCCGACCCTGCAGGTCCCGCCCAAGAGCCTCAAGAAGTTCGTCACCGGCAGCGGGGCTGCCAGCAAAGAGCGGATGATCAAGGGTGTCGAAGGGAAATGGGGGTTCCGGACGGGGAACGACAACATCGCTGACGCCGTTGGCTTAGCCAAGTTTGCTGAAGTCTACCTGACCGAGCGGAGCCGCTATCGGAGCGAGCTCGAAGCTGTCCGGGACTTCAAAGCACCGGCGACCAAGAAAAAACTAACATTCAAGAAGGAGCGCATGGCTATATGAACGATCTGCCTGACCTGCTGCACGGCAGCACGAACAAGGTTCCGTTTGGCTGTGGACATCTGTACCTGACAGTCAATGAACACGAAGGCAAGCCCGTCCAGGCATTCCTTCGCGTCGGGAAGACGGGAACCTGTCAGCACGCGCTGTTGGAAGGGATCGGCCGCCTGGTCTCTACGTCGCTTGACCATGGCGTGCCGCTTGAAGTTGTCCACAAGGCGATCAGTGCAATTCGTTGTGATCAGGGAATCGCCGGGGTCGGGCGCCTTTCATGCCTCGACGCACTTGCGAGAGCGCTGCAAGCCTATCTCGTGAAAACGCCAGAGGAGTGAGCCATGGCACAAGACGCTATTTTCGAGTGCGGGAAATGCAAGCAACCGTTCCACGCTGATGGGCTGCACATCGACGTTCACGGGCAGGCGGTCACGCACATCTGTCCTGAGTGTCTGGCCAGTGCAGAATCGATTACGATTTTGCTGAACCGCACCAAGCCAGGCGAACCTTACGTTTTGAAGTACTTCGAAGCTACGAAAACTGAATAATCAGTTTACGGGGTAAACATGGCAAATCCACTTTACTATTTGGATTGGACCCGACTGTACAAGATGGGGCACAAGTACGCCGACTACCAAGTTTTCGCGGCGTTTGAAATATCAGCGTTGATTGCCGTGGGAACAGATACGATTACGCTGACGTTGGATCCTTTTCTCGGCAACGACGTTTTGGCTTGGTCAAGCGATCTAAAATTTGTTTCGCCAATCACTGGTAAAATGGTGTTGATCGCCGCCGCTTCTGGCGTTGCCATCCACGATGGGCAGATTCTCGTTGTACATCAGATTCCAATGCCTCTTACCGGCTCAGTTACCAAAACAGTGTCTGTGCACAGCCCTACAGACAAAGATGCGCGCCAGATGGACAATCTCTTCATCGGCTGCCGGGTCGGCAACTCGTTCTTCGTCCGACCGGGCCTCGAGATCGTTGGCGCATGAGCAACTCCGAAGTCCGCATAGGGGTCACACCGATCCTGCAGCGCCTGGCATACTCGTTCCTCTGCAAGGGGTTCGGGCTGTACGGGATTGACCATCCGCTCTACGACGCCGTCGTCGTCAGAGAGCTCTATCACTGGAAGCAGAACCCCATGGAGCATGGGGAGTATGGCGGGGGGATAGTTGTCGAGTTTCTAAACAACGGCGAGCGCCGCCAGTTTGTGGAGTTTGGGGTCCGGCGTGTTGGCGCAGGCGGACAAGAGACGATTAGGCTGCTTGAAGCGGACCAAGAGGAAGAGAGCTAAATGCGAGAAAGCCAGCGACCAACCGGAGGAAACCATGTCTACAATAGACGTCTTCATGACCACGCTGGCAACGGTCGGCGTACTCCTGGTGCTGTGGGTGCTCAGCCGAGCATTCTCCCACGATTCGGACTGTGACGACGCTGATGATTGAGAGAAGGCCGTGCGAGTGCGCGGCCTTTTTTAGCTTAGAGGCTGTGCCCGAAGATCATTCCGCCTACGAATCCCCCTGCTCCAACCAGAATGATCGTGCCGATGACGTAGGGTAGAACGCCACCGCTCCAGATGCTGGACTCTTCGGCGCGCTTGTATTTGACCAGCACATCGTCCAGCGTTGCCTGCTTCTCGGTGTTCCGGAGTTCCAACCGGGTCACGTTTTCTTTGAGTAGTCCCTGGGCCTTGAGAGAGTCGTCGAGAGCTTTCTTCGTATCCGTCAGGTTGAGCTGGCAGACCTCGCACTCCTTGAACTTCAGCTGGAGATCCAAATCGAGCTGCAGGAGCCCCTTGGCCTGCTCAAACGTGTAGCAGGCCATCGTGTCTTTACCGCACTGGGTCTGGGTCCAGACGGGGATGGTGGTCATCTCCCCCAACACAAGCGCGGGCCACAGCAGGACCAGGAGCAGCGTTGCGAGCTTCTTCATTTTTTACCTCTGGCTTTGCCTTCGAGCTCTTGCCAGGTCTTCACGTCATTGATCAGCTTCTCTTCGTCGCCATGCGCCTTCTTCTCACGATCGAGGTCGACCTGTCGTATGATCATGTCCTTCTGCAGCTGTGCGATCTCCGCGTTGAGCATGTCGATGATGACCTGGTTGGTCTCGTTCTTGACCTTGACCTCGAGGTCCTTGATCTTCTCGTCGAGCCCCTTCTTCTGCGCCTCCAGCAGCGCAATGCGCTTCTTCAGTCGGGCGTGGCTCCAGACCGCTAGCGCCAGAATCAGCGCCAGAAGGACGACTAGCATCCACTTCCACCACTTCTTGGTAGCGGCCTTGGCCTTTGCGAAGATTGAGGCTAGCAAGGGACCTCCTTAGGGAACGCTGTCATGGTCCAGAGTAGCGCCCGAACTACGGTCTCCGATACCGACCGACCCATGCGGGTAAAGATACATGTTCGTATCGCCAAAGAAATTTCCACTCACAGCAATGTTTTGGTTATTCGTAGCGCTCCCGAAGTTGAGCGCGTACGCGCCGCCGCCGACATCATAACCACTGATAGCATTGCCACTGATGACGTGTTGCAAGCTCAGCGGTGTGGTTACATCCTGAAACAAGATCCCGCCCGAGCCCCCCACGGATTGCCCAAGGATTCGATTGCCAATGATTGAACAGCGTCGCGCTGTTGTGGTAAAGCACATGGGGGTATGGCACGCGGATATACGATTACCGCTGATGATTGAATCGTGGCAGAAGATAAACATTCCGGTAGCGTAGTTTGAGATGTTGTTGCCTTGCAGCATCACGTGCGTCAATTCACCGGTCGTGATGCCCTCCGAGTCCCCCGCGCCGGAGCCGGTGACCTGGTTATTAGCTACGAACGCGTCTGTAGGATCACCGATACTGATGCCGATCTGTCCGGTGCCAGTGGTCTGAATTTGATTCTCCGTGATAACCGGACATGCGGTTCCCCAAACGGAGCTGCGATTGAGTTGGATACCCTTCGCAAAAGAGCGGATCACGTTCCCACGAACGTGCAGGCTCGTCACAGTATCCATGGTCGCATTGATTCCATTTACGCCGCTGCTACCGATGATTTGATTGTCTGTAAGCGTCAGGGCGCCCTCGAGGCCCGCGATACCAGAGGAGAAGCCGGTTATCTTATTGCCACGAACCAGTGCGGAGGTCGTGAGGCACACGATACCGGTGCCGGTAAACGTTCCCGAGAACGCCAGCACGTTCCCTTCGATGCGGGCTTCGACGTCCTGCGCGCGGATACCGTAGACAGTTGTTGTCGCAGACCATGTGATGTCGTTGTTGCTGATCTCGCACAAGCCCGTTGTTGAACTGGTGGCGTGTATAACGCCGCTAATCGAGGCGGAGTTGCTTCCCATGATCGTATTCTGGCTGAACACGCCACCGCAGATAGTGGCAGCGATTGCATATATTGAATCCGCGGTAACCGTGATTTTGTTGCGCATGACGTGGACGCCACCCGATGTGCTAATGGCGGCCAGCTTACCGCAGGCAATCATGTTGTTGTCAATTTTAGAACGCGCGTTCGACGCGAACCGTACGCGCACCATGCAGGCTGTGGCGGTAAGCGTAGTCGTCATGCCACGCAGGATCTGATTGTTGGATATCGTAATTACGCCGGTCGACGTTGGCAAAACATCGATGAATTTACCCATTTCGGTTGCAGCGCCAGTGTCTTCCCAGACGTTGTCGGTAATATCACAGATATTTATGCCGGATCCGCCTGCAAGTGAAAACAATGTGGATACCGAGGATCCCGACGGGGTATAACCGCAGTTCCGGATTCGATTTTTCCTGAAGATTAGCGTTCCTGCGGCGGCGCTTCCGGAATCGACAATGCTCATGAGCTCGCTGATATAGCCGTACTCCACTGTCAAACGCGACGCCGGATCTTGGACGTCGAAAAGAACGTCATACTGAGAGTCTGCTCCGTAAAGAGTGCAGCTGGCAAACCGAAGCGCGCGCTTGGTCTTGATTATAGCGACGGCAGCTCCGCTAGTTACGCTACGCGAGATGCTGCAGTTTTCGAAAATGATGTCTTCACTAGATGTTCCAACCGAAGCGTCGATGACCGGGTAGGTAGGTTCCGCGGTCTGGAGATCCAGACCAATGAATCGGTGTTGCGCGTCGCCGCTTGCAGTTGTGATGACCGCGGCCGTGGCGCCCGCAGATCGTTTCCAGATCGGGCGTGCCTGTCCAATGAACGTAATAGCTTTCGTTGCAGGAAGCGTTACCGACTCAATGTACGTCCCGCTGCTGATGTTGACCGTGCCACCCGTAGCAGCAACCGCCGCGACAGCTGCAGCGATGGTGGTATAGTCGAATTTTGCGGCGTCTGCACCCACTGTAACAGACATATGGTTTGTCGCGTTCAGTCCAACCAGTTCTTCAAGCCTTGTAGTCTGGGATGCGACAGTACCGACTGCGAGATTGTAAAGCGCTGGTTCAGAACTTCCCAGGGTATGCGCACCCGCGCCGATCGCCTCCGCACCAACGCCAGACGTCGTCAGCGATAGGTCATTGCGAAGCGCCGTATCGGGGACGAGCCTGACAGCGACGCCGGTGGGGCAAACGGTGCCGTTGATGAGGACCAGGTTGCTGCCCACGCGCCGCGCGATGGGCACGCTGTAACCGCCCCAGGCCAAAGCCGTCGTGGCTGACGGAGTCGCGGCGGTCGGGGGGTCTTCCACCGTAGCGTAGTGCAGGATCTTCAAATAGCTTTCGGCGATGGCTGTCCCGCCAGGTTGACCCAGCGTGGAGTAGGGGAACGACCGGTTGATGAACAGCGCGTCGCCGTCGGCGAGCCCCGCGGACCCCGCGGACCCCGCGTCGGCGAAGAAGCTGGCAATCGTTGCGGCCTGAACACGAAATGCGCAGGAATCAACTGCACCATTGGTGCTGCTTACATACCGTTCGGTTCGGGTCGTTGCGTACGACGCGTCAGGCCCGCCGGCAGTCACGCTCGCATAGAAAAAGTCGCTGGCAGTGGCATCGTTGTTGATCGCCGTGACGACTTGCGACCATCGCGTATTGAGGATTCCGCCATTGTGCGACAGCTTGACGCTCAGAAGCAACGGTCCAAAGATGGGGTCGAAATCTCCGCTTTGCGGGCCCTTGCTGCCGGTCACGGTGATGACGGGGTCTCCGCCAGAACTGCCTTCGTCAGTGACGTAGTAGATCTTGTACTTCAGGGCATTGGCGCCTTCCCACGACTGGGGACCGCCATCTACTACACTTTTGGAGCGTATCGAGAAGTACCCCGCTGGCGGACCAGCAATCGCGATGACATCCTGCGCGGGGATGTTGTTGCTTGCAGTGACCGTACCGGAAGAGAGCATCGGGGCAATTCGGAGTTCGCTTCCGGGGGATAGAGTGAACTTCGACGTACCAGCGTTCCAGGTGATCATGACGCTGGGGTCGCTGACGATGTTCAGTCCGCGGCACTGATCCGTCAGACCGATGACCCAGTCCATGTACTGGCGCACCAGCTCCGTGCGCACACGCAGAATCTCCGTGGGACGACGGAACACCGTCTGGTTCGCCGCTTCTCCGTTGGCTACGGGGAGAATCGCTTCGGGGTTAC